>Ga0193963_1001537_pt1 | contig 11422 bp, 9 predicted proteins | sample FB_6_MG_FD_140359 | JGI IMG/M metagenome (GOLD analysis project Ga0193963, IMG submission 140359) | Microbial mat bacterial communities from the Broadkill River, Lewes, Delaware, United States - FB_6_MG | ecosystem: Environmental > Aquatic > Freshwater > River > Microbial mats | place: USA...
ATCCTTATAAATTTAGGTTTAAGAGAAAATTAAAAAGAGTATTATCTTATGAAGAGGTTAAATATAATAAAGGAAAAGGGTTAGAATTAAATGATATAAGTAAAGAAGAAGTTAATGATAATCTTAAAATACAAATTAAAAATATAGAAAGCATTCATGTTAAAGAAAGTATGAGATTTATTATAGTTACTCCCAAAAAAAATTTAGATTTAAAAGAGCTTCCTTGTTTAGTTTTACTTCATGGAATTAGAGATTCTAGTGAGGATTGGTTAGAAAGAGGAAAATTATTAGAAAATTATTTGAAATTAAAAAAAAATGGGGAAATAGGAGATATGATTTTTATATTGCCTGATTCTGGATACGATGGTGAAAGTTGGTATACCAACTTTTATGAGGATAATAATTATAAATATGAAGATTATATAATGGATGAATTATATAAAGAAATAAGAAAGATTACTCCAAATGGGAAATTAGGGATAGCAGGTTTTTCTATGGGAGGCTATGCGGCGTATAAAATAGGTTTAAGACATCTTAAACATTTTCAAGTAGTTGGAAGTTTTTCAGGAGCTGTAAGTCTTATAAGAATGAGTGTAAATAGAAGAGTTATGAGAATAATGAAATATGTTTATATTCCTAAATTTTTATTTAATGATGTAGATAAATCAAATTTTATAAAAATTTTTAGTCCTTGGGGTTGGAGAATTTTAAAACAGGATCCATATAGTATAATTAAAATTATGGAAGAAAAAGAATTTAAAGGAAAGAAATTTTATTTGAGTGTAGGATCTGAAGATAAAAAACCTTATCTAATGCTTCAACAATGGATTGATATAGTAGGAAGATTGAAGAAATATAATGTGGATTTTCAAGGGTATATTTATAAAAATGAATATCATACTTGGGAGTTTATTTCTAAAGACATTTCTTGCTTTTTAAAGTACTTTAATAAAAATATAAATAATATTGACTAAAGCGTAAAAATTATGTTATGCTCGAGGAAAATATTGACTTAGTAGTCAAGGAGTGTGTAATTTTGGAAAAGTTAGGTTTGATAGTTATTACAATTTTAATGAGCTCTTGTTCTGGAATGCGTTATTATAATAATTATGAATTTAAAAAAAGTTATAATGCTTCTGAAAAAATGTTTGATAAAGTTTTAGAAGAAGAAATTACAACTAAAAAGTTAAAAAAATTAAAAAAACGTTTTAAAATACTTGAGAGACAATTATATGAAGAAAATGAAAATTACTCTAGAATAAATCAAGAAATAGTAGAAAAATATGATGAAAAAATAAAGCATTATATGATGTTAATAAAAGATTTAGAAGATTAAAAGTGAGGTAATATGAATATATTAATGGCATTATCTCAGTTAGAAGTTACAGGAGCGGAAGTTTACGCAGTAACTCTTAGCAATGAGTTAATAAAAAGAGGGAATAAAGTTTTTGTTGTTTCAGATACTTTAACTAAAGAAACAAAGGCGGAGTATTTTAAAGTTGAATTTAATAAAAGAAGTTTATTTCAAAGAGCTAATCATGTAATAAAATTATTAAAAATTATAAAAGAAAATGATATACAGGTTGTTCATGCCCACTCTAGAGCTTCTGCTTGGAGTGCTTCTTTAGCTTGTAAAATAGCTAGAATTCCACTGATAACAACCACTCATGGAAAGCAACCAGTACATTTAAGTAGGAAATTAATTAAATGTTTTGGAGATTACGGAATAACAGTTTGCGAAAATGTTCAACATCAATTAGTAACAGAGTTAGGAGTGGATAAATCTAAAATAGAAGTTTTAAGAAATCCAGTGGATTGTAGAGAATATCATTTTAATCCAATGGAAGAGAGCAAAGAAAATGTTGTAGTTTCTATTATAGGAAGATTATCTGGTCCAAAAGGGGATGTCTGTTATGATATATTAGAAGAAATTTACAAAAGAAATGATTTGAAAATTAGAGTCATAGGAGGAAAAACAGTTCCTAAAAGATTTGAAAAATTTAAAGATAAAGTTGAATTCATGGGTTATATTAATAATGTTTATGAAGAAATTTGTAATTCGTCAATAGTTATAGGAGCAGGAAGAGTTGCTGTTGAGGGAATTTTATCAGGAAGACCAGTTATTGCTGTTGGAGAAAATGAATATTTAGGAGCTATTGGAATAAGTAATATAGAGTATGGCTTAAAAAGTAATTTTGGGGACATTAGTATAACTGAAAATCTATCAGGTAAAGTAGAAGTAAGGGGAATATCTCAAGATATTAATAATGCAATAGCAAAATCTCATGGAAGTTTATTGGAATTGAGGAATAAAGTTGAAAGAAATTTTTCTTTAGAAAAAATAGTAGATAGAATAGAAAAAATCTATTCTAAACAATATGTGTTAAAAAAAAGATATGAAATACCAATTGTAATGTATCATAGAGTTATAAAGGGTGAAGAAGAAGAAAAAGGAGTTCATGGTACATATATAGAGGAAAAAATTTTTAGACAGCATATGCAGTATTTGAAAGACAAAGGTTATGAAACAGTTACTTTTGAGGATTTAAGTAATGATAATTATAAACAAAGATTTGAAAAAGGAAAAAAACTTATAATTCTTACTTTTGATGATGGTTATAAGGATAATTATGAACTAGCATTTCCAATTCTTAAAGAATTTGGTTTTAAAGCAGTTATTTATTTATTAGGTGAATTAAAATACAATAAATGGGATGTGGAAAATGGATTCACTCCAGAAAAAGTTTTTCATTTAATGTCAGATGAAGAAATTTTAGAGATGCAAGATTATGGGATAGAGTTTGGTGGACATTCAATGACTCATTCAAAGATGGGAGATCTAAATCCTAAAATTGCAAAAAAAGAAATAATTGAAAGTAAAGAAATTTTAGAAAAAAAATTAGGAAAAAAATTAACAAGTTTTGCATATCCTTATGGACATAGAAGTGATGTTGTTAAAAGATTTGTTGAAGAAGCAGGGTATGAGTTTGCTGTAACTACAGATAATGGAGATGTTTCATTTCAAGAAAATTTATTTGATATAAGAAGAATAGCTATTTTTCCTACCAATGGAAAGTTTAGTTTTAAAAGAAAAGTTGCAGGTAATTATAATTTTATAAAAATAAAAAGAGAAGAGAAGCATATGAACAAATAATTATAATGGAGGGATTTTATGAAGAAAATAGCTTTAATTTCCTCAGCACTATTATTAGCGTCACAAGTAGCTTTAGGATCTAGTGTAGGAATAGGATATGGTGTTACAAATGAATTCTTCAAAGGTGGAGATAATTCTTATGTTTTACCAATGTTAAATTATGAGTACGATAATTATTTTATAGATGCAAAAACGACTAATAGTATACATTTAGGGTATAGATTTTTACAAGATGATATTTATACTTTTTCTTTGTATGCAATACCTTTTGGAGGTTATGAAGTTGAAGCAAGTGATTTGGATTCAGGATATAAAGGAATTGATGATAGAGATTATCAATTTATGTTAGGAAGTGAATTTAAATATTATAATGGAATTTATGATATAGAAACAATATTGAATGCGGAAGTAGGTAAAGAAGGAGGGACAGTATCTCTTAGAATAGAAAAACCTTATGTTGTAAATGCTGATTTAATAGTAAAACCTTCTGTAAGTTTTAGTTATTATAATTCTAGTTTAGTAGATTACTATTTTGGTATAGATTCTGGGGAAGCTTCTACTAGTACAGTTTTAAATTCTTATGATGGAGATGATGGATATTCTATAGGAATAGGAGTTACAAGTTCTTATAGGTTGACAGATGCTTTTTCTTTGCTAGGCTTTATAGGCATAATGAAATTTTCTGATGAAATTAAAAATTCTCCTATTGTTGAGAACGGTTTAGTTTATGCAGGAGGAGTTGGAATCATATATACTTTTTAAAAAAAATCTTGACTTTTTGAACAAAGAATAATAAAATATATACTGAAATACCATCAAGAGAGACGGAGGGATTGGCCCGTAGATGTCTCAGCAACCTACATTATTGTGTGGTGCTAATTCCAAATAGATGGGACAAGTATGAATATATTATGTCCTTTCCTATGGAAAGGACTTTTTATTTGAAAATAAAAATTTGGAATATATTATTATAATGTTTAGATATATAATATTTAAGGAGGATTTAATGGAAAATTTAATTTATTTTACTTCAGAATGCGTTTCCCCAGGACATCCAGATAAAGTTTCTGATCAAATATCAGATGCAGTTTTAGATGCGTGTTTAAAAGATGATCCAGAATCAAGAGTAGCGTGTGAAGTATTTTGTACAACAGGACAGGTTATAGTTGGAGGCGAAATAACAACTAAAACTTTTGTAAATATTCAAAATGTAGTAAGAGATAAAATAAGAGAAATAGGATATAAACCAGGAATGGGATTTGACAGTGACTGTGGGGTCTTTAATTCAATACATGCTCAATCTCCAGATATTGCAATGGGAGTTGATAGAGGTGGAGCAGGAGACCAAGGAATAATGTTTGGTGGAGCTGTAAAAGAAACTCCAGAACTTATGCCACTTGCTCTTATATTAGCAAGAGAAATATTAAAAGTTTATGTGGAATTAAAAGATAATGGGGTATTAGCTTGGGCAAGACCAGATGCTAAATCTCAGGTAACTTTAGCTTATGATAAAAATGAAAAAATACAATTTGTTGAAGCAATAGTAGTATCAGCTCAACACAATCCAGATGTTACACAAGAAAAAATCCATAAAGATTTAAAAGAATTGGTGATAGATCCTGTTCTTAGAAAATATAATTTAAAATTTGAAGATGTAAAAAAAATATTTATAAATCCTACAGGTCAATTTATAATTGGAGGACCTCACGGAGATACAGGATTAACAGGTAGAAAAATTATAGTTGATACATATGGTGGGTACTTTAGACATGGAGGAGGAGCTTTTTCTGGAAAAGACCCTTCTAAAGTTGATAGATCTGCAGCTTATGCAGCAAGATGGGTTGCGAAAAATATAGTTGCAGCTGATTTAGCTTACAAATGTGAGGTTCAATTATCTTATGCCATAGGAGTAGTGGAGCCAATATCAATAAAAGTGGATACATTTGGAACAGGGAAAGTTGATGAAATAGAGTTATCGAAAGTAGTAAAAAATGTATTTGATTTAACTCCAAGAGGGATTGAGAGAGATTTAAAATTAAGAAGTGGAGAATTTAAATATCAAGATCTTGCAGCTTTTGGTCACATAGGAAGAACTGATATTGATCTTCCTTGGGAAAGAATAGATAAAGTGGAAGAATTAAAAAAATATTTTAATTTATAAACGACAAAAAACAAGTCTTTATGACCTTGGTTAGAGGTGCAAAAAATCTAAAGAATGATTGATTTTTTTGGATTTATGTGGTATAATTTCGAGGTAAAGTATATTATTTAGAGAAGAGTGGGGAGACCCACTCTTTATTTATGGTAAGGATTAGAAAGAGAGGTGAATTGTTTTGGAAAAGGAAGAAAAACTGAAGGTTATAGAAAAAATAGAGAAGATAGTTGATCCAGTTTTAAAAGAAATGAAATTAGAACTAGTTGATGTAGAATATCTTCAAGACGGTGGATACTGGTATGTAAGGGTTTATATAGAGTGTTTAGATAAGGAAGTATCTTTAGATGATTGTGCTAAAGTAAGTTTAGCTATTGATGAAGATATTGATAAGATTATTGACAAAAAGTTCTTTTTAGAAATTTCTTCACCTGGGATAGAAAGACCTTTGAAAAAGCCAAGAGATTTTATTAGATTTCAAGGTTCAAAGATAAGAGTAAGTCTAAAACATAAGTTAAATGATAAAAAGAATTTTGAAGGTATATTAACAAAATTTGAAAACGATACTGTATTTCTTCAAACTGAGGAAGAATTACAAATACCATTTAAAGAGATTAGGAAGTCTAATCTAGTCTATGATTTTAAAGATAATTAAAATTAGACTTTAGGAGGAGAAAATGAGAAGTAAAGACGGTAAAAAGTTTCTAGCAGCATTAGAGGAGTTAGAAAAGTCAAAAGGATTAAGTCAAGAAAGTTTATTAGAAACAGTGGAACAAGCTCTTTTAGCAGCTTATAAAAAACATTTTGGAGAAGAAGAAAATGTTCAAGTTGAAATAAACAGAACAACAGGAGAAATTAAGGTCTATGAATTAAAAACTATTGTTGATGATGTTTATGATGCAGCTTTAGAAATTTCTTTAGAGGATGCTAAAGAATATAAGAAAAGAGTTAAAATAGGTGACGAAATAAAAATTGAAGTTAATTGTGAAGAATTCAGAAGAAATGCAATTCAAAACGGTAAACAAATAGTTATTCAAAAAGTTAGAGAAGCTGAAAGAACAGGGATTTATGACAAATTTAAAATTAGAGAAAAAGATATAATTATCGGAATTATAAGAAGAATCGACGATAGAAAAAGTATTTTTATAGAGTTTGATGGGACTGAAGCAGTTCTACCTATATCAGAACAATCACCATCTGATGTATATAGAGTAGGGGATAGAATTAAAGTTTATGTTGCAGAAGTTGAAAAAACAAGCAAATTCCCTAAAATAGTAATATCTAGAAAAAATGAGGGACTTTTAAGAAAATTATTTGAATTAGAAATCCCTGAAATATCTGAAGGATTAATAGAAATTAAATCAGTTGCAAGAGAAGCTGGATCAAGAGCTAAAATAGCAGTTTATTCTGAAGATAAGAATATTGATACAATAGGAGCTTGTATAGGACAAAAAGGACTAAGAATAAGAAATATTGTAGATGAATTAAATGGAGAAAAAATAGATATAGTTGAATGGAAAGAATCAAGAGAAGAATTTGTATCAGCAGTACTTAGCCCAGCAAAAGTAAATAGTGTTGAAATTTTAGAAGATGATACTACAGCAAGAGTTATTGTTGACCCTTCTCAATTATCATTAGCTATTGGTAAAAATGGTCAAAATGCAAGATTAGCAGCAAAATTAACTGGGATGAGAGTAGATATAAAAGTAAAAGAAACAACAGAGGAAAACAATGACTAAGATTTCGGAAAGAACATGTATAATCTGTAGAAAAAAATATACTAAAGATAAATTGTTTAGGATTGTTGAAAAAGGCCCTAAATATTCCTTTGATGAGAAAATGAAGGCTCAACAAAGAGGAAAATATGTATGCAAATCTCAAGAATGTATAAAAAGATTATCAAAACATAAGAAAATAAAAATGGAAATAGATGACTTACTAAAAATGTTAAACTTATTAAAAAAAGATACCAAGGATTATCTTAAAGTTTTGAAAGCAATGAAAAATTCTCAAGAATTAGTTTTTGGAATAAATATGATTTTAGAAGAGATAGATAAAATTCATTTTATGATAATAGCTGAAGATATAAGCGAAAAAAATGATAATAAATTAATAAAAAAAGCAAATGAAAAAAACATTAGTTATGTTCATTATGGAAGTAAAATTCAGTTAGGAGAAATATTCAACAAGGAAGAAGTAAATGTGATTGCTGTTAAAAATAAGAAGGTGGCCCGAGGACTTATAGAATAAGTTTTGAAGGGGGTGCTAAGAATAAATGAAAGTAAGAGTTCATGAATTAGCAAAAAAATACGAGATAGGAAACAAGGAGTTTTTAAGCTTAATTAAAGAATTAGAGATAGAGGTATCTTCTCATTTATCTGGCATAACAGACGAACAAGAGGAAAAAATAGAAAATCATTTTTCAAAAGATGACAAAAAAGAGAAAAAAAATAAAAAGAAAAAAACAAAAAATAAAGAAAATAAAGAGGTAAAAAACATAGATAAGAAAAAAGAGAAAAAAAATAAAAACAAAAAAAAGAAAAAAGGTAGAAGAGCGGATTTTGTTGTTAAAAAAGCAGACACAGAAGCTGGTGTTTTAGTAGAAGAAGATGGAATAAAAATAATAAAAATGAGAGGTGAAATGACTTTAGGTGATTTTGCTGAGAAATTAGGAGTTAATAGTTCTAGTTTAATAAAAAAATTATTTTTACAAGGTGGGATGTATACAATAAATAGTCCAGTTAATTTAGAGTTAGCAGAAGAATTAGCAGGAGAGTATGATATCTTAGTGGAAGCAGAAGAAGAAGAAAAAATTGAATTTGGAGATAAATTTGCTTTAGAGATAGAAGATAAAGAAGCTGATTTAGAAGAAAGAGCTCCAGTTATAACAATAATGGGACATGTTGACCATGGTAAAACATCTCTTTTAGATGCAATTAGAAGTACTCAAGTTGTTGATGGAGAAGCTGGTGGAATCACACAAAAAATAGGTGCTTATCAAGTTGTTAAAGATGGTAAGAAAATAACTTTTGTAGATACACCAGGACATGAGGCTTTTACAGATATGAGAGCAAGAGGAGCACAAGTAACTGATATAGCAATATTAGTTGTAGCTGCAGATGATGGTGTAATGCCACAAACAGTTGAGGCAATATCACATGCTAAAGCTGCTAATGTTCCAATAATTATAGCAGTTAACAAAATAGATAAGCCAGAAGCTAATCCTTTAAAAGTTAAACAAGAGTTAATGGAATATGGTTTAGTTTCAGTTGAATGGGGTGGAGACGTAGAATTTGTAGAAGTTTCTGCTAAAGCTAGAATGAATCTAGATGATTTATTAGAAACAATTCTATTAACAGCTGAAATATTAGAACTAAAAGCAAATCCTAAAAAAAGAGGTAAGGCAGTAGTTCTTGAATCTAAATTAGATGCACAAGTCGGGCCAGTTGCAGATATATTAATCCAAGAGGGTAATGTAAAAATTGGAGACGTTGTTGTTGCAGGAGAATCTTATGGTAAAATAAGAGCTCTAATTGATGATAAAGGTAAAAAAGTAAATAAAGCTGAAATGTCTCAACCAGTTGAAATAATAGGATTTAATACTGTTCCAGATGCAGGAGACTCTGTTTATGTAATTCAAAATGAACAACATGCAAAAAGAATAGTTGAAGAAATGACTAAAGAAAGAAGATTAGGAGAACAATCAAGAAAAACAGTAACTCTAGAGTCATTATCAGAAAGTTTTGAACAAGAAGGAATTAAGGAATTAAACTTAGTTATAAGAGCTGATTCTAAAGGATCTGCACAAGCACTAGTTGAATCATTAATGAAATTAAATAATGATGAAGTTGCAGTTAATATAGTTCAAGCAACTCCAGGAGCAATAACTGAAAGTGATGTAAGACTTGCAGAAGTTTCAGGAGCAATTGTGGTAGGATTTAATGTTAGACCAACAACTAAAGCTATAAAAGATGCTGAAAAAGCAGGAATAGAAATAAGAACATCTTCTATAATTTATGAAATAATTGAAGATGTAGAAAAAGCTTTAACAGGTATGTTAAAACCAGAATATAAAGAGAGCTATTTAGGAAGAATAGAAATCAAACAAATATTCAAAGTTACAAAAGTAGGAAATGTAGCAGGATGTGTTGTTGTAGATGGAAAAGTAAGAAGAGAATCAAATGTAAGAATACTTAGAAATGGAACTATTGTATATGAAGGGAAATTAGCATCTTTAAAAAGATTTAAAGATGATGTTAAAGAAGTTGTTGCTGGTCAAGAATGTGGATTAGGAATAGAAAACTTTAATGATATAAAAGTAGATGACATAGTAGAAGCATTTGATGTTGTAGAAATAAAAAGAACTCTTAACGACAAAAAATAAGTTTACTTTTTAATTAGAAGGAGGCAAGAAAATGAGAAAAGAAAGATTAGCTTCTATAGAAAAGGAAATATTAAGGGTTGTTTCAACGCTATTTTTAAGTGATATAAAAAATCCAAAAGTTAAAGGTTTAGTTTCTTTAACAAAAGTTAGAGTAACAGAAGACTTGAAATTTGCAGATTTATATTTTACAATTTTACCTGTACAAGGTAAAAATATAGATAACTCAAAAGTTTTAGAAGGTTTAAATGAAATAAGAGGTTTTCTAAGAAAAGAAGTAGCAAGAAATTTAGCCCTTAGATATACACCTGAAATGAGAGTTAAATTAGACACCTCTATAGAATACGCTGTTAAAATTTCTAAATTACTAGATGATTTAAAAACAAATAAGGGCTAGGCGAAGATAATGTTGTGGAAAAATAGCAATATAGAAGATTCTTTAGTAAAAGAAAAATCTATAGAATGGGGAACTTCAAATATACTTACAAAACTTTTGTTGAAGAAACAATTAACTGAAAAAGAAGAAGTGAATAAATTTATAAATCCTGATTTAAATCAGCTTAGAGATCCTTTTGAATTTGAAAAAATGGAAGAGGCTGTTTTAAAAATTATAGAAAAAAAGAATAATCATGAAAAGATATATATATATGGTGATTATGATGTTGATGGAATAAGTGCTACAGCTTTTTTAGTTCATGTTTTTAGAAGTATAGGAATAAAAACAGGCTATTATATTCCAAATAGAATGGAAGAAAACTATGGATTTGATAAAAAAACTGCAGATTTCGTAAAAAGCAAGAAAGGAAAACTTGTAATTACTGTAGATACAGGAGCAAACTCAATAGAGGATATAAGATATGCTAAAAGCATAGGTGTAGATATTATAGTTACAGATCATCATAAATCTGAAAAAGAAGAATTTGATGATGAGTATATCTTGATAAATCCTAAAATAAGCAAGACATATAAATTTAAATATTTGTCTGGAGCAGGAGTAGCTTTAAAATTAGCTCAAGGTTTATACAGAAAATTAGGAATATCTGAAGAAAATTTATATAAATACTTAGATATAATAATGATAGGAACAGTTGCAGATGTTGTTCCGATGATTGATGAGAATAGAATAATTATTAGCAATGGTCTAAAGGTTTTGAAAAATACTAATGTTAATGGATTATTTTATCTTTTGAAGTATTTAAGATTTCAAAATAAAAGAATAACTACAACTGATGTAAGCTATTTTATTTCTCCTTTGATAAATTCCTTGGGAAGAATAGGAATTTCAAAAGTGGGAGCAGATTTTTTCATAGAAGATGATGATTTTAAAATATATAATATCATTGAAGAAATGAAAAAAATGAATAAAATAAGAAGAAGATTAGAAAAAAAAATATTTGATGAAGCTATTGATATAATAGAGTCTTATACAGATAATAGGCAAGAAAAATATATATATTTAAAGTCTAAAAATTGGCATCCAGGGGTTATTGGGGTGGTATCTTCAAGATTATCCATAAAGTACGGTGTTCCAGTAATATTAGTAGCTATTAGCAATGGAGTTGGAAAAGCTTCTTGTAGAAGTAGTAATGGAGTCAATGTATTTAATATATTTGCAGATATAAAAGATAACTTTATTAGGTTTGGAGGACATGATTTAGCAGCAGGATTTGTAGCTAAAGTTGAAAATTTAGATAAAATTGAAAAAATATTTGCAGAAAAAGTTAATAATTTAGAT
>Ga0193963_1001538_pt1 | contig 11421 bp, 10 predicted proteins | sample FB_6_MG_FD_140359 | JGI IMG/M metagenome (GOLD analysis project Ga0193963, IMG submission 140359) | Microbial mat bacterial communities from the Broadkill River, Lewes, Delaware, United States - FB_6_MG | ecosystem: Environmental > Aquatic > Freshwater > River > Microbial mats | place: USA...
ATGAATTAGGCTTATCTGATGAAGAAAAATCATTTTATGATGCACTTACAAAATTTGATGGCGTTAAAGAGGTTATGGAAGAAGACATCTTAAAAGAACTTTCAATAGAGCTTACTAAAAAAATACAAAACTCAAAAACTATTGATTGGCAATTTAAAGACAATGCAAGAGCTAGAATGAGAAGAGAGATAAAAAGACTTCTTAAAAAATATAAATATCCACCTGATGATAGTGTTGAAGCTTTGGCTTTGGTAATAAAACAAGTTGAGAGAAGTTGTGAAGGAGCGTAAGTGAAAATAAATAAAATAGAACTAATAGAAAAAATAGAGGGTGAAGCGAAGCTAAATTTTAGTTTCAAAGATAAAAAAATAGATTTTGTTGATATTGAGTTTTTATCTTCTCGGCATATTGAAAATATTTTAAAAGGGAAAAATTGTTTAGATGCTTTGGTTATTAATCCAAGAGTTTGTGGGATTTGTGGTCATGCTCATTTAATAGCTACGGTTCAAGCGCTTGAAAATTGTTATGATAATTTAAAAATATCAAATAAAGCAAAAATTATAAGAGAACTTACATTGAACTTTGAGCTGATTCAAAATCATTTTAAATGGTTTTATTTGACTGTTCTGCCTTTGTTTGGGTATAAACAATATGTATTGAAAGCTACTCATCCATCTGCTCTTATGGCAAAATCAATTGCTACTTTAGCTGGTCAATATCCTCATACTTCTTATGCAATAGTAGGTGGTGTGGTATGTGATGTTACAAATACTGATCTTATCAATATCTCTCACCTTTTAAATCAAACAATTGATTTTTTTGAAAAAAATATAGTACATAATGATAGCAACAAGTTTTTATCTTGTGATAACACTGATAAAGTTTTGAAACTACAAGGTGATATGCCAATGATATTACGGGATATCAAAAAAAACAATTGGCAAGATATAGGTAAGAGTTTTGATAGATTTATTGTATTTGGAGAGAATAGTTATTTTAAAAGTGGACGTGGTGTAAAAACTAGAATAAATCATAATATAAATATGAAATATATCAATGAATTTTCAAATGAAAACTCTTTTGCAAAAAATGTTAAGTTTAAAAAGTACTTTTATGAAGTAGGGCCTCTTAGTCGTGCAATGCTAAATAAAACACCACTTATAAAAGATACTCATAGAAAATATAAAGATAGTATATTTAGTAGAATCTTGGCTAGAGTATGCGAAATACCACAGCTTTTAAATCATAGTAAAGATTTGATATCTCAATTGGACTTAAGTGAACCATCATATATAAAACCACCTATTGATATATCAAAAATGACAGCCTATGGAGAGTCAGCAGTAGAAGCTGCTCGTGGGTCTTTGGTGCATAAAGTTAGTATCAAAAAAGGGATTATCCAAGACTATCAAATGATCACTCCTACTCAATGGAACTTAAGCAATGGAACAAAAGAGGATATGGCGATAGCCCAAAAAGCAATGATTGGGTTAGAGGATAAAGATTTGGCTGAGATAGTTTTTAAGTCTTTTGATGTGTGTTCTGTATGTACTACGCATTAATACTTTATTAATACAATAAACTTATACTTCAGTTATGAAAAATATACTATTAGTTGAAGATGATTTAATACTTGGTGAAACGATTGAAGAGTTGCTTGAGGGTGAAAATTATGAGGTGACTTGGGTTAGAGATGGTCAAGTTGCCCTTGATAAAACTTTTGTAGAAGAGTTTGATCTGTTTTTATTTGATATCAATATCCCTTTTATAAATGGCTTTGAACTTTTGAAAGATTTACGTGATAGTGGAGATGTGACACCTGCAATTTTTATAACGGCAAATGTTGATATTGATTCACTTAAAAAAGGTTTTGAGGTTGGTGCTGATGATTATATTAAAAAGCCATTTGATTTTGATGAGATAGTTGTACGAATAGAAACACTAATCAAAAAATCATTTAAAAGCTATAGTTCTATAATCGAGTATGGAACTTTAAAATATGACTTAGATAAAAAGAAACTCATGTCAAATGATAAAACTATCCATTTAAGCCCAGCAGAATCAAAAATAGTAGAGTTCTTTTTAAAAAATATTGATAGAGTAGTTTCTAGTGATGAAATCATCTCTTACACTCATGAAGATTTTGATGGAAGCATAGCGTCTTTGCGAGTCCAAATATCAAAGCTAAAAAAACTTGGATTTCAGATATCAAATATAAGAGCAGTAGGATATCGTCTTGAAAAACTATGAGAAAAAAGCACTTTTAAAATTTACTTTTATATACTTCATATCGACACTTTTACTAGTATTGGTATTGGGCTATTTTTACTATGGGCAACAAAAGATGCAATTACTTCAAGCACATACTATGATGATGCATCAATTTGGAATGAATCTAAAACAATCAGATTTTAAATATACTCAAGATGGATATAGTTTTGAAATAGAAGATAATAGTTTGTTTGCATATAAATTAGCAACAAAAGATAAAGAGTATTACAAAAAAGCATTTCCAATGTTAAAAGGGAAGAGCTATTTACTTATAAAAGTTGAGTCACACATAGTTGATAAAGAGTTGACAAAGATTCAAAGATTTACAATTATGGTGCAAATAGCATTGATAATATTCTTCTTAGTAATTAGTTTTTTACTTGCAAGGATATCTTTAAGACCAGTAAACGATACTATTTCCCATCTTGACAGATTTATAAAAGATTTAATCCATGATTTAAATACACCTGCAACTTCGATATTGTTAAATACAAAAATGTTAAAAAAAGAGGTGATAAATGAGAAAAGTCAAAAGAAATTAAATCGTATAGAAAATAGTGCAAATGCAATCACCTCTTTTTATGAAAATCTTGAGATATTGATTACAAAAAAATTAGAATGCGAAACTATAGATATCTATACTTTGTTAGAAGAGGAAAAAGCAAACTATAATCTTCAATATCCAGATATAAATATAAAACTACAAAAACAAAAGATGGAACTCTTTACAAATAAAAAAGCGATGATAAGAATCATAAACAATATCTTGTCAAATGCCTGTAAATATTCAAATGAAAATGCCCAGATAGATATCACTTTTAAAAACAAAATACTAATTATCAAAGATAATGGAAAAGGGATGAAATATCCAAAAAAAATATTTGAAAGAAGCTATAGTGAAAATGAACTTGGTCACGGAATTGGTATGCATATAGTTCAACGACTTTGTGAAGAGTTGGATATCAAAATAGATATAGACTCACGCCAGCATGTTGGTACAATGGTTAGTTTGGATTTTAAATAACAAATATATTTTACTAATTTATTAACACTTCACTTATACTTCTATCATATACTTTTAAAAATAAAGAAAGGTGTTCGTATGATTGAAGCAAAAAATCTTAAAAAAGTTTATCGGGTTGGAGAGTTGGATTTGACTGTGATTGATAATTTTTCACTTGAAATAGATGAGGGTGAGTTTATCTCTTTGATTGGTCCTAGTGGTAGTGGAAAAAGTACTGTTCTTAATATGCTTGGTTGTTTGGATACTCCAACATCTGGAGCTTTAGATATCAATGGAAACAATATCACTTCATTGAATACAACACAACTTGCAAATTTTCGAGGTGAACATATCGGTTTCATCTTTCAAAGTTTCAACCTAATCCCTGTATTAACTGTTTACGAAAATATTGAATATCCACTTATTATGATACAAAACTTGGATGAAGATGAAAGAAAAGAGAGAATAGAAAGACTTTTAAAAGAAGTAGGGATGTTTGAACAAAAAGATAAAACTCCTGATAAAATCTCTGGTGGTCAAATGCAAAGAGTGGCAATTGCACGGGCATTGGTAACAAATCCAAAGATAGTATTTGCAGATGAACCAACTGCAAATCTTGACAGCAAAACTGCACATATGATAATTGAACTTATGAAAAAGATACAAAAAGAACACAATACAACTTTTGTATTTGCAACACATGATGAAAAAATAGTTGCAAATGTAGATAGACTCATCACTTTAGAAGATGGGAAAATTGTAGAGGACAGAAAGGTAGCATAATGAACAATATATTTAAAATCTCGTATAGAAATTTACTAAGAAATCATAGACGTACTTTGCTAACAGCTAGTTTGATAACACTTGGAGTTGTATTTGTTTTGGTTTATACTGCACTTGCTGGTAGTTTTAAATCATATATGATAGGTCAGATTACTGATTCATCTATGGGACATATTCAGATACATAAAAAAGGTTTTGTAGCTAGTATAGAAAATATGCCTTTGGATAAAAATCTCAATGCTAAGTCATTGGAATTTATAGAAGAAAAACTAAAAAATTCTAAATATATTCAAAGTTATTCTTACCGTATAAAATTTGGAGGAATGTTTTCAAACTTTGTAAGTTCTACTAGTATGAGATTAACTGCAATAGATCCAAATAGTGAATTTGAAACTTTACCTGCTTTAAAAGGGAGATTTCAGAACTTTGACGCTTTAGAAAAAGGGAAGATTGTAGTACCTGAACTTATGGCAAAAGGGATGAAAGTAAAAAAAGGTGATACCGTAGTACTTGTGGCAAACAACAAAAATGGAAGTGTAAATGGTATCAATCTAAAAGTTGAAGGTGTATCTGAAACTATGAGTGGACCAGGTGGTCGTGATGGTTATATTCATATAGATGATGCAAAAAAAGTTCTTAGAATTAAAGGTGTAGAGGTGAGTGAAATAGTTATAAGACTAAAAGATGCTTCTATGTTAGAAAAAGCTATGAAAGAGTTAAGTCCAATTTTAGATAAAAAGAATAAAAGTGGTAAATCAGCATTTGAACTGCACACTTGGAAAAAACTAAGTCCTTTTTATACTATTGTAAAGATGTTGGACTTGATGAATATTGCAATACAGATTATTCTTATCTCTATAGTTTTAATCTCTATATTAAATGTGATGATTATGAGTGTTTATGAAAGAATAAGAGAGATAGGAACAATATCTGCTATGGGAACACCTCCTAAAACTATCGTGAAACTGTTTTTAGTAGAGGGATTCTTACTTGGTGTTTTTGGAGCAATTGTAGGAGCAATAGTATCTTTGCTTATTGTTCAAGGACTTGATATGATGCAAATAACATATAGTTTTGGTAGAAATAGCGATTTGATACTAGAACCTGTGTTGGCTATAAAGGATGTGTTGGTTGTAAGTGTGATAGTTGTGTTTATCTCTTTAATAGCATCTATTAGTCCAGCGATAAAAGCTTCAAAACTAGACCCAGTTGAAGCATTAAGATCAAACTAAAAAGGAAGAATTATGAAAAAGGTATTATTGAGTTTAGCATTGGCGGGTTTACTTTTTGGTGAAAATTTACTTGAAAAAGTTGATAAGGTACTAGCTCCTATTAGCAATGAAAGTTATAAAAAACTTATAAATATAGAACCTGATGGTAGTAAAAAAGAGTTTTTACTTTATCAAGCAAAAAAAGGTAGTGATAAGATGGTATCACTATTTCTAAAACCAGAGTCAGAAGCAGGAAGAGTTACTCTTAGACTTGGTGAAAACATGTGGTTGTTTATACCAGAAGTTGGACGTGCGATTAGACTAACTTCTATGCAAAGTGTTACAGGTGGTGTATTTAATAACTCTGATATCATGAGAATTGATTTTGCAGCTGAGTATGATATAGTAAAAGAAGAGGAAAACGAAACTGAAATTGTAGTTGAAACAAAAGCAAAAACTGAATCAGTAGCCTATGATAAACTCATCATGATTATAGATAAAAAAACAACTACACCAAAACAAATAGAATGTTTTAGTTCAACTGGAATGCTTATCAAAACTTTATACTACAAAGATATGAAAGACTTTGGAAATGGAATAATAAGACCAGCTGTTATGGAAACAAAGTCACCATTGTATAAAGGATACAAGTCTCTTATGATATATGGGAAAATCACTCCAAAAGAGTTCAGTGACGAGGCATTTACTTTGGATAACTTATCTAAAGCTCAAGAGTTAAGAAGATAAGATGAAACGATTAGTTTTAAGTACATTTATTTTTTCCTCTTTCCTTTTTGCTGAAGATTTTAGCTTTGATATGGATGAGCTTGATAAAATGGAAGTTAAGTCTTATGAATATAGTGGATATATAAAAGCAGAACAGAAACATCAAGTTTTAAATGAAAGTTCTATCATGTACAAAAAGAAAGACAAATCTAGTATGGATACATATATAGGCGAGGCTTTTTTAAACTACAAGTATTATAAAGATGATTTTACTTTTTCTACAGATATAGTAGCTAGATATGAAAACCTAGATAAGGAAGAATCTGATACTTATACACTAAATCAAGCAGTACTAAACTATAAATATGATGAGAACAATAAAGTAGAAATAGGTAAAAAAACTGCAAAATGGGGAAAAGGATATTATTTTAATCCTATAGGATTTATCGATAGAAAAAAGAATCCAAGTGAACCAGAAGCGAGTCGAGAAGGGTACACTCAAGTAAACTATAAATACAATAAAGTTTTAAATGGAGACTTACAAAATATAAGTTTTGATGTGGTGTATTTAAAAACTAGCGAAGATTTTAATGAAGATTTATACTCTAAAGATTCAAATGCACTTGCTTTTAAAACCTACATGCTTTATAGGGATATTGATATAGATTTAGCGTACTATTATAATGATGAGGTATCAAATAAATTAGGAATTGATTTTTCTACAAATTTAGATGTAAATTTTGAGATACATGCAGAGTATGCAAAGTCTAGTAATGATGAAGACTCTTATCTTGCGGGACTTAAATATATCACAAATACAGAACTCACAATTATAAGTGAGTATTTTTATCAAGATACCGAACAAGAAAAAACAACACCATTTTGGGACAATCAATATATGATAAATAGTTTTACTCAAAAAGAATTATTTGATATATTGTATTTTAATATGTATTATAAAAATACTCTAAATGTAGATGATAAATCATTTTTAAATAAACTAGGAATAACTTATAGTGGAATAAAAAATATTGATATAGATTTTTCAGTTTCTAAGTATGATGGGGATGATACTAGTGAATTTGGTGGAAAACTTGTAGATAAGTTTTCTTGGATACAAATGAAGTATAGCTTTTAATATAATTTTACTTATATCTATACTTAATTTGTATGTATTATTTATCTGTGTGTAAATGCTAGCTTTAATCCAAGTCCAAAAAGAACAAATGAAGTCAAAGTATTCATATATATTACAATCTTCGGATTTTGTCGAAGTTTTGTACTTAATAAATTTCCAGCATAACCAATAGCACCAAATACAATAACTGTAGTAATCATAAATATAATACCAAGTATTATCATCTGTGTTGACACACTTCCTAGTTCTGGATTTACAAATTGTGGTAAAAATGCTAGGAAAAATATAGAAACTTTTGGATTCAATACATTCATAATAAATCCTTTAAAATATAGTTTTTTTAACTCTCCTGATGATTTTTGCCCCTCTAAGTTTAGTGGCTCATCTTTATGTTTATATGCTTGATATGCAATATATATAAGATATCCAGCTCCTATATACTTAACTACGTCAAAAGCAACTTGTGAAGTTTGAAATATCACAGATATACCAAATGCTGCGGCACTTGTATGTATAATAATACCTGAAGTTAATCCAAGTGTTGTTATAAATGCGGCTTTAAAACCTTTTGTAACTCCTTGGGTAAGAACATAAATATTATCTGGTCCTGGAGCTAATGCTAATAAAATTGATGTAAGTGTAAAAAGATACAAAGATGTTGTGTCAATCATAATAATCCTTATTTTAAAAGTATATTTTACCAAAAAATCAATGAAAATTAGATATTATCTTTTTTTATAAAAAATATAAGATTAATCAGGAGATTATATATGCCAATTGTTATACCAAAAGAACTTCCTGCATCAAAAATCATGAATGAAGAAAATATCTTTATTATGAATAAAGACCAAGCAGAGCATCAAGATATTAGACCAATACAAATACTTATTTTAAATCTTATGCCAACAAAAATTGATACAGAAACTCAATTTATAAGACTACTTGGAAATACTCCTTTACAAGTAGCTGTTACACTTTTAAAAACAAAATCATATGTTTCTAAAAATACATCACATGAGCATCTAAATAGTTTTTATAAAACTTTTGATGAGATAAAAGATAACAAGTATGATGGATTGATTATCACAGGTGCTCCAATAGAAAAATTAGAATTTGAAGATGTTGAGTATTGGGATGAGTTAAAAGAGATTATGGATTTTTCTAAGAAAAATATCACATCTACTTTACATGTCTGTTGGGGTGCGCAAGCGGGGCTTTATTATCATTATGGTGTAAAAAAACATGAAATTGGTGAAAAGATGTTTGGAGTATTTAAACATAAAAGACTATCTCAAACAAATCAGCTTTTAAGAGGATTTGATAACTATTTTTATGTTCCTCACTCAAGATATACGATGAACAAAGAGGAAGATATCTTAAAAGTGCCAAACTTAGAAATTCTTGGAAAGTCAGAAGAATCGGGTGTATATTTAGTTGCATCTAAAGATATGAAACATGTTTTTGCAACTGGACATTCTGAATATGATGAAGACTCATTGGCAAAAGAATATTTTAGAGATGTTAATAACGGCATAGATACACAAATACCTAAAAATTATTTCATAGATGATGATCCCAAAAATGATATAGATGTAAAGTGGAGAGGTCATGGGCATCTTTTATTTTCAAATTGGATTAATTATTGTGTATACCAAGTGACACCATACGATTTATAATAAAACAACAATGGAAAAGAATAAAAAATCTAAACGTTTCTTAGTGCCAATACTTTTTTTGGTAATTGTATCAATCGTTGTGATATCTTCTATAAATACATATATTAATTTAAATGTTTTTGAGAAGCATATTATGAAAGATATTGAGGACTCTAAGAAAAAGTTCATTCAAAGATATAAAGATAGTATTACAAAACAAACTCAATTTGTAAATGATACTATTAAGTTTAAAATGTCACAAGTTGAAGAGCAACTACAAAAAGAATTATATATAAGAATGAATATCGCAAGAAGTATATGTGATTTTGTGTATGAAAACTACAAAGATAAACTAAGTACGCATAAAATGCGGCAAATGGTTGCTAAACAATTATCTACAGTACGATTTGATAAAGAAAATCGTGGATATTATTTTGCATATCAAAATTCGACTAGAACTGTTTATGAACATATTCATAAAGAGACAATAGGCCTAAATATGGCTAATGTAAAAGATACAAAAGGTGTGAATGTAGCCTTGGCTCATGATAAAGTGCTCGAGGGTGGAAAGGAGATAGGACTTCTTCATAGGTATTATTATAAACCTGGAAATAGAAAAGTAGGATATCCAAAACTTGTATCAGTTACTTTATATAAGCCACTTGATTTACTTATAGGGACAGGTGAGTATTTGGATGTTGTTGAAAAAAGAATGAAAAATGATGTTATTAAAAGGTACAAAAACTTTCAAGTAAATGATAATCAACTTTTGGCAATTGTAGATTTACATAATATAAACGGTGGAAAAGATTTTGGAACTGTTTTAATCAATTCAACGAATAAACAAATACAAGATACAAAAATCAGTGATGATGTAGTTGATTCTATGGGAATAAACTTTAGAAAACAATACCTTAAGGCATTGAAAGATAAAGGTTATGTATATCTTGATCATTGGTACTCAAAGAAAAATGAATCTGAACAACAAAAAGTTAAAGCATATATAACTTTACAAAAAGATTGGAACTGGGTTATTGTAAGTGGTTTTTATTTTAATAAATTAGATAAAGAGATAGAAGAGTTAGAAAATTCATTGGTTGAATATACAAAAAACACCATACTAGATAGTTTTATCATCATTTTAATTGTATCTATAGTTGTAATCGCTATTGCTATTTTTATTTCACTTATGATAGACAGTGTTATTCAAAGATATACAGGAGAACTTCTTAAAAATAAACAACGATTAGAGTTAGCTCAAGAAGTTTCCAAAATGGGTTCATGGTCTTTAAATATTAAAAATAATACTTTACGATGTTCAAATGAGATGTGTAATATTTTTGAATTTGAAAAGGAGCAAAAAGACTTACATTTAGAAGATATTTTAAATAGAATGTATCCTAAAGATAAAATAAGAATTGAAAAAGAATATAAAAACTCTATAAAAATGAAACAAAACTTTGAGATAACACATAGGTTATTGATGAAAGATGGACGAGTTAAGATTGTTGAAGTAAAAAGTGAAATAGAATTTGATGAAAATGGTCATCCAACAAGATCAAATGGTACAACACAAGATATAACAATAGAATATGAAAGAGATGCAGAGCTAAAAGCAAAAGAAAAACTTCTTTTAGAGAAAGAAAAACTAGCATCAATGGGTGAGATGATAGGTAATATTGCTCATCAATGGAGACAGCCATTGTCTGTTATATCAACTTGTGCTACAGGTATGAGTCTTAAGAAAGAGTACAATATTTTAAAAGATGAAGATATCGCAAAGAATTGTAGCCTAATAGATAAAAATGCTCAATACCTGTCTGCAACAATAGATGACTTTCGAAATTTTATAAAAAATGAAAGAGTTTTAAAAGAGCTAAATATTAAAGAAAATATTGAAAGTTTTTTACATCTTGTTGAAGGAACTAAAAAAAGCAATTATATTGAAGTTATACAAGATATAGATACTAGTATAAAGTTTGCAGGATATGCTAATGAGTTAATGCAATGTTATATAAATATTTTCAATAACTCAAAAGATGCATTTATTTTAAACGAGATTGAAGATAGAAAGTTTTTTATAACTGTAAAGAAACTGGACAATAAAATCATCATAGAATTAAAAGATACAGCAGGGGGAATCCCTACTGATATATTATCAAAAGTATTTGATCCTTATTTTACAACTAAACATAAGAGTAAAGGGACTGGACTTGGTCTGCATATGACATACAAATTTATAACCGATGGGATGCAAGGTGATATTAGTGTTCAAAATAGTGAATTTGAATATGATGGCAAAAATTATAATGGAGCATTATTTAGTATCTCGTTACCTTTGCATTAAATTTATCATTTACTTATGTTAATTATTTGTTAGTATTATGTTGTAAAAATAAAAGTGACAAAAAAGTTTTTAATTTATAATAATTAGGAAATAATATTGTTATTTTTTAAATTATGTGTATTGTTTGAAATATAAATTCTATAAATTAACAATAATTGGGAAATAAATATATTTTTTTAATAAATATTTCAATAATTAGTGTTTTTTTCTATATTATTATTGTGGTAAAAAAGTAACGATTTGGTAACATTTTTGTTTTTAAACTTGTAAATAAAACCCATAAAAAT
>Ga0193963_1001541_pt1 | contig 11417 bp, 7 predicted proteins | sample FB_6_MG_FD_140359 | JGI IMG/M metagenome (GOLD analysis project Ga0193963, IMG submission 140359) | Microbial mat bacterial communities from the Broadkill River, Lewes, Delaware, United States - FB_6_MG | ecosystem: Environmental > Aquatic > Freshwater > River > Microbial mats | place: USA...
ATGAACACTTGAAAAAATAGGATGAGTGTTTATATGAGAAAATCAGCAAAAAAACACTCCAATTGATTAGAAATAATTAGAAATATCTTCTTCTAGCAATTTTAGTGAAAAATCCTATCTTTTCTTCAAATACTAGGGGTTGAGTACTGAGTATGTGATAATTTATATTAACAATATAATAATACAATTGTACTAGAGCAACTATTAAAAATAAGAGCGAACCTATAGTGAAACCTAATCCCCATAGAGCAGGATCAAAATATAGGAATAAAACAGTCAGAGCGCAAGATGATATAGCAAAAACTATAGCGTCTATCAAGGCACCCTTATTATCAGCGAAATACAGTTGCATAAGCATGACACTATTAGCAAGCCCATAAAATGCATATCCAACACATAATATTTGGAAAACGCCAGTAGAAGTTTCATTAAAACCAATATTTAATCTAGGTAATAGAAATGAACCAACTATAATAAAAACAACAGTTACAAACAATTGTCTAGCAAATAAATATTCTAATTCCATTCTGAGAGTTGAAGCCATTTCTTCTTCAGCTTGAATAATATCAGTGTAAGAACCTCCATCGTTAAATAAACTAAAACATGTTCTGTATTTAGGATAAAAATTCACCTCCACAGACGTTATGAAATTAACTACAGTTACTAAAGTAGATAAAAATGCTGCTAAGGCAGGTATATCATAGCTAGGAGCACCATAGTATGGCTTGTATATATGTATTTGCAAGGGACTGAACCACATGATTATTATATGTCCAAAAAATCCTACAGAGAGAATTATTCCGAGCCAAAATAATTGAGGATATTTATCTATCCATTCTAAGAATGTTAGGCTAGATATATTTGAAAAAGGAAAATATCTTTTCAATAATATGAAATACCATATAACCATAACGCCATATCCTGTTATAACTGCTAAATATAGCGCTGTAATGACGTTGATATGCATAAGTAGCAATATAATGCCTAATATGAATGTAATCATGATAGAAGTTAGAAAAGCCATGAATAAGCCTTTATAGTCTTTTATGGCTGTCAGATAGTTCATCTCTGTCCATACTATTATAAGTTCACTCAAAAATAATAAATTTAATAAAATATAAGGTAACTCTAAATCTGATAAAAATAGAAATAGAAAATATGGAATTTCCCCTAAAATTAGCATAATAGATATACTACCAATAAAAGAAGAGAATACTTTATATTTTTTTTTCTCATAAATGCAATCTGCAGTGAATCTTGTTGTGATGTATGAAAAAACATTAGTTATTATAAGTGATGTTAATAATGTATAGGTAAGCATACTATTCAGAAGCTCTACATCAAATTTGCTAGCTGAAGCATAGTGAGCAATAACTCTTATGCCTATGAGTAGTGCGATTCCTAACAGGACAGGTCCTGTGCAAATTATAGTTGCGTATCCATAAGCTTTGGTAGTTGCTAAAATACCCTTTTTATTGAACATTTTTTTTAATTCAAATCCTATTCCAGCCATCCGATACCTCCTTATATAATAATTCATATTTTTTTATACTATCTTCTTGTCTATAAAAATAATCAACTCTTTTACTTGCTATGATTCCCATTTCCTTTATTAGTTCGGGAGACTCTATGAGTGTTTGCATAGCATAGGCTAGTTCATCTTTAGACATTGGTGGAACTATAATTCCAGCTTTACCAATATTATCAACTTTTTCATTAGAGGATATATTGCTATCTCCGTATAATAGTTCTTGGCAGCAACCTACGTCAGTTGCTATACAAGGCCTTCTAGCAGCAAAAGCTTCTAAAATAGCTAAGGGCTGACCTTCAGATATGCTAGTAAGTATAGTGAAATCTATTTTTTCTAAATACTCAATAATATTAACTCTTCCGGGGAAAGTTATATTTGATAGATTTAATTGTTTAACTAAATTCAGACATTCTTCATAATAATCTTCATCTTCGACAGGACCTAATACATGCATTCTAACCTTGCTGTATTTAGCATGAATCTCTGCAAATCCGTATATCAATGTTTTAATATCTTTGATTTTAGAAATTCTAACAATGGCAGCTATATCTATATAATCATCAGCTTCTTTGAGTTTAATATCTTGAAATCTTTCAAAGTTAACACCATTTCCAATTACACTCAATTTATCTAAAGAACATCCTAGTTCATGTTGTATTTTATTTGCACGAGAAAACAGAGCAGTTACTTTATCAGCGTAATCATAGGCACAATTAGATAGGGTTACAAATAGATTTATCCACATTTGTCTAAAATTTGCAAGTACCCATTTTGCTCTGAGTAATTCTTCTTCTCTTTCTCTGGTGTATATTCCATGTTCTGTTAAGATATATGGTTTATTATATTTCCATTTAGCAATACTTCCGCATATTCCACTATATCCAGTAGCTGTTGAATGATAAATGTCTGCCTCAGGAATATCTGAACTGAAAATGTATAAAACAGGCAATAACATAGACCTATATGTGTGGAAAAAATCTGTGAATGGTATATAGTCATGGTTTTCCTTACAGATATCTATGAGTATGTTTAGTATAGGTTTAGACATAAGCAAGGAGATAGGATTCATGTTCTTGTTTTGAAATAAATTAAATAAAGTATTCCATTCTACCTCTTCACCGCTTATAAAATTTTTAAGTTCTATGTATTCATCCTTAGTGAGATTTACTTTCCCTCTTTTACCTTGTAGTTTTAAGGAATCGGATAAAGATAATTCGTGTATTTCTATTACATTTGAAGGTATGTCATATTTGAATTTACCTTTTTTAGAACTTTTATCTGATATACACCATAAAATAAATTCGATATCAGGAAAAGATTTTATATAATTGTGCATCCAACTAGAAACACCGCCTTGAACGTAAGGATAACTTCCTTCTAAAATCATACATACTTTCATAATTAGTCCTCTTTTTCTATAATTATTCTATTTTTTGCTGCATTTATTAGATATAAATCATCTGAAATTTGTTTGTAACTAGCTCCGATGATGCCTTCTATTGTACTTTCAGACTTTATTATGAAATAGGCATTTGTTGAAAATCCACCTATATCAACTATTATCTGATCATCTGTATCTCTTGTATTTATTGACAGTCTATCATATTTTAGAACTGCTTTACCCATTTGACTGCCGTTTAGATTTCTCAAATCGGGAGCCTCATTTTTTAACCAGCTAAAATAATGATCTAGTTGTTTAAACATTTCATCCCAACTATAATTAGCACCTCTTTCTTCATCTAGAACATCATCGGGATGTATAAAATGTGATTGAACATAGTGAAAATTCAGTTCGCATATTTCGGATAGAAACATATAATCATCTATTATTTCTCCTGATGTGATTCTTGGTGTGTTTATCATTCCATCATTTGATACATCAAATTCTTGTACATAGGAAGTGCTTCCTTCTTCAGGTAGATAAACACTGGCTATTATTTTCAAGTCAGTGTAATTTTTCAGTACATTTATACCAGTTTTTGAGATGATATTTGATGGAGGTACATATACTTGTAATGAATTAGATGGATATAAATTTTCTGTGAATCGTATGACTTCTAATAATCCATCTTTTATATTATCTTCTGTTTTCCAAATTTCATATGCATCAGCAAGATATCCGAGTTCTTCTTCAGCTATGCAGAGTGGATTATGATTGTATCCATGAATTCCTATTTCACATCCTTTATTCAGCATAATGTTTCCAAAATATTCAAATCTTTTGGAATTACCATTTTTTTTGAATGGAGGAGATGTTTTCTTTGAGTAGTTCTCTATGACTAAACATGTATAATTTAAATCATATTTTTCCATCAAAGAAAGAATATCTGGGAACCATTTTTGTTCATAAAAGCTTCTAATATCCATGTCATAGTCTCTAGTGATATACTCGCTATACCCTGCCGGTACAGGAGATGGGAAATCGTCTAGATAAAATGCAGAACCATTTATTACTGGATATATAGTGAAGTCTTGTAATTCTCTATAAGCTGAGCAAAGTATGCCTCGTTGATATCTGTCTATTATCATCTGATTTATAAATATATAATTACCATCTCCATATGAATTTTTCCATATAATAGGGCAATCTACATCATCATAGGCTGCTAAAATCTCTGCATTTGGTTTGAGTTGAACTTTTAGAGATGTTCCTTCAGCTTCTTCTCCTTGGACTAGTGTAAATACATTTTTTTCATTTAGTCCAAGCATAAAATCGTGGCTAATCCAAAATTTATCGCCCGCTGTATAAGTTCCATCTGTATATACAATATCGAAAAAATTCATGAGTTTTGAAAAATCATCATTATAGTATGGTGAAACAGTGTTTAGAAGGTGCCCACCTTCATATACCCACTTCTTTAAATCTTCATGATATTTATTTATAGAATCCCAGTCAGAAAAAACTGTGACAATAGAATCATATATATCCAATGATGGAGCCATAGGTGCAATGTTTACATCCCATACATCATAGGGTATGCGCATATCATCTAAAACCTTAAATGTCATGTTGAAATTATTGATTAAATAATCTTCATTTGAATTTATTATGACTAAGCAGTTGTTTCTATCTGCTTGGATTGTTTTCGTGAAATTCAAATCTAAATTAGTTGCATTTTTTTTATCTGAAACTCTAATTCCAAGATTTGCAATTACTAATACAATTGCTATAAAACATAGAATTATAATTGATTGTATGATTTTGCTATTAGCTTTCATAATTTATATCACTCCAAAATTTGTACCATTGTTTAGCAGATTTAGATAAATATAGATCAGATTCTTCTATGATTTTCAGAGTACGTTTCATTTCTTTTTCATTGCGCTGTTTCCAATAATATTTAAATCTTAGCATGAAAATTCTTTCATCATTGCCCCATTTAGTCATAGATAAATCAATTAATTTTTCTATATCCGCATATTCATTTAGTGCTATTTTATTTTCTATATAGATTATTAGTTTTTTCTTATCCCATTTATTATTATTTAAAGAAATAGCTTTCTCTAGGTAAGAGCTTAATTTTTTTCTGTTTATAAGAAGTACATTTTCAGAAAGCAGACCACTATGTATATATTCTTCTAATAAAATTATCAGTTCTACTAACAATTCATAATTTAACTGTCTAGACGCTAATGTGTTTATTCTTCTTTCATAATCTCCTTGAAGTTCAGCTAGAGTAGTTGTTGAATAATGAGTTATTTCAGTATCATCTTTCATTCTTATCTTTTGAAGAAGAGGTATAAAACTATCAGAATCATTATGAATGATATCTAACATGAGTGCTCTACTTATGCTTGAATCATTTATAAGCATAGCTTCTTCTAAGGGAACTGTTACATCATCATTTTTTCCTTGATTTATTCGTATGCTTTTATAATATTCATCTTTTATTTTCAAATTATCAATGTCTAATTTTTTTAATCCACTTAAATTTTTTCTGTAAAAATATTCATCTATTATAAGCATCAATAGTCCTAATAAAGGCACAAAGAAAAGAATCGGGATTTTTAAAGCAGGAGATTTTATAATGTTTATTTTGTTTAAAATTACAATGATAATACAAATAATAATATGAACTAAAATTAACATGTATGAAAGTTTATTCATATTCATCACCTTCCATAGCTTTTTTCGCATCTGATACTATATTATCTGCATCATTAAAATCAATTGTACATGTTTTAGTTAATGAATCTTCTATTAAACTAGATACAATGTTGAATTTATTTAAATAATTCATATTCATGTTAGTATCATTTACTTCTGTTAGAACTATGATATTTGTTAATACCTTGTTTTTATAGATTGGAAATACATATGCAGGGTAGTTTAATTTGTTGGTTTTATTGACATAGGTTTCATTTTTTGACAGCTTTACATATATTTCTGGATAGTCATTTAGTATAATTTCTTTATATTTATTCACATCAATTTTTTTTGAAGCTTCAATTAAATTAGCTATTTTATTGTTTTCAGATTTGCTTACTTTGTATATGATAACATAGGTGCATTCTAGAAAATCACTCATAATTCTGATGGCTTCTTTAAATATATTGTTTTTATCTATAGAGTTAATCTTTTCTACTACATCATATATTTTTCCATAACTATCTTGGTAACCTAGAATTTGATTTACCAAGGATGCTTTGTTTTTCAATGCTTCATTATATAGTTCAACTAAATAAACATATTTTCTTTCTATTAATAAACGTCTTTTTTCTGTGAATCGTATTTTTTCATTTAATCTTTCGCTAGTATAACCTGTAGTAGCACCCAAAAGAAAATATGTAGCAAAAGGAAACCAGTTTTCTACGTTGTAAAAAACACTTTGCCAATTATATGGTGTTACGAAGGTGCTAATAAAACTTACAGAAGCTAGAACTGCTGCTAATGTACCGTACATGAAACCATATACTGAGCCAACGATAACTATAAAAACTATTCTGAAATCTATGAAATTTATGAGGTAGTTGTCGGCAGTTTTTATATTTAGATAATTCGCAAGTAGCATAAGCAAAATTATTTCTATAAATTTAATAATAGTTGATGTTGATTTGTTCATTTTACGTGATTTTAATTTTTTCTTCTGTGCCTTATGATAGGCGGTTTCATATTTGCTCCACATTAAATTCAAATCTTCTTCAATTTTGTGTGAAGGTTTAAAATTATATTCTTCCAATGCTTTTCCATCATCTACATACGAAGGAATCCCAACTAAACCATTTCTGGATTTTAATGTGCTAGTGGGTTTTTTTTCTTGTATGAAATTGAATATAACATCAAAAGTATGAGGATTGTTACCACTTATATTCATTTCGAAATAGCCTTTAAACATATTGTCTAAAATTCTAGATGTTAATATACCTAAATCTTGGTCACATATAAAATCAGTAGACCAGTCTTTAGGAGGAATGATTGTTAGTTCATTGCTTCTGACTGCATCTTTTATCAATTCATTTATATATGTCGTGCTATGGTTTATAGAATAGATATATGGTGTTCTAATGATTGTAATATCTACAGCCCAATCATCTATGGATTTTTTGAACATTTTATTACATGCATCTAGAGCTAGATATCTACTGCTATTTAATTTATATGAGGAACTATCTCTTTGATTTTTATAATATATATAGTCATTTGACGTTATATATATAATATTTTTAACGCCATATTTTTTACATAAGTAAAGATTGTTTTCTAAACTTTCTAGTTCGTTGTATATTCTTTTTGTTGAATTTAATGATTGTGATATACATATCATCGTGTCAAAATTATATGTTGCGAATAATTTTTCATAAGCATCGCTATATTCTGCATAATCATATGTATATAGATTTTTTATGTGTTTAAAATTATCTTTAAATTCAGTCCATAATACTTTGTTATCGTTTTCACTTAGAGCGGTTAAAAAATCTCTAGAAAGAATTTGAGTGTTGCCAGTAATGAAAATTTTCATAGAACCTCCTAATATAAATTATACTAATATTGTATAACTAATTAGGAGTATAAGTCAAGAATATACAGAAAAATATGCTGAAAACATCACTTAATATAGAATTTTTTTTATGTGTAATGTGATTTAAAGAGAAATTTTGAAAATTATTATTCGGTATGAAAATATTTCATATAGTTATATGATTATATGAAATATATTTATGCGATTATATGAAATATATTTACACAGGCTAAAAAAAATGATAATATTAGTTATAAAATACTAACAGGAAGTGAATTAATGAATATTTTAGTAACTGGTGGAACAGGATATATAGGCTCTCATACAGTTGTAGAGCTATTAGCAGCTGGATACAATATAGTTATTGCAGATAATTTAATAAATAGTAAAAGCGAAGTTATAGATTATATAGAAGAAATTAGTGGAAAGAAAGTGAAATTTTACGAGATGGATATTTGTGATGAAGATAAGTTAGAGCAAATATTCATAGATAATAAAATAGATGGCATAGTTCATTTTGCAGGATTGAAGGCAGTGGGTGAATCGGTAACTCAAGCTATCAGATATTATAGAAACAATCTTACTGCAACTATGAATTTGTGTTATATGTGTGAAAAATATGATGTTAAAAACTTCATATTTTCATCATCAGCTACTGTATATGGAGAAAACAAATCTCCATTCATAGAAACTATGGAATTGGGTAAAACTACAAATCCTTATGGAGAGACAAAGGTTATGAGCGAAAGAATTTTAACGGATTTTGCTAATTCTGTTAAAGGAATGAAGGTGACATTGCTCAGATATTTTAATCCTCTAGGGGCGCATCCAAGCGGACTTATAGGTGAGATTCCTAATGGAGTCCCAAATAATTTATTGCCATACATAGCTCAAGTAGCGGTTGGTATAAGAGATAAATTATATATTTTTGGTGATGATTATGAAACAGTTGATGGTACTGGTGTTAGAGATTATATTCATGTTATGGATTTAGCTGAAGGACATGTTGCTGCTTTAAGTAACATGAATGAGGGTATAGATATATATAACCTAGGAACTGGTATTGGCGTATCTGTTTTTCAATTGATTCATACATTTGAAATAGTGAATGATGTTAAAATACCGTATGAAATTGTAGCTAGAAGAGTTGGAGATATAGCTACTTGTTATGCAAATTCTGATAAAGCTAAAAAAGACTTGATTTGGGAGGCAAAAAGAAACTTAGAAGATATGTGCAAGAGTTCCTGGAATTTCTATAAAACTAGGAGGTAACGTGGGGGCGATAGTTTTTTTACCCATATCATTTTTATTTATGGAAATTTTTTTCCATATTCATATGAATTTGAGTTTTGATTGCATAGGTATATTTATTTTATTTACTTTTTCAATTGGAGCTATTTTAGTGTGTCTGCTCAATTTTTTATCTGAGAAAAAGCAGAAAATTATAATAGGAGTAACTTTGTTTTTAGTGGCTAGTTTGTACACTGCAGAAATGATAGCTAAAACAGTACTTCAGGAATTTTACCAATTGTTTGGAGCTGTGAGCACAGCGGCAAGCAACAATATTTTGAATTTCAGTGATTCTATTATAACTGGCATAGGTTACAATTGGATGGCTATCTTAATTATGTATATACCTTTTATTATTTTTCTAATTTTTATTTTTAAATATAAAGATATATTGAAATTTGATCTTGTTAATAATAAAATAAAAATAATATCTATATCAGCAGGTTTGATTTCTTATATATTGGCTATGGTTTTAGTCTATAGCTCATGGAACATGCAGTTTCAACCTAAAGAGTTGTATTGTAGTGATATGTATATTGGGAATCAAATAGAAGATTTTGGACTTTTAACTATGTTGAGATTGGATTTACAGCATACATTTTTTGGCGTAGATGAAGATGTAAATTTTAATTTTGCACATGCAGATAACTTGCCTGCAGATGATTCTAAGATGATGTTAGGTGATTCAAATAAGCGTGTTGATGGTTCGGATGTATCAGAAGAAAATAAAAACAACATTATAAACACAGAAGATTTGCTATCAGAAGAAATAAAATTTTTAGTAGATATTAATGAAAAACCTATAGGACATATGGCTAAAATATACCATGAAAATATTTTATCTATAGATATGAATGAGTTAGAAAAAGCATGTACTAGTAAGTATGCTAAATGGATATATGAGTATATGAAAAACACTAAGGCTACTAGAAAAAATCAATACACTGCGACGATGAAGGATTATAATTTAATTTTTATAACAGCAGAAGGTTTTCTAGGTTCTATTATAGATGAAAAGCTTACTCCTACTATGTATATGATGCAAAATGAAGGATTTGTATTCAATAATTTTTATACACCTCTTCATTTTACTAGTACATCGGGTGGAGAATATAGAAATTTAACTGGGCTATATCCCAAAAGTGGGATGCCTATCAGTATGATATATACAGGTGTAAACAAAATATCTTTGCCTTTTACTTTAGCTCATCAATTAAAATCTCAAAATTATGAGGTGGATGGATATCATCCTAATTATAATATATATGAGAGAGATAAGTCTCATCCAAATTTGGGTTATGATTGGCATCAAGGTGGTATGGGGTTTGTCCTAGAAACAAATAAGTATGGAAATGATATCTGGCCACAATCAGATTTATATATGATAGAAGAGACTATAGATGAATATATAGATCAAGATAAATTCCATGCATATTATATGAGTATCAGCGGACATATGCCTTATAATTTCGCTGGTAATTCTATGTCCAAGAAGAATTATGATATAGTGAAAGATTTAGATTATTCTGAAACTACTAAAGCCTATATAGCTGCAAATTTAGAGTTAGAGTATGCTTTGCAGTATTTAGTAGAGAGGTTGAAAGAAAAAGATTTGCTAGAAAAGACTCTCATAGTTGTAGTTCCTGATCACATACCCTATTTTGATGTAGCGGTAATAGATGAACTAGCTGGTAAAACCCACGGTACAGATGGTTTGCAAAATATAGATGAATCAAACATAGATTTTGATGTATATAGAAACGCCTTGCTAATATGGTCTGCTAGTATGGAAGAAGCTGTACAAGTTGATAAAGTGTGTTCTCAAGTTGACGTTTTAGCTACATTATCAAATCTTATGGGAATAGACTATGATTCTAGATTGTTAGCTGGAAAAGATATTCTTTCTGAATCTTCTAATCTTGTTATAACAGCATCTAGGTCGTGGATTAGTGATTATGGGGTGTATAATTCATATAATAATTCTTTTGAACTAGCAGATGGTTTCAATATGACTGATGAGAAAATAGATAAATATGTAGAAAATATGAACACCTATGTAAGAAATACAATAGATTTTTCTAACAGAGTCAGAGATGATAATTTTTATAAAAATATAGAAAAATATATAGTTGAAAAATAAGATAACCCCAAGAATGTAGCAATTTGTATTCTTGGGGTTTCACATGCTTTTGCATATAAAAATATGAATTTTAAAAAAATAAAAACAAAACAATTTGACAATATATTCAGTGTTGACAATGATGGTTTTTGATGTTATGCTTGTTTTACATTCGAATGTAAAACAAATAAAAAAATTGGAGAGAATAGTATGAAAGAAAAAAGTTTATATAAAAATCCATTAATTATTATTATGTGTATTTTGCTTATTGTAAATACTGTGTTGTTGATATTCTTGTTTTCGGCTAGAGATGTGGATAAATCATCAAGTGTAAATTCTATCATGGATATATCATCGGCTTCTGAATATTTAGGTATAAGCGAAGAGGAAATGTTATACATAGTTAAAAATATTGATACTTGCCCTTATATGAGAAGAGATGTAGATGATTATATCTTTTCAAAAGAAGGAATAGATAATTGGTTAGCAAGTGGAAAACATGTTTCAGTATTTTTAA
>Ga0193963_1001543_pt1 | contig 11403 bp, 9 predicted proteins | sample FB_6_MG_FD_140359 | JGI IMG/M metagenome (GOLD analysis project Ga0193963, IMG submission 140359) | Microbial mat bacterial communities from the Broadkill River, Lewes, Delaware, United States - FB_6_MG | ecosystem: Environmental > Aquatic > Freshwater > River > Microbial mats | place: USA...
GCAACTCATAATTACATCACATTCTATACCATAATCCTTTTGATATGCATGCGCTAAGTTTTTAGATACTGTATACATATAATCAACTTGACTTAAATAATTTCTACATAGCCAATCATTAAAATTTGCAAAAAGAAATTTCCATCTTAAATTATCTTCTTGTTGTTTAGGATAAAATTCTCGTGCATCAAAAATAATCTTTGATTCACCTTTATATTCCAAAATAATAGGAAGAAGAACTAGGTCATGGCAAAATATTAAATCAAATTTTCTATTCTCTAAAAACTCAACTATTTTCATACGAGTTGATATTTTTACTAACTTTAAATATTGTTTTGTAATAACATTCCAATATAATCCTAATTCCTTTATAAAGTTTCGTTTTTTAGGATTCTTATAGGATAAAGTCTCAACTTCATCCAATTCTGTTACATTTATTCCTATAGCAGTAATCTTGTGTGCTTTCATTAAATGATTAACTAATCTACTAGGCCTTGGATTTTTTACCGTATTTGCGCTAGAAATTATTAAAATATTTAATTTTCGGTTTTTAAACTTCAACATTAAACACTTTCTCCCATCTTGCGATGCTAAATAGTTTCCATAAGAAATCATCTCTTCGAATATCAATTTTTGAAAAAACTTTACTTAAAATTTTAGAATTCATTACTTCTTCTAACATCTCATCCTTATACTCATTAATCCACAATGACTGAGGAGACTCAAATCCCATTTTGTTATATCTCCATACTAAATTTTTTGGCAAAAGTTTAGAATCTTCCATTGATTTACGCAAAAAATATTTTAAATAACCTTTATCAAATTTCTTTTCTAATGGAGTATTTAACATATTTTCTACTATTCGATAATCAAGAAAAGGAAGTCTCGTCTCAATACCAAAACTCATAGAATTTCTATCTTCATAACGTAATAAAGCTTGTAACCTTTTAGAAAAGAGTTCTCTTTTTTGCATATTAAATATATCTTTATTAACTAATAAATCTTTAAATTGTTTTTTATTTAAAAACTCTTTATTTATATTTCCCTTATTTGATATAATATTCCAATTTACTTCAAAATCATTATTTTTTTCAGATTCAGATTCAATCATCTCTTTTGTAAATTTAAATAACTTTAATTCACTCAGGAAAACCTCTTTGTTAAAATCTTTTGTCTCTCTTAAACTTTTAAAAATATTAACTAAATAGGTTTCATATCCTAAAAAAACCTCATCCGCTCCTTGACCATCAAGCATTACTTTACAACCAAGTTCATTTGCTTTTTTCATAACAAAGTTTTGCATAAAAATAGAAGTACTAGAAAAAGGTTCATCTTGACAATAAATTACCTCATTTAAACTATCCCAAAAATCCATTGAGGTTGGTTCAATAATTTCTAAGTCAAGACCTAAGTGTCTTGCTACTTCTTTAGCATACTGACTTTCATCATTTTGTATTAAACTTGATTTTCCATGTATTGCAACTAAGTTTTTATTATTAATCTTGCTAGCGATAGCTGCAATTGAAGAGCTATCAAGCCCACCACTTAAACATATACCTACTTTAACATCAGAACGAAGCCTTAGTGAAATTGAGTCTTCAAGGAGAGAATAAATATCTTGATAAGTATTTTTTTCATGTTTTTGTTCTTTAATATCATAATATTTATTAATCAAAATCTCACTATTTTGAAACTTTAATTCTATATTATGAGAGGGTAAGAGTTTATATATATTTTCAAAAAAAGTCATTTCATTAAAATCAGTAATTCCTCTTGTAATAAAAGGAGCAAGAACATCATAATTTACTTTTCTTTTCTTCAGAAAAGGAAGAATAGCTTTGATTTCACTTGAAAAAATAAAAAGACCATCTTTTTGATAATAAAAAAAAGGTTTCTTACCAAACCTATCTCGACTACAAAAAACTTCTTTCTTTTTATCATCATAAATTGCAAATGCCCACATTCCATTAAATTTATTGACACATAATTTACCCCAACAATCATAAGCAGCTAAAATAACCTCGGTATCACTATTTGTAGAGAAGGTATATCCTAATCCTAAAAGTTCATTTTTGAGTTCTTTATAATTGAATATTTCGCCATTAAATATTAAAGTATACCTATCATTTAAATACTTCATAGGCTGGTTAGCTCTTTTAGACAAATCTATTACAGATAAGCGAGTATGTCCAAAAAGAATATTCTCAAAGGTTTCAATCTGAGTATTATCTGGACCTCTAGATTCTAACCTCTTTAGAGAAGAATTAAATATTTCTTTATATTCATGAAGAGATTGTTGATTAAAGCTAATAAAACCTAAAATTCCACACATTACTCACCCTTCAATAATTGACACATTTAAATCTTTTAAACAATCAATTTCTGTCCATCCACCATTTATAAATACAGGTGATATTCTAAATCCATTATTGATTAAATATTGAATAAAACTTGTTAAATACATATTATCAAAATCTTTTCCATCGTATTTTTTATCTCTATCCATAGTTGTATATGCGCTTAATACATCAAGAATTACTTTCTTTGATATTTTTATAAGACCAATATATTGACCTTCTATCTCACTAAAACATTTTGGTTTCTTTCCTAATTCTATTATTTTATTATCTTTTATTTTTAAGGTCTCTGCATCCAATAAAGGATTATCCATTCGCTGTTGCCATAATTCCCTCCATGAGCGATCTACAACAACAGAAATATCATCTTTACTTTCAATTAAACTATTTAATATTTTTTCTGAATATATAATATCTGAGTATGATATGATAATATCGTCATTCATTTCAATTTCTGCACAAAAAAGTGTTGAAACCATATTCGTAGTCATAAAAGAATCATTTGTGTAAAATTTAATTTTTTCATTTAGTAAGTGTTTTTGAAGTACCTCTTTTTTATATCCTGCTACTATTGATATATCCTTTATTCTAGACAGTTTCATAGTTTTTATAATAGTATCAATTATAGGATTATCTAAATAAGAAACCATACACTTAGGCTTATTATTAGTTAGAGGCCTTAATCTTGTACCTTGTCCCGCCGCTAAAATTATAGCTTTCAAAATTCTTTCTCCAATCTTACGTATTATTTAGAATTAAATATATTCTGAATCAAATTTATTTCATTCTTATTAAATGGTTTTACACGCTCACTATGCCACATTTGCCCAAATAGTAATAAAGTTCGATGTTCTAATGCTTCAATTATGCCATCCTCTGATACAGCACTAATTTGTAATTCTTCACTAAGTTTTTCTATTCCATAATTATGAAAAGTGTTTACTTCCTTTAGTTTTTTTATATTTTCATAATATACGGATTCTTTGTTCACACTTATTTTATGTATTTTATTAACATGATTAGAAACTTTTTTTAATGTGCTACCAAAATATTCTGCAATAATTTGCATTCCCCTACAAATACCTAAAAGAGGAATGTTATTTATTATTGAATACTCTACTAACTTTTTTTCAAAAATATCTCTTTTTTTACTTAAGATATTATTATTCTGACTATATAAATCATTACCTCCAGTTAATAATATACCGTCAATATCTAATTTATCTAGATACTCACAAATATTTATATCGTAAGGTAAAATTATTGGGAAAAAACCTGCTTCTACTAATAATTTATAGTAATTAATATCTAAAGAACTTCTAACTTCTGAATATTCAAAACATTCTTCTAACCTTTGCGTGATTACAATTTTCTTCATGAAATAACCTTAACTTGTCTATTCATAGCATTAATTTCTATAAAGTTTGAATTTCTGTATTTATTGAAATATGTTACTCCACATCCAATCACAGCAGGAATACCAAGCTCTGCACACCGTATTGTCATATGAGAATTAGAGCCTCCGTAACAAGTGATTAGTCCTGCAATATTTTTTGAAAATAGATAATCATAACCAGGATCAGCTGATTGTATACATATAATTTTATTTTGATAATCTAGTGTATCTATTTCACTAATATCTACTACTTTTGCTTTTACAACTTTCAATGTCACATAACTAGGTTCTTCTTTACTCAAGAAAAATTTATAAATATCATTTTCATTAATTATTAAAGAAGGTAGTTTTACTGCTTTTGTATATCTATAAAACTCTTTATTTTTATTAATATTTATATTAAAAATATCACTAACTTCTCGATAATCAATAGAAGAATAAAGATCTTTTATTACTTGAAAATCAAGATATGCTAAATCTTCTTTATTAATATCTACTCTTTTCCCAAGCTCTTCCGTTAATCGTAAAACTTCACTTAAACTTCTTGTAAAAATAAATTTTGCATACTCTCTACCAGTTATTGATTCTTTTATAAAAGTGATCAATTCTTCAAAACTAGTATCTAACTCATTTTCTTTAATTAAGTTTTCTATTTTCTCCTTTTGTTTTAAAGAAAATTCAAAAGTTTCATTAGTAAAACTCAACTCTTCATCTGAAAAATATTCATCATATGACTCATCATATCTTTTTGATAATATGTCATAAGTTCCCGGTCTCAAATGTCCATATATTAATAAAAACTCTTTTTTATCTAAGATATTCTTATCTAAAGACATTTCTTTAGAAACCGTCTGAATAGTATTTAAAAATTGGTTTAATTCTTTTTTAGTAATAACCTCTTCTTCAACCATAGAATTTAAAAACTGTATAGCAATAAAAGCTGCTCTTGCTATACCAGCAAAAGGTAATGTTCCAAATCGTTTACAATCTTCTATAAGCCAATAAATTTTATCAATTATTGATAAATTACTTTTAACTATCTCGTTATATTTAACTTTTAATAATTCTATTTTATTCAAGTCTTTTTTATACAATCCATGATTAATATTAATAACTTTATTTGTCAAAGATAAAAGAAGTTCTCTAATTCCCTCTATTTCATTGTTTGAAAAATTATGATTTTCTAAAATTTTCATCTTATTTGATATACCAAAAAAACAACAAGAGAAAACAACTTTAAACTCGATCTTGTCATGATAATTTGAGTTTTCACTTAGCCTACTCAAATAATATTCAACTAGTTTTGTTGCAATATCTTCATTAAGTTCTTTTGGAATAAAAGAGTTAAATGAAACTCTAACATCAATATAAGGCATACCTAAAAAGGAAACTAATAAAGGAAACGAACGAAGAGACCTATATCCATAGTTATCTCTTTGATAAGCCCAAATATTATCTGTAATTAGTTCTTTATATAAAGATAAAGAGAGTTGCTTAGGTTTAATTCCTATTATTTCAGCAGGATTCCAATCTGGCATCACTCCAAATATACTTTTGTTTCCCAATAATTTAGGATGACTAGTATTTAGTTTCTTAATTTTTTTATACAATTTTGATAAGCTTGAACTTAAATCAAGAGAACTTAAATCTTCCTTTTTATCAACAACAATAGCTCTTACTTGTAAAATATATAAAGTATCTTCAGTAAATGCAAATTCAATATCTAAAAACTGATTACTAAAGATTTTCTCACATTCTTTAGAAGCAGTGATTAATTTATACATAAAAGGTTCACTTGCTTCTACTTCATTCTTATAGGAAATATATGTTTCTATATTCTTACTATTGCCACTAGTTACCCCTACTGTCGAGCCTGAAGTCTCATAGTTTATTATATAATAAGGAGCTAAGGTATCAATGTCTGCAGTAAATATAACTCCACTCATAACAACATTTTCAAGCATTGGTTGTATAAATATTTCATCTTTATCTGATAGGTCAGTTAAAGATTCTCTGACAGATAAAATAGCTTTCTCTATAGCTTCTTTTTTTAAAGGGACATTTAAAACACTATCATATTTACCCGCACAAGACATAGTTTCTTTATCCTCATGAGAAGAAGATGATCGAATAATTAATGAAGGAACATTAAAACTTAAACAACTATCAAATATTTCTTCAGATTTCAACTCATACTCAAATGCTAAAAATCGAATTAAAGGCAATATTTTTCCATTAGAAATCATACCTTGCAAGTTTTGTAAGTTATCTACTTTAGAAGATAGTTCTAGTCTCATTTATTTTCTATGCCTTATCTTTTTCATCTACTAAAGATAATATCATAGAAGCTTTTTCCTTAACTCTATTTGGAATGGTATTATCAATTATTAGTTCACAACTTATAGGTTTATCATATTCCATAGATATACCAACAACATCTTTTCTATTACCTTTAAGTGCTTCTGAATACAATCCTTTTTGATCTCTTTTTATTAATTCATCAATACTACAATCAATGAATACTTCAAAGTAATTTTTAATTTTCATTCTATTTAATATATGGATTTCTTTATATAAAGACATTGTAGCACAGACAACTCGAATATCTTGAGAAACTAAAAACTCACACATCCTATGAATTCTTTTTGCATTTTCAAGTCTTGCCTGATGAGTAAAAGACAAATCATTTCCAAAAACTTCTCTTAAAGTATCTCCATCTAAAAATATAGTATTAGAATGATTTTTCTTTAATAGAGAGTATACTTCCTTACCTATTGTAGTTTTTCCACTTCCTGACAGCCCTGTTATCCAAATTAACATTAGCTACTCCAACATATAATTTTTATATCCTGGTGCAATATAACTATAAGTTGGATATATTTTTAATAATTTATTTTTTAAATCTAATAACTTTTCAAAATTATTATAATCTTTATAAGATTTAACTTCAACATTCATAATATCATTCCATTCATCTTTTGAAAAAGATAACTTGTTTAAAATAAAATCTAACTCTTCATCGAGAAGGGCACTCTTCCCAACAGGTTTTTCAAGTTTAAGAAGAGCCTCGTCCCGAGTAATCTCTCCTGATATTATAAGAGAAGATAAGTGGGCTATCCTTTTATCATAACCAAATTTCTCAGGGAGGAAATAATCCTGATAAAACTTTGTAAATAAAGACTCATTATGCTTTGAACCATAACTTTTCCATCCAGTTAGACCTAACTCTTTTTCTGCATTGTTTGTATTATAATCAAGAAAATCTAATATCCTAATATATTTCATTTTTTTAATATAAGTATAATAAAAGAAATATTTCCAAGGATTAACTCTAGGAAACTTTTTTAATTTTCTTCCCATTATCTTATAACATATATCATTTATTTGTTTTAAATCCATATGATGCCATTCCCAAGAAGAAGCCAATATAGATTCACTCTGCCAATTCTGTCCTGTAATAATATATTTAATAGATTTTTGGGAAGCAACACTCATTAATGCAGAGAAATATGCATGATCTTGAGGAGTATCACAATTAACTACACCTGATTTAAAAAAAGCTTTTTGTAGCATTTTCATCTCTTCCCAATCAACTACATAAGTATATAAATCAACTTTTAAACTTTTAACTAAAGTTTCTATATTCCTTACTGCATATTCACTATTCCACCCAGCATCAACATGAACGGCTAAAATTCTTAATCCAAGTTCTTTAGCTTTTAATAAAGCGTAAGAGCTATCCAGCCCTCCACTAAGACCTATAATACAATCATAATTATCATTTTTTTGTTTATTTTTAATAAAAGTTGTAAGATCATGAAGTCTTTGTTTTTTATTGATAAATGAAGGTATCAATCTTTTTTTCCAATCTAAAGCATTTGTACAATGGTTACATATACCCTCTTTGTTAAAAGAAATTAAAGAGTCTGTTTCATCCATAACACAGCGTTTACATCGCTTAATATTATTCATTAATTTCTCCAAAATATGTTTTTATCACTTTTTCTAAAAGAAGAGTATGCATTGTGAAAAATTGTCTTCCTTCTACTTTTTCATATGAGTTTAAAGTTTGTAATAAATCATTTTTCTGCTTAATTGCTTCGACAAATACTTTTGCTCTAATATAAGGATCAAAATAATTCAAAATTCCTCTATATATCTCACTTGTAGTATATTTATTTAAATCTATTTGTATATCATTGATTAAATACTCACTTTGAAAAATTATTTCACCATCATCAATCCCTTCATCTAAAAAAAACATTGTTGCTCCAGCCTTTCCTCTTTCGAGTAAAGACCAAAAAAGACCATCTGAACCACGAATATTTGGCATTATTCCAGGATGAATGTGAATAAATCTTGCAACATCCAGAAAAGGTCTAGGGACTCTTCCTCTATAGCTAAAAAAGAATACCTCCGAAGAATATTTTTTAACTACTTTTAATAAATTATCATCATAATCACTATTTACTTTTACAGTTTCAATATCTGATGAATATTCTGAATAATCAATAAAATCAATATCGTAATTAATTCTTAAGCTAAAGTTATCTTGTAATCTATTAACTAAGTCCTTATTCTCATTCTTTTTAAATATGGAAACTTGATTTGATTTATTGACATATATTATTTTCTTAAAATAAAAACCTTCTTTTTTTAAATATTCTAAATAAGTAAGTGTTGCATAATTATCTGATGCTAATAATATGAATGGTAAAACCTTATTTAACAATATTTTTATCCTTAATATATTTCTCTATTTCTTTCTTTTCTTTAGGGAAAAAGGCACTAAGCTTTAAAGCAGAGTTTATAAACTTCCAATCCTCATGCTTCTTTCCTAAAGTAAATAACATTCTTACAAGTTTTAATTTATACTCTAAAGGTAAGGTATTTAAAGTAGTTCGTTTACTCAAGTCCTCTAAGTACTCTATATAAATTTCATTCACTACATCGATTTTTTTACATAATCTATCAAGAATCATAAAAAAATCTTCATTTAAAGAATCAGACAAACTATCAATAAAATTTATAGTATTAAAATATTTTGTATTATTAATTTTAGAGGAATCTTTTTTCCTAAAAACCATATCATAACGTCTACGATCACGGGCAGTAAATTCATTTTGATATATAAATTTATTTTTTAAAGCTTTTAATTCATACCATCGAGTAATAATTCTTTCCATAGGAAAACTATCTAAGCTATTAATGTACATTGAAAAATCATAATTTCTTGATAATCCTATACTATTAAAACCATATCTCTCAAGAGTCTCAACTATAAAAGTTTTAGAATATAAGTGCTTATAATTATATTCATCAAATTGAGTTCTCAAAATAGTCCCTAAGGTAGGGGTCACACTATAGTTAATAATAATAATTCCATCATCTTTTAATACCGTTGATAAATCTTCTAATACAGTTGATAAATCATCCATAAACATTATTGAAGCACGAATAAAGATAACATCAAATTGATTATTATCAAAAAAATCTGTAAATTTATGTTTAGTAAAATCATAATATTGAGTTTTTATATTTAGAGTACTTGAAGCATATTCTAATGCATTCTTATTATATTCTGTTAATGTACAATCACAATTATACTTATCTTGAAAATATTTTATAAAATGTCCATTCCCTCCACTTATATCTAATATTTTTTTATTATTTATATCTATTGAATATTTTTCTAAAACATTTTGATTAAATTCTAAGGCATCTTCTTTAGATAGTTTTATATGATTCTCATTTGTGAAATAATCATATATCTTAGAGTTATCTTCATCAACAACATCGTTTTTTAAAAGTCTATCCCGTGTTTGCTTCCAAGATTTCTTTTCAAGGTATTTAGATAAAGGATATTTCATAAAATCTAAAGGATAGCTTTCTTTCTTATAACTTTCAGCACATCCACAATTACTACATATCTTCCATATAAATTTGTAACTATCAATTTTAGTTGTAGAAAATGAATTACAATAACTACAGTTTTGTTCAATTTGATTCATGTTTTTTTAGAATTCCTATTATTTGATTTAAAATAAACTCTTCTGACTTTTCAAGATTAAAAACACATTTTTCTCGATACTTTTTTATTTTTTTTATATTTTCTTCTTGATGTTCTCTTATATTTTCAATATTAGAAACAATATCATCAATAGTATTGGCTTTTAAATGGATATTTTCATCAAAAAAACTATAACCATGGATTTTTTTTTCTTCTTTAAAAGGGTTATATATTATAGAAAATTTCAATGTACTTAGAGGGTAAGTATATCCTAAAGATGAATAGTCCGTAATCAAAGTTAAACTCTCCATCCTATCTTTTATACTCATTTCTGAATTTTTATCGAATACAAAATTTTTCTCATTTTTAAAATATTCAGAAATTTCAAGAGAGTCTAGTGAAGTAAAGAAATCAGGATGTGTTCTAAAAATAACTTTTAAATTTTTACTAATCAATAACTTAGATAATTTAATAATATCTTTTTTATTAAAAACATCTTTAATTGCAACTATGACTTTATTTTTAACTTCAAAGTTTCCTTTATTTTCATTAACTAATTTAATATATCTATCAAGGCTTAATGAACCAGCTTTTAATAAAATAGGTTTATTTATTAAATATTTTAAATTCATATTCATAACTTCAAAAGTATTTGTACAACTAGTACATATATAATCTACATTATTCATATATTTATCTAATATTATTTGATAATTTTCAGGGTTTAAGTATGGAAAATGTAAAGGTTCACAAAAAGCATGTCGGACATCGAATGATTTTACTTTTGAGTTTGTTATTCCACCATTAGTTGTAACAAATAATGATATCTCTGTAAGATATGATAATAATTCATGTCCAGATATAATAATAAGTTTATTCCTAAGTCTTTTTTTATTTAATTCTAATACTTTTTTATTTTCACAAATATACAAAATTTCATAACCATATTCTTCCAAAGACATATCAAGCTTACTTAAATGTTTCTCGTTCGCTAATCCTCTTAATAAAAAAGCAATGGGTTTTTTATCAAGTTTTTTATTACTTATAATAAATTTATTTAATTCTTTTCCGTATAAAGATAGTCCATCAATATAATTTTTTATATTTAAACTTTCTAATTTTTCAATAATATTTAATTTATATTGAGTACTAGCAATTAATATTAAATCATTAGTTCTTTTTTTTGCATAATTCTCTATTGAACTTTCAGTATTATTATCATCAATAAAATCTATCTCTATATTTGGATGAATTTGTGATATAACATCTGCAAGTAAAATGCCATTTTTCCCTTTCGGATATATATAATATTTCATATTTATAATATTTTCTCAAAAGAATTTTTAGACATTAAATTAAGAGCATAATTATAAACACATTTAAGTATTTTTAATTGCTTTATTAAATTTATATCTTTATAGTTTTTAATTAAACTATTTGCTTTTTCAACATATTCATCAACATTATTAAATGCTTGTGTCTCTTCTGAAACTTCATTTGCTAAAATTTTATAATAGTCAAAAGTTATATCATATTCAGTACATGCCTTTTCAAAAAATTCTCTATTTTCTTCTAAAAATATTTTTATGCGATTTCTTCTTTCCTTTTTTGTTTCATTAAGCATTAACATAACAAAAACA
>Ga0193963_1001548_pt1 | contig 11378 bp, 9 predicted proteins | sample FB_6_MG_FD_140359 | JGI IMG/M metagenome (GOLD analysis project Ga0193963, IMG submission 140359) | Microbial mat bacterial communities from the Broadkill River, Lewes, Delaware, United States - FB_6_MG | ecosystem: Environmental > Aquatic > Freshwater > River > Microbial mats | place: USA...
AATATGGGAGGCACGGATGCCGAGCTTAAGCTCACAGGGACGTGCTTGCAGCGGTTCGCGGACAAATAAATATTGTGGCAGTACTAACAGGTGAATAGGTTGGAATAAAATGAAAACTGTAGGTCTTGTAGGCTGGCGTGGCATGGTTGGCTCCGTGCTAATGCAACGAATGGAAGCAGAGAACGACTTTGCTGATATTAACCCAGTATATTTTACTACCTCACAAGCAGGCCAAGCGGCTCCTGCTTTTGGTGGCAAAGAAGCCCCTGCGCTTAAAGACGCGTTCGATATTGACGAACTCAAAGCCATGGACGTAATCATTACCTGCCAAGGTGGCGACTACACCAAAGAAGTTTACTCAAAACTTATGGCAACGGGCTGGAAAGGCTACTGGATTGATGCCGCATCAAGCCTGCGTATGGCCGACGATGCAATCATCGTACTTGATCCGGTCAACAAAAACGTCATCAAAGACGGCCTTCATAACGGCACTAAAACCTTCGTTGGCGGAAACTGCACCGTATCCCTAATGCTAATGGGCCTTGGTGGCTTGTTCGAAAATGGCCTAGTGGAATGGTTAAGTTCACAAACTTACCAAGCCGCTTCTGGTGGCGGCGCAAAACACATGCGCGAACTATTGACTCAAATGGGTCAGTTGAACGCCTCTGTAGCCGACAAGCTTGCCGATCCACGCAGTGCAATTTTAGACATCGATCGCATTGTTGCTGAAACTCAGCGCAACGGCTCCATGGATACGGCTAACTTTGGCGTACCGCTAGGTGGCAGCTTAATTCCATACATCGATACTGAGCTAGAAAATGGCCAGAGTCGTGAAGAATGGAAAGGCCAAGCTGAAACCAACAAGATTTTAGCGACCGGCAATAACATCATTCCAGTCGATGGAACGTGTGTGCGAATTGGCTCAATGCGTTGTCATAGCCAAGCTTTTACCATCAAGCTGAAAAAAGATGTGCCGATGGATGAAATTAACGCCATGCTAGATGAGCACTCTCAATGGTCAAGTGTTGTCCCAAACAACAAAGAAGCCACAATTGCAGGGTTAACGCCGACAGCGGTAACGGGAACACTGAATGTTCCTGTTGGTCGTCTGCGTAAAATGAATATGGGTAGTGAATATTTGAACGCCTTCTCTGTTGGTGATCAACTATTATGGGGTGCAGCTGAGCCGCTACGCCGCATGCTACGTATACTTCTAGAAGATTAATCATTTGTTTTAATCTTTGAATGGCGTAGAAAAAAGCGAAACTCGCAAAATAAAGCACTAGACATATTGAGTCACAATGTTTCATTTTGTGAGTAAGCTCACACTTTACAGGCGCATAATTGGTCAAAAGATAGGCCGAAAGGCCCATGAAACGGAGGTTATGGCGTTACAAACGTTGCGAAAACTGTATTTATAATTGATACTTACGCTTGTTATTGAGAAATATATATAAGTTCATTATAAATGAACCCGTAGATTCATGAATTTAATTTGGTTTTATTGTTTGCAAAACCGGCATCAAGCAGCCTAATAACAACAAGGAAGCAGAGAATGAAGCGCACGCTTTTAAGTACTCTAGTGATCACCAGCACACTAGGCCTGAGTGCTAATGTGTTTGCACTGGGTATGGGTGAGCTTGAACTAAAGTCCACACTAAATCAGCCTCTAAATGCAGAAATCACGCTAACCAATATAGATGATTTATCTGAGTGGGAAATCAAGCCATCTTTAGCTTCTGACGGCGATTTTGATCGCGCAGGTGTTGAGAAAATATTCTTTTTAAGCGATATCGATTTTGAAATTAAAGGAAATCGCATTGTCTTAACCAGTGATAAATCGGTTACTGAACCTTTTTTGAATTTCTTGGTGCAAGTTAATTGGCCATCAGGTCGAGTCCTGCGCGAATATACCTTGTTACTTGATCCGCCTGTTTTTGATGAAACAATACAGCCATTAGCGGCAAAGCAGAGCTTTACGCCTGCAAGTACTGAAACTCAAGCTATTGCACCTGCACCTGTTGTCGCGGCAAAAAGCCCTTGGCAGACAGAAGCCGCAGCGCCTGGAACTTACAAAGTTCAAAAAGACGATACCTTATGGGAAATCGCAATCAATACGCGACCTAATCGCAGCGTATCACCGCAACAAATGATGCTGGCAATACAAGATAGTAATCCAGGTGCTTTTATAAACGGTAATATCAACCGTTTGAAAACTCATCAAGTATTACGTATTCCGAATGAGCAACAAATGGCGGCCCGTAACGACGGCCAAGCAATCAATGAAGTATTACGCCAAAATCGTGAGCTTCAAACAGCCGGTGCTCAACTGGATGCCACAGCAAAAGCTGGGGAAACGAATAAAGCCGAGCAGCCTGCTAATGGCGGCGAGCTCAAACTACTGTCTAAAACAGCTGAAGTATCCGCTGCGGCAGGTGCTAGTGGTGATGTTGAACGCAGTGGAGAAGGTGGTGCAGAAGGGTTGCAGAATGACTTAGCAATCGCTCTAGAAACACTCGATACCAACAAGCTAGAAAATGAAGAATTAAAAACGCGTTTAGCGTCTTTAGAAGAACAAATTGCCACCTTGCAGCGCTTGGTTTCATTGAAAGATGATCAGCTAGCCAGCATTCAATCGATGGAACTGCAAAAAGCAGAGCAGCTTGAAAGTGAAACGTCTGTAGATGATGGCGCAACAATTGAAAGTACTGATGTTGAAAATGCTGAAGCTGAAAGTACCGATATAGCTGATGCCGAAATGGCATTAGAAAGCAATGACTCCGCGACTGAGGAAACAGACTTTAATTACGCAGCTACTGACGTAGCGATGACGCCTGAGCCTGATGCGCAAACCGATGTTGCTGAGATTGATCCGGCATTGGCGGCTAGCCAGATTCAACAGGAAATCGAAGACCGCTACAAGCCTAAAGGCTTTGTTGCACAAATGATGGCAAAACCAGAAATGGTTGCCGGTTTTGCCGGTGGTATCGCCTTATTGCTTGGTTTAGCTGGTCTAGCGTTGAAAAAACGTCGTGATGCTAAAGAAGAAGGCATTGAAGATCCTGAATTAGCAGGCTTTGATGAAAACTACGAATTTACAGAAGAAAATCTTGAAGATGCATCGTTAGATGAATTTGATTTTGCGGATGAAGAGGCAAATTCAGAAGATGAGCTAAATGATGATCTGTTAAGCGGCATTGGTTCTTCGGAAGAAGCCGACGCTGACGTGGATGAAACATCTGATACCGTTGCGCAAACGTCGGACGTGATTGGTGAAGCAGAAATTTATATTGCTTATGGTCGATTTGACCAGGCAGCTGATTTGCTTAAAAACTCCATTCAGCAAGAGCCAAGCCGTTTAGACCTTCGCATGAAGCTGCTTGAAGTTTATGTGGAAACCGATGACGCCGAGCTGTTTGCTGAAGCGGAACTTGATCTCAATGGTCTTGGCGATGTGGCCTCCAATGAAAAAGCGGCCGTTATGCGCAGTCGTTTAACCTCACCTATTGATGGTAAGGTAGACTCACTGGCCGGTTCGTCACCATTAATGACCGATTTGATGTCTGAGCATGCTCCTGAAATGGGTATTGAAAGCTTGGCGGATGCGGACGATGAATTCGCCGATGGCATCGACTTTGAAGCGGCTTTAGATCTAGGTGATGCTGAAGAGGGGGTTGAATCTGAAGAAGGGCAAGATTTTGCAGCCTCTCTTGACGCCTTGGATGGTTTTGGTGACGAAGAAGAGATTTCTTTTGAATCTGAACTGGATTCTGATGCGGGAATTGAATTCGATCTTTCTGATAGCGAGCTTGATCTTGATCTATCGGATAGCGATGATCTAGACGATGTGCCGACGCTAGAATTGGATACTGCGTCTTCAGACGAAGTACCAACATTGGATGATTTTTCTGAACTAGAAACATTAAGTGAACTTGATGAATTAGAGACTTTAGAAGAGCTAGAGACTTTAGACGAATTAGAAACGCTAGATGATTTAGAAGCCTTAAGTGATGCAGAAGATGACTTGGAAGATTTTGCTGAGTTGGAAAGCATCACGCAAGATAATGTGCGCAATGCCGATGATTCTGTTGTCTCTTTAGCCTCAGTTGCTGACAGCTCAGATGACCTTGCCGATCTAGAAAGCCTATTGGACAGTGATGGTCCTATAAGTTCTGAGGGTGGATTGCCTGATCTTGACTTTGATCTCGAAGAAACCGAATTTGATGAGCAGGATGATTTAACCAGCGATCTGCAAGATCTTGAAACAGAATTAGAAGATCTTACTGCCTCGATTGAAGACACAGAAGAAACTTTCGAAAGTGAAGCTGTAGAAATATTAGAAGAAGCGTCTGATCTGATTGCAGAAGATGTTGCTGAAAATGCCACGGCTGAAATTGAAGAAACGCTTGTAGAAGCAAAAGAAGCGCTTGTTGAAGCTGAAGAAGCACTTGCTGAAATTGAATCTGATGCTGACTTTAGCGCAGACTTTGATTTGGATGAATTGGAAGAACTTCCTGACTTCACGGCCGAAACTGCAGAAGAAGATGTTGAGTCTGGCGCAGATCAAGAAATTGATTTGGATAAGTTGGCGGCATCGGATGATGAATTCGATTTCTTAGCGGGCACTGATGAATGTGCTACCAAGCTTGATCTTGCTCGTGCTTACCTAGACATGGAAGATGTAGACGGCGCTAAAGAATTATTGCAAGAAGTCGTAGCAGAAGGCAATGATCAGCAAAAGACAGATGCACGTACTTTGATGGATAGCATCGGTTAATCAATGCAAGAAACTAGCAGTAAAGTTGTCGTTAGAGAAAAAAGAAGAGTTGCCGCTATCGTTGAATACCATGGAGCAAATTTCCATGGTTGGCAGCGGCAAAAACATCATCCAGAGCCTACTATTCAGGCGGCTTTGGAAGATGCTTTAAGTCGAGTAGCTAATGAACCTATTGCGGTTGTTTGCGCTGGACGCACCGATGCAGGTGTTCATGCATCTACCCAAGTCATTCATTTTGATACTCACGCACAAAGACGTCCGCATAACTGGATGATGGGGGTTAATACCTATCTTCCCGACGGTATTGCGCTGCGCTGGATAAGTGATGTTGATGAATCATTTCATGCGCGTTTTGGTGCGACCAGTCGTCGTTATCGTTATTTGATTTTCAATAAAGAAATCAAGCAAGGTTTAATGCATGACCAGCTAACGTGGTGCCGTTTTCAGCTCGACGAAAACAAAATGCATGAAGCTGCTCAAGCCTTAAAAGGCGAGCACGATTTCACATCCTACCGTGCAAAAGATTGCCAAGCGAAAAGCCCAGTCCGCACGATTCAAGATATTTCGGTACGTCGTTATGGCGATATCGTCATGATAGAAGTACAGGCTAATGCCTTTTTGTATCATATGATTCGTAATATTGCGGGTGTGCTAATGCCGATTGGGATGGAGCGTAAACCGATTGAGTGGTGCGGAGAATTATTAGCTCAGCGTAATAGAGCGCTCGGTGGTGTTACGGCACCGTCTGCGGGCTTATATTTTGTGGGTGTTGAATACCCCGAGCAATACCAAATACCTTCTCAAGCATGGGGGCCCGTATTCGTTGAGCCCTGGTTTGCTAACTAATGGTTTTCTAACTAATTTCTGTTAAACTCGCCTCTCTTTTATTTTTACTAAATATAAGTCTATTTTCGTGAATAAAGTGCGAATCAAAATATGCGGTTTAACCCGCGATGAAGATGTTCATAATGCTGTGGTCGAGGGCGCTGACGCCCTTGGTTTTGTCTTGTATGCGCCTAGCCCTCGAGCTGTGAGCGCAGAACAGGCTGCACAGCTGATTAAAAAAGTCCCCGCATTCGTAACAACCGTTGCTTTGTTTGTCGACGAGAGCGCCGAAGAAGTTCGACGTGCACTCTCAATTTGCCCCTTTGATTTATTACAGTTTCACGGCGATGAAAGCCCTGAATTCTGTCGTCAATTCAATCGTCCCTATATGAAAGCTATTCGTGTACGCAGCGCTGACGATATTCATAGCGCAGTACAACAGTATCCGGATGCCAAAGCTTTATTGCTGGACGCTTATGTGGAGAACTTGCCTGGTGGAACTGGCCAGGCGTTCGATTGGCGGTTAATTCCTCAATTATCAGTGCCTTGGGTGCTCGCCGGTGGACTTAATTCAACGAATGTTGCCGATGCTATAAACCAAGTGGCGCCTTTTGCCGTAGATATAAGTGGCGGTATTGAAGCCAGTAAAGGCATAAAAGACAGAAAAAAAATTCAAGAATTTATAAGCGAGGTTCGCAATGTCGAACGCTAAAGACAAGAAAGATTTACCGGTACTACCTGATGCTAAAGGCCATTTTGGCATCTTCGGTGGTCGTTTTGTATCCGAAACACTAAGCGCTGCATTGGATGAATTAGAAGGGCTATACAGTAAGCTTTCGCAAGACCCATCTTTTCAAAAAGAATTTGATGACGATTTAGCGCATTACGTAGGCCGTCCATCACCGTTATATTTTGCTGAACAACTGACTAAGCATTGTGGTGGCGCTAAAATTTATCTTAAGCGTGAAGACCTTAACCATACGGGCGCGCACAAGATTAACAATACGATTGGCCAGGCGTTATTGGCTAAGTATTCTGGCAAAAAGAAAATTATTGCAGAAACAGGCGCTGGCCAGCACGGTGTGGCAACGGCAACCGTTGCCGCTCGCTTGGGTATGGAGTGTAAAGTTTTCATGGGTTCGACAGATATCGAACGCCAAAAACTGAACGTTTACCGCATGCGATTATTGGGTGCAGAAGTAATATCCGTTGAATCCGGTACGAAAACGCTAAAAGACGCAATGAACGATGCGATGCGTCACTGGGTTACTCACGTTGACGATACCTTCTATATCTTAGGAACGGCCGCGGGTCCACACCCATACCCAATGCTTGTTCGTGATTTCCAAAGCATTATCGGTCGTGAAACCATTCGTCAGTGCGATGCACAAATTGGTCGTCAGCCGGATGCCGTTATCGCTTGTATCGGTGGCGGTTCTAACGCTATCGGTATGTTCTATCCTTACCTCAATATGCATGATGTTCGCATGATCGGTGTTGAAGCCGGTGGTTTAGGATTGTCTGGGGATGATCACGCAGCACCATTATGCAAAGGTCGCCCAGGAGTATTACACGGTAACCGTACTTATCTAATGGAAGATGATAACGGCCAGATTATGGGGACGCACTCTGTTTCTGCTGGCTTGGATTACCCAGGTGTTGGGCCAGAGCATTCTTGGTTGAAAGACATCGGTCGTGCAGAATACGTTGCTGCGACGGATGAAGAAGCCCTGAATGCATTTCGTGATCTAACGCGCATCGAAGGTATTATGCCAGCGCTTGAATCAAGCCACGCGATTGCACATGCAATGAAAATAGCCAAAGACATGAGCCCTGATCAAGTATTGGTGGTTAATCTGTCGGGTCGTGGTGATAAAGATATTCATACTGTGGCTGGCATCGACGGCCTTGACGTTTAAATAAAGTAGAAGGAAATTTTAATGAGTCGTATAGCTGCTTTATTTTCAGAATTGAAAAAAACAGGTAAAAAAGCATTGATTCCTTACGTAACGGCGGGTGATCCTCACCCGTCAGTTACTGTCGATATGATGCATGGATTAGTAGCCGCAGGCGCTGATATTATTGAATTGGGTGTGCCATTTTCAGATCCTATGGCTGATGGGCCAACCATTCAGTTGGCGTGTGAACGTGCTTTGATTCACAATACATCCTTGCGTGATGTGATTGCGATGGTTAAAGAGTTCCGTCTTACCAATGCTGATACGCCGGTTGTATTAATGGGTTATCTAAACCCTGTGGAAGCAATGGGTTATGAAACATTTGCTGACGCCGCTCAGCAGGCGGGCATTGATGGTGTATTGATGGTTGATATGCCGCCGGAAGAATCCGGTGAAAATGCTCAAATCTTTGCTGATCGTGGCTTAGACATCATTTATTTGATTGCGCCAACGACAACCGATGCTCGTATCAGTGAAATTGCCAAGTACAGCTCTGGCTATGTGTATTACGTATCCATTAAGGGAGTTACTGGCAGCGCGGCGATTGATGTTGCCGATGTGGGTAAAAACCTCGAACGTATCCGCAGTCGTGTAAACATTCCTGTTGGTGTCGGTTTCGGCATTAATAATGGTGAAGCGGCCGCCGCCGTAGCGACCGTTGCAGACGGCGTGATTGTGGGTTCAGCCTTGGTTAATAAAATCGCCGCTAACGCTGATCAGCCAGATGTCGCTATTCGTGAAGTTCAGGCCGTTCTTGCTGAAATGCGCGCGGCAATGGATGCGAACTAAGTGAGTCGGACGAAAGACGAGTGGCTCAATTACCTTGAGTCCACTCATCCGGCCGATATCGAAATGGGTCTTGGGCGAGTAACCCAAGTGGCTCAAAACCTCGATTTGTTTAAGCCAGCAGCGACGACCATCGTTGTTGGTGGTACAAACGGCAAGGGCACAACAACCGCCATGCTCGGTCAGCTGCTCGCAGAAAAAGGCTTATCTTCAGCCTGTTACAACTCTCCGCATATTCATCAATACAATGAACGTATTAACCGTCGCGATGCCTCAGGTATTGCTCGCTTAACCTCTGATGAAGAGCTATGCGCTGCGTTTTCGGCCATTGAAAAAGGTCGTGGTGATATTCCACTGACGTATTTTGAATTTGGCACCTTGGCCGCGCTGTGGCAAATAAAGCAATGGCAAGTGGATGTTGCTTTATTAGAAGTGGGGCTAGGTGGACGCTTAGACGCGGTAAATATTGTTGAAACCGATTTGGCCATTGTTACCAGTGTTGGTTTAGATCATCAAGATTGGTTAGGTGATACATTAGATCTAATTGGTTACGAAAAAGCAGGAATTGGCCGTCCAAATAAACCACTTATTTGTGGTCAGCCTAATGTTTCACAAGGCTTTTTGGATCATGCTAAAGCCATTGGTGTCGATTTAATTAAAATAGATCAAGACTACTCAATCAGTGGCATAGACGGTGGCTGGTCCTTAGCATTAGATGCTCATTCTGCCGCAGAAAAACACTTAGAATTACCGCAAGGTCATATTCCGTACTTTAATATCGCATCGGCAATTGCAGGGCTAAACAGCATTGCTTTGCTGCCAGATGACGAAGGCATAAAACGGGCGGTTGAAAATACTCATGTTGCAGGGCGATTAACTCGAATTTCTTGTCGCTTTCAAGAAAAGCGCCTTCACTTTATTCTTGATGTTGCACACAACCCGCAAGCGGCTAATTTTTTAGCGACGCAACTGAAAAAATGCGCGCATGGCATATTGGCCGTATTAGTTGATAAAGACCCAGAAGGCATCGTCTCTGCGCTTTCTGATATCGATCATTGGCACTTAGCTGGATTGTCGGGTTATCGAGGCCAATCAGCCGAGCAGCTCAATACTCGCTTATCTCTGTCGTGCCAGCAGAGAATTGCCAGCAGGCACGAAACCGTAGAGCAGGCGATTGAATATTGCTTCGATACCGTAGTCGATGACGAAGAAGTACTCATTATTGGTTCTTTTTTAACGGTCGCCGCAGCGGAGCAGGTTTTACAGAATCACCCAAAAATCGAGGTGGAACATCATGGAAGGTAATCTTAAAGCTCGTGTATTAGGGGCATTCGTCACCATATTAGCGATGGCGCTCATACTGCCGAATATTTTAGAAGAAAAACGCTTATATGACCCACTGCGAACAGAAATACCTCCTAAGCCTGAAACACCTGATTGGGTCGGTGACGTAGAAAAATCTCGTGTACGAATTGAGCTTGATGCATTAGCCAGTGGTGAATTCGAAAAAAACATGACAGCGCCAGAACCCCGAGTCGTTAATGTTGATGACCCCAAACTGCTGCACGACGCTGGCAATTTTGGCAGTCTGGATCAAGCGGGTATTGCGGTAGCTTGGACTTTGCAAGTGGGTGCCTTTGAAGCCAGTAAAAATGCCATTGCCTTTCGCGATAGCTTACGCGAGCAGGGATTTAAAGCTTATATTTTGAAGAACGGGGCAGGTACGCTAGATCGAGTTTATGTTGGCCCCATGATTCAGCGCTCTAAAGCAGAGCAAATAAAAGAAAAATTGCTTAAAGAAATGAACATAAAAGGCATTCGCTTACAGCAATATAAGCCAGAATAATAAATTAGAATAGTAGCGCAGCGCCGATGGCTTTGTTAGAATCCGCGTCTTTCCAGTACAGTCAACAAGTTGAGAAGTACCATGACAAGTATTGACTGGGGCATATTGGCAGTATTAGTTATCTCTGCAGCCCTGAGTTTACGACGTGGTTTTGTTAAAGAAGCCTTATCTTTAGTGAGTTGGATAGCTGCATTCGTTATTGCCCGAATTTTCAGCGGCAACCTCGCCACTCTATTGGTCGATTATATCGACACACCTTCAGCCCGCTGGGTTGTTGCTTTCATCATATTATTTGCCGGTACCGTTGCCATTGGTGCCATGATTAACCATCTTGTTGTAGAAATGATTCGAATTACCGGCTTATCGAGCACCGATCGTATTTTCGGCATGGTATTTGGATTGGTTCGCGGCTTACTCATTCTCGTCGCCATTGTCTATGGTCTGCAATATACCGCAGTACCAAACGACCCGTGGTGGCAAGATTCTACTCTCATGCCACACTTAGAAATACTAGCAGATTGGGCAAGGAAAATTTTGCCTGCCGCTACGGATCATGTGATGTCATACACAAAAAAATTATAGCTGAACTAATAACTTAACTGAGGTTTATTACGCATGTGCGGAATAGTGGGTATAGTTGCAAAGTCCCATGTCAATCAGAGCATCTATGATGCATTGACGATCCTACAGCACCGTGGTCAAGACGCTGCTGGTATCGTAACTTGGCATAAAGATAAGTTATTTTTAAGAAAGGACAATGGCCTAGTAAGCGACGTATTTCGCACACGGCACATGAAGCGCCTCGTCGGGAATATTGGTATTGGGCACGTTCGTTACCCAACAGCGGGGAGTTCAAGTTCAGCAGAAGCACAGCCGTTTTATGTAAACTCACCTTATGGCATCACCTTGGCTCATAATGGTAATTTAACAAACGCGGATGAAGTAGCTGAGCACCTTTATAAAGAAGACTTGCGCCACATTAATACAACGTCTGACTCAGAAGTATTGTTAAACGTTTTTGCTCATGAAATGCAGCAGCAAGCAGAATTAATTCCTACTGCAGAAACCATTTTCAAAGCCGTTGCCGGTGTGCATAAGCGTGTGCGTGGTGGTTATGCCGTTGTTGCTATGATTAATGGCTTTGGTTTAGTCGCTTTTCGTGACCCACATGGCATTCGTCCTGCGG
>Ga0193963_1001550_pt1 | contig 11373 bp, 9 predicted proteins | sample FB_6_MG_FD_140359 | JGI IMG/M metagenome (GOLD analysis project Ga0193963, IMG submission 140359) | Microbial mat bacterial communities from the Broadkill River, Lewes, Delaware, United States - FB_6_MG | ecosystem: Environmental > Aquatic > Freshwater > River > Microbial mats | place: USA...
ACGGGCATCCGCAAACACCTGATACAGAGCCAAATGCGGGGCCAGAATCTGATTCACGAATGCCTCTTCCGTTTGGCCCTCAACAATACAATGCAAGCGAATCACGGCTTGCCCCCCAGTACGTTCTTCTCCCACAGTTCCGACAAACTGTAGCGATCCAACCAGTCAGCCAACTTTTCTGTATCAAGACGATGAAACTGGCTGGCACCGCTGTCCTCATCGCGCTCCACCACCACAACTTGATCGGGGGAAAACTCATCCACTAACCGGGTGGATTGCGTTGCCACGACAATTTGCACATGGTGAGAGGCTCGTTTGATCAAGCCAGCCAGCGCCAATGTCGCAGCGGGGTGCAGTCCAAGTTCTGGTTCGTCCAGTACGATCACTTTCGGCATCAGTTCCGGTGGCTGCATCAGCAAGGTTGCCAGCGCCATAAAGCGTAACGAACCATCTGAGATCTGATCGGGGCCAAACAGGTAATCCGGGCGGCGCTTGTCTTGCCAATTCAGGCGAATATAACGGTCGTTACCCGGCAGAGTATCCAGCTTAAAATCACCAAACTGAGGCATCACCTTTTGGACATGGCGCACGATACGCTGGTAATAGGGTTGGAATTTCTCGGTATCTTTCAGGTTTTTAAGGAAAGCCGCCAGGTTACCAGCATCGCTACGCAGGTAGGCGGCATCGTCGAGATAAACCCGGTCTTTGATCCGGGCTGTATCGGAGGTATCGTGAAACTGGTAGTCATTAATACGCCCTAGCAACGCGGCCAGCACCTGGCTGGTTTTGCGATTATCTTGAGCCAGTCCGGTTTCAGCACCGCCCGCTGTTAAGAAATATTCGAGAGGATCTGGCCTGCCTTTGGTCTGATAGCTAACCTTCTCGCCACTGATAAACAGACGATCCGGCATCCCATGCGAAAGCTTGACCTCGTACTTGTCGATGTTTCTATCATCTTCGAGTGTGACACTAAAACTGATCGACTCAGTGACTCTTGAACCGTAAAACAACAGCTGATTGACACCGTACTTGCCTACATACTGCTGCAACGCCTCGGTAGTCATATAACCGAGCATTCTAAAAAACGAAATCAGGTTACTTTTACCGGCCCCATTGGCACCCAGCAATAAAGTCACATCACCAAAAGCAATGGTTTGACCAGCGCCATCAATCGACTTGAACCCTTTGATTTCCAGCTCAGTGAGCTTCATTACCACCTCGTTGTTTTAACCTTTTCTGATGCCTGCTACAAATCACTCAAGCTGCAACAATTCTGATGAATCTGACCATCATCCAAATCGCCTGACTTCACGCTATGCTCTGTTCGAATTACATCACTTTCCGAACCAGTTGCTCAATTGCCTGAACACCTTCTTCTTCAAACAGAATATTCCAGTCAGAGAAGTGTTTTTCAGTAATGATTTCGCCTTCGTATTCTGTCCAGTCAGCTAACAAGGCAGATTTGTGCGTGACCGAATACAGGAAGGCATCTAGCTGCACATTGGCGCATGCCGGGTGCTGGCGAATCATATCCGCTTCGATTTCCTTGATCATGCTGTAGAACTGTACCTTCGGATGTTGTGGCGGGCGGTTGCAGCAACCGGCATGTTGTCCATTTTTCAGGAAGAAAAAAACAGAGAAGACAACACAAACAAAAAAGGCGCTGAGTATTTCTACTCAGCGCCTTTTTCTAAATAGTGGCGGAGGGATAGGGATTTGAACCCTAGGTAGGCTACAAACCTACGCCGGTTTTCAAGACCGGTGCTTTCGACCGCTCAGCCATCCCTCCGAAGCGGGGCTTATATTACTGATCTGATTTTCTTTGTCAACGCCTGCTTTAAACTATTTTATCTTTTGGGCCTATTCCTTATCACTTTCTCATCATCAGCCATGGTGAACCGCTCAAGTAGACTGGAAGTTCTTCACTCTTTCGGCTCGGTTTCAGGGGTGGTCTTCCACCCTTTTCCAGTTTTCAGTCTCTGAAACGTATTGTTAAATCGATTTTGAATGTGATTTTTATTACCCATTAACTGCTTGCCAGTTTCGACTTTGGTCGATACATCAAAGCAATGAATTACTCACCTTGCGCCCCACTCACCCGTTACTTAACAGCTCTGTAACCCTTATATATTCAGGCTTTTGAATACATTGAACCCTCTTTTTCCTACCACTGTTGGCCCGAGCGGCTTTTCTTTCAAAGCGTGCAACTGGCACACCCGTTGCTCTCTGGCTTGTTAACCGCTCTGTGCGGGTTTGCCAGGCCCTGTTGCTCTTGTCAGCCGGGCCACACAAAAATAACAGTGAGGATTCAATATGAAGACCCTGGTCGCTTCTGTTCTGGCTTGTGCCAGTTTGCTGACGTTTAACCATCAGGCTGCTGCTGCTCCGATTGAAATCAAGTTCTCCCACGTTGTGGCGGAAAACACCCCCAAAGGCCAGATGGCCCTGAAGTTCAAGGAACTGGCGGAACAACGCCTGCCTGGCAAAGTTGTGGTCAAGGTGTATCCAAACTCGCAGTTGTTTACCGATTCAACCGTTCTGCAGGCCATGCAGTTGGGTGATGTGGAAATGGCCGCTCCGGCGCTGTCCAAATTCCAGAAATACACCAAGAAGCTGCAATTGTTCGATCTGCCTTTCCTGTTCAAGGACATCGAAGCGGTTGATCGTTTCCAGCAAGGCCCACACGGCCAGAAGCTGCTGCAATCGATGGAAAGCAAACTGCTGGTCGGTTTGGGCTACCTGCACAACGGCATGAAGCAATTGACCGCCAACGATCCAATCCAGACGCCTGCCGATATCTCAGGTCGCAAGTACCGCATCATGACGTCGGATGTATTACAGGCCCAGTTTGAAGCTGTGCAGGCCATTCCGCTGAAAAAACCCTTCTCTGAGGTCTTCACGCTGCTGCAGACCCGTGCCATCGATGGTCAGGAAAACACCTGGTCCAACATTTATTCCAAGAAGTTCTTCGAGGTTCAGAAATACGCCACCGAATCCAACCACGGTCTGCTCGACTACATGGTGGTGACTTCCGCTGAGTTCTGGCATGGCCTGCCTGACGACATCCGCGTTGAGCTGAAAAAAGCCATCAACGAGGCCATCGCTCACGGTAACGCCATCGCGCTGGAAAAAAGCAACAAAGACCGCACCAAGATTCTGGAATCCGGCAAGACACAACTGGTCGAGGTCTCCGACGCCGACCGTGTTCAGTGGGTAAATGCCATGAAGCCCGTTTGGAAAATGTTTGAAGACGAGATCGGTAAAGAGCTGATTGACGCGGCCTTGAAGTCCAACTGATCCAACCCTGCCCTGAAGGCACAATAACAATATTCAAAGAGAGCGAAACATGAATAAGTGCAAACTTGCTGCTGCCGTATCCCTGAGCCTGCTGATGTCTGGCGTTGCGATCGCGGGTGACACCCAAACCACGGCGTACGGCTCCGTCCGTCTGTCAGTTGAGAACAATGAAGGCAAGGTTGACAGCCAGGACGAACTGTCACGTTTCGGTATCAAAGGAAGCACCAAACTGGGTAACGGCCTGACAGCCGTTGGACAATTCGAATACGGCGTGGATTTTCACCAGAACGCTGCGCCCAAACTGCGCCTGGGTTTTGTCGGTTTGAAAGGCGAGTTCGGTGAAATTTATCACGGTTCTCAAACCACTCTGTGGCACAAGTTCGTGCGTGGTGCCTACTTCAGCGACGGCAAAGACAGCCTGCGTATGTACACCATTCGTGACGATGGCCTGACTCAGTATTACTACAAAAAAGGTGGTTTCAAGCTGGGACTGGGCGTTCAGACGGAAGATAAAGACGGCAACAACATCGACACTGTTCAAGTTGGTGGCGAATACAAATCCGGTGGCTTCAAAGGCCAGTTTGCGCTGGTCAAGGACAAGAACACCGACCCGAGCGACAAGGCTGACAAGAACGAAGGCCAGGTACTGGGTGTGCGCTTGTGGTACACCGCCGGACCAGTGACGGTCTCCGCGTTTACACACCGTGCATCCGACGATTTTGACTACAAAACCGGCAGTCTGTGTGTGGGTGAGAAAACCACCACCGATGGCATCTACGGTGCGTACAAAACCGGCGTTCACAAAATTCACGCTCGTTACGCCGTCAATGAGTGTGATGTGAAAGGTGAAAAAACCTCTTCCAAAGTTGAATACATCAACCATCTGGACAAGAAATTCCGTGTCTGGGTAGCCGTTGAACAGCAGTCTGGCGACAAGGCGCGTATTGCCGATGACGTGTTGATCAGCAACCTGGGGGTGCGTTACGACTTCTGATGGTATCTCAACGGGGCCTTCTCAGCCTCTGGGAGGCCCCTCAGTAGTACTACCATCAGTAGCGCTCCAGACTGCTGATAGAGTAGTCGCCTAAGGCCAACGGATGATAGGGATTTCAGCTCAAGGACGGTATTGTTCTGTCATATACCCACTGGTTTTCCAGTGGGTTTTTATTCTGTAGAGACAAACATGAAACACCTGAAGCTGCTGATATTTACATTTGCGACCTTGCTGGCCTCCTGCTCCATCTCCTCCATTCAGGAAGACGATGACCTGATCACACTCGGCCATGGCAATGTTGAAATTCTGGTGCCATCCAGCCTGCGTATCCTGGCGATTAATGGTAATCCGACCCATTCTCCCAACCTGTACGAAGGCAAATACTTGTTGCGCCTGGATGAGGGAGAACAACGCATCATTGTTCAGTACGAAGAGAACTGGAACGACAATGACGACGCCGGTTATGTGATCCGCTGGCAACCGGTCGCCATCACCGAAAATTTCCACGCCGGTGAGCGTTATATTCTGACTCATGCCCACGTGCGAGACCGAGATCAGGCACTGGCCCTGACCGACTCGTCCCCTATTTGGTTAATTGGCGGCAAGCAGAAAATCACCGGTGAGCTGGTGACAGAAACAACCACTGTGGTGCAGTACATTGGTAGCGATAGCCATGACGCCTCACAATTACATCAGCTCAAACACATCTGGAAAAATGCCACCGACAAGGAAAAAGCGGCGTTCGAATATTGGCTCAAGTCACAGCCGCAGTAATGTTTGCCAGCCATGCTTGCCATTGCTTCGACACCGCAGGCGAGAGCCACTCGCTCACGTCCACGGCGTCGGAATCCACACGATCCGAAGGCTGTTGCAGATACCGTTCAATCCGGTCCGCAGCCGCCTGAACATCACCGTTCGGATAACGACACCGCAGCGGATACTGCTCCTGATAGCACAAGTCATCCGGCACTACCGGAAACGCACCAGCACTGACCGCTTCCAGCATCGCCAGCCCCTGAAACTCATGCCGCGCGGCGCTGAATACCACACTTCCCTGTCCAAGCCAGTGGCGATATTCATCGCGAGGCATAAAGCCGCTGACCACCACACGCTCTCCCAATTGTTGCTGTAACTGCTGCCGCACCGGGTGCAAGCGTTTGGCTCCCGCCCCGAACAACGCCAGCCGCATGGGCAACCTTCTCCTGTCCAGTTCTTCCACCAGCAACACCAGCGCTTCCGGGCATTTGTCGTATTCCCAGCGATGATTCCAGATCAGCAAAGGCAGCGCGGTATCCGCGACAGGCGGCTGACCGGGCACCGGCTCAACCGGCACCGGGAGCCAGTGGCATTTTGGAACCAGCCGCTGCGACAGCGATTCCGGTTTGGCATCCGGCATTTTGGCCATCAAGGCATCCACACCCTCCAGAAACGTACGCTGGTTGTAACGGGAGTTGAACAGCAACTCATCCGCCGCCAGCGCACCGTATAACTGCACCATCAGCGGATCGACCGAGCTGTGCTGCCCATCGCCCACCGGGTAGGCAAACTGGTTCTCGTGGAAATACAGGGATACCGGCACCTGGGCCAGAGCCGGATGCAAGCCGCGCACGGTGCAGATATCCACCATGCTGGTGGCCAGAATGTGATCCGGCTGCCAGTCGTTCAGCAAGGCGGGAATGTCGTCCAGCCAGGACAAGGGGTTGCCACGAATGCGCCAGCGAAAATACCGTCCGGGGAGTTCCAGCACACGCCAGTCGGCGTTCAGATGATTCACCAGCCAGTCGGCCCAACTGGCGTGACTGTCGGAGCGATAGGCCGACAAAAGAAGAATGCGAGGTCGAGTCGTCATGCGGTTATTGCAGCTTCTGCAGTTCCTGTTCCTGGGAGTGAATGGTTTTCTTCAGTTGCACCACCTGCTCCACGTATTTTTTCTGGGCCTGCTTGAGCTGCTCATACAAGGAAGAAGCACGATTGCGGGCATTAGGGCCTGCGGTGCTGAGCAGGTTTTCTCGCATGGCGCGGAGCTTGCTGTCCTTGTTCTGTTCCAGCTTTTTCAGGGCTGCCCGATTCTTTTTCAGCAAGCGTTGCAGTTCGTACTTGCGATTACTGTCCCGCAGGGCTTCATAGCTCATTGAGCCGTTCATGCTCTGGGCTGCCGCACCACCAGCCGGTTCCTGAATTTTATACTCTCTGAGCGCCGATTCCTGACCTTTCGGACACGGCGTCTGGGAGAACAGCTTACGTCCTTTGCTATCCGTGCAGATGTGATAAGAGCCGCTGCTGTCAGCCGCCTGAGTCAATGACACCGCCGCCATGGACATCACCAGCGATATGATCGGCCACACTCTGGCCCACGTTACTTGAATGGTCATTGTCTTCCCCCCTCGTTCAATGACACGGATAGCTGCATCAGAGCCACTCTACCCCACTCCGACTTTACCTGCATCCGACATGACGATGACGGCGGGATTGATTACAATCCGCGCTTGTTTTTATCCTCCCGCGGCACCCTCATGTCCGACTCCGTACAACAAGGCCAACCCATCTCACTGGACACCACCGCTGGCAGCAGCGGCAAGGTCGGATTTGTGAGCCTCGGTTGTCCAAAAGCGCTCGTCGATAGCGAGCGTATCCTGACCCAGTTGAAAATGGACAATTACGATGTGGTGAACACCTATCGGGATGCTGATGTGGTGGTGGTGAATACCTGTGGCTTTATCGACGCTGCCAAACAGGAATCACTGGATGCCATTCACGAAGCCATGAACGAAAATGGCAAGGTGATCGTGACCGGCTGTATGGGCAAGGGCAAAGACGCGGAAGTCATTCGGGAACAAAACCCCGACATTCTCGCCATCACTGGCCCGCAAGCCTACGAAGAAGTGATGGAGGCCGTACACGAATGGGTGCCGCCGGTCAAAAGCCACGATCCGTTCACCGATCTGGTGCCCGCCCAGGGCGTCAAGCTGACACCGCGCCACTATTCCTATCTGAAAATTTCCGAAGGCTGTAACCACAGTTGCACCTTCTGCATCATTCCAGCCATGCGCGGCAAGCACGTCAGCCGTCCGATTGGCGATGTGCTCGACGAAGCCAAGCGTCTGGTTGATGCGGGCACCAAAGAGCTGCTGGTGATTTCACAAGATACGTCGGCCTACGGTGTCGATCTGAAATACCGCACCGGCTTCTGGGACGGCAAGCCGGTCAAGACTCGCCTGTATGACCTGTGCAACGAACTGAGCAAGCTGGGAGCCTGGGTACGTCTGCATTATGTGTACCCGTACCCCAGTGTCGATGACATCATGCCGCTGATGGCCGAAGGCAAGATCCTGCCGTATCTGGACATCCCGTTCCAGCACGCCAGCCCGCGCGTTCTGAAGCTGATGAAACGCCCGGCCCACGCTGAAAACACGCTGGAGCGCATCAAGAACTGGCGCGAGCAGGTGCCGAACCTGGTGCTACGCTCCACCTTTGTGGTCGGTTTCCCCGGCGAAACGGAAGAAGACTTCCAAATGCTGCTCGACTGGTTGGAAGAAGCCGAGCTGGATCGGGTTGGCTGCTTCAAATACAGCCCGGTGGACGGTGCCAAGGCCAACGACCTGCCAGATCATGTGCCGGAAGACATTCAGCAGCAACGCTGGGAGCGCTTTATGCAAACCCAGCAGGCCATCAGCACCCGAAAACTGCAACGCCGCATTGGCCAGCGCATGACGGTACTGATCGACGAAGTGGATGAGGAAGGCTCTATCGCCCGTTCGATTGCCGATGCGCCGAACATCGATGGCATGGTGTATCTGAATGAGTTCTTCGACTGCCAGCCCGGTGACTTTGTTGAGATCGAGATTGAGCACGCCGACGAATACGACTTGTGGGGCAGCCCGGTCTGATTCCGCCAGTAATTAACTGAATCACCTCCAGCAACGAAATGCCACATTTCGTTGCTGATTTCCACAACACGCAACCGTTCACACTAACGGCCCTTTTTTCATCCTCAAGAAATCCATTACTATGTCATTGATCGATTGATGATCATTTTCGGCAAAGTTGAATGGATTTTACCGCCATCATTAAACTTTCTGACACCTGTCTGGTTCTAACCCGATCACAGACAACATCTCCGGGACAGTAGGGACACACGCACAGACTCTCGCAATAGCAGCCGATTTGTACGCTCCGCTGCAAACGGCCACCCGAGTACTGTGTTCCGGTTGCTATACTGATCAATACTGGCTCGGTACCACTTTCAGGATCGCATTCCTCGCGGCGAGGGCTGGCAATGAAAAAACGGCTACTGATTTCAGGACTGTTGGCAACCACCATCGTCCTGACAGGGATAGGCTATCAGCGTTATCTGGATCTGAGAAAACAGGCCGGACTGGATTCCGACTATCCAGCTGTCATGGCTACGCCACCCGGCAGCCTGATTCCCGACTTACCCAGTTATTCTGGCCCACACCCCCGCTATACCAGCCGTCCCCAGGACACCTTTCAATACCCCATTCCCTTTGGCCAAACCGGCCCGGCCCAGCCTTTGTTTGCAGGCCCGCTGCAATACCCCTTTCTGTGTCAGACTGAAGACTCAGGACTAGGACAACCGCTGGTGGACAACCAGTCTGGCTGGGGCATTCCGGTGTTTGCCGAGCATAACGGCCAGCGTACAGAGCGCATCATTGGCTACAGCAAAGATTGCCTGCTGCCCTCCCGGCTGCACTATTACTACTACCCTGCCGGAGTCAGTGGCCTGCCTCACCGCCAGGATGTTACGTCATCACTCGACTCACACCGCCCAGCCGCCACCGATCAGGCTCCTCTGCTTGTGCGCACCGAATCTGGCACCATCAATCGTCATCTGTACAGCATCATGATGCCGGTCAGCCAGACAGATACTCCGGCACACGCGGACCTGTCTCGCTGGAACAAGCGCCTGATCTACTTTTTCCATGGCGGCATCAATGTGGGGTTCCAGCAGGGCCGTCTGCGCATGGATCGGCTGGTGCGTGATATCCGGCACTTGCTGGAAGAAGGCTACGCGGTGGCCTATTCCACCGCGACCCACACTAACAACACCTTTAATATCACCTTGCAGGAAGACACCGCCCGACGCGTCAAGGCACAGTTTGCCGCCCGCTATGGCGAACCTGAATTCACCATTGGTTTCGGAGGCTCAGGCGGCGGATTACAGCAATATCTGCTGGCTCAGAATGCGCCCGGCTTGCTGGATGGTGGCATTGCCCTGATTGCTTACCCGGACATGGTGACCCAGGTTCATTACGCTCTGGATTGCGAGTTGCTGGAATATTACTTCGATCAACTGGCGACTGATCCGGCATTCTGGCGTACGCCGGAAGTACGAGAGTCCGTCCTTGGCCTCAGTGTCACCGCAACCGAAGAGGCGTATAAACCGCCGCGCCTGTGGTGGCTGAATGACCTCGCGTCACTGCTGCGGCTGGAATGGCCACAACCCCAACCGCCCAGCAGCGAATGTAATGTGGGCTGGCGAGGTTCTCCGCCGCTGATCCACAACCCGGCATTTCATCGCCAGTGGCAACGGTTTGATCCTCAGGTACGCCATCAGTCACACTGGACATATTGGCAAGACAACCAGATGACTTACGGCACCAATGACAAAGGCCACGCGCTGTCACCCTGGAGCAACGTCGGCGTGCAGTACGGTTTACAAGCACTGACCCAAGGTACTATTAGTCCGAAACAGTTTCTGGAGCTGAATGCCCGCATCGGTTCCTGGAAACCCTCCGATCAGATGACGGCCCCCCGACTCTGGCACCTGAGTGGCGATTCCCGTCTGTATCGGCTGTCACCGTATGGTGAGCACAACATGACTCACAGCGGCAGTCGGATGGCCGTGGCAGCACGCCGTGCAGGCCCATTGAAAGCCGCCAGAGCCGCCTATCAGGCCGGACACGTATACCTCGGCAAGCTGGATATTCCGATCATGGACGTGCGCATGTATCTGGATCATGAGCAGAATATTCACCATACCTGGGCCGCGCTTTCCATTCGTCAGCGCTTGCTTAATGCCGACAGCGACTTGCGTCTTAACCCTCTCTGGATCACCTCCAAACCCTATAACCCGATGTTTGATGCGGTAACCCTGATGGATGCCTGGCTAACCACAGCCAAAGAGAGTGGCGACCTGATCAACAGCCGCCCACTGGCCGCCAGCGATACCTGCTTTGATCAGGCGGGCAATGTCATCGCTCAAGGAGATCAGGTCTGGGATGGAGAATGGAATCAACGACCACAGGGAGAATGCACTCGCAACATGCCCTTTCATCAAGGCTCCCGGCAAGTGGCTGGAGACAGTATTTCCGGCCTGACATTCCAGTGTGCCCGTATGCCGGTTGCCGAAGCGCTGTCATCTGACCTCTATGCTTCCGTTGATATGACACCGTACCGGGACACACTGGCGCGTATATTTCCGGAAGGCGTCTGCGATTACTCCAAACCCGACCTGGCCGATCCGGGAGAATTGCCAGAGTACGATCTGGCTGAGCAACCGGTTTTCCGTCAGTCTGTTGACCACCATGCGAGCAGTGACAGCCTGTAATTCCAACGGACTGTCGATTGCCCTACGCTCGCAAGCGACTTAACGGCCCAATGGCAAATGAACGGCTGACTGCTGACAGGCCGCCTCGTAACTGCTGCATGAAAACTGATGCAAAGCCAAAGACACCATGCCGCCGGGGATTTGCCGATGCTGCGTCACCAAACGGTATCCCATGGCCTGGTCAAAACCGTCCAGAGTGAACGACACGCTGTTCTTTTCTAAATCACACGTTTCGTTCATCACCGTAAAGTGATTGACGGTTGGCTTATAAAGAGTCGTCAGCAGCAACCGCCGGGTTTCAGTCACCCACTCCTCCGCAATGTCCGGTGCAGCACAGGGGCGATACGTAACATACAAGCACTGGCTATTATCCGGGGCACACAGGCGATGCCCCTGCTCATCCGTTACCAACGTCCAATGAAGCGGAATCTCCAGTTGCCGAATCATGCTCTGGTCAAGGGCAGGAAATAACCCGGAATAACGCACCGCTGCGGCAGGCAATAATGAGCTGTCA
>Ga0193963_1001551_pt1 | contig 11368 bp, 8 predicted proteins | sample FB_6_MG_FD_140359 | JGI IMG/M metagenome (GOLD analysis project Ga0193963, IMG submission 140359) | Microbial mat bacterial communities from the Broadkill River, Lewes, Delaware, United States - FB_6_MG | ecosystem: Environmental > Aquatic > Freshwater > River > Microbial mats | place: USA...
TATCCTGCCGGGGACCGGCGTTTTATCCACAGGGATCACTTCATCTCCGGTGGAGATGATTGCAACCCTGGGTACCTGATATGCCCGGATTCGGGTGTGTCCCAACCCTGCCGCCAGGCCGATTTCCTGGGGTCGCATCAGGCGGCCTTTTTCAATGACGGTCTGACCCTTTGCAAAATCCTCGGTTTCATCAATAACATGCTGCAGCGGGGCCACGGATTTATAGACTTCAATGGACTGTTCGTCCACAGCCTCGGTGTGCTCCACCATGACAACCGCGTCTGCACCGGCAGGCAGCATACCGCCGGTGGAGATCCGTGCGGCTTCCCCCGGTGCCAGTTCAAAGTCCGGAATATCCCCCATGGCAATGGAACCCTTAAGGTTCAGCCATGCAGGACCGGATTCCGATGCCCCAAAAGTAGACGCGGCGTTTACCGCATACCCATCCATGCAGGAGCGCCTGAATCCGGGCAGATTCTCGTCGGCAACCAGATCCTTTGCAAGGACCCTGGAGAAGGCATCACGGGTGTGCACTTTTTCTATGCCCACCGGGGAGAAAAGCTGCGTCATCCCTATAACTTCCTCCAGGGGTTTTACCTTGAAAAAAACGGTCATTTTAAAACATCTTTTAAGCGCGTCATGGCCTTGGCAACATTTTCAGGGCTGTTAAACGCAGAAATTCTTATGGATTGCGCCCCACACCGGCCAAAGCCCCCCCCGGGGGTACAGACCACACCCGCCTTGTCCAGCAGCAGGTCAAAAAATTCCCAGGAATCCCGGCCATTGCCGTCAATCCATATGTATGGCGAATTTTCACCTCCCACATGGTCAAACCCAAGGTCTGTCATGGTCTGGCGAACCACCCCGGCATTGGCCAGGTAATAGTCGATGTTTGCTTTAATCTGGGCCTGGCCCTCCGGGCTGTAAACCGCCTCGGCAGCCTTTTGCACCGGATAGGAGACACCGTTGAATTTGGTGGATTGCCGACGGTTCCACATGTCATGCAAAGAGACCTTGGAGCCGTCGGCTGTATAGATCATGCATGCCTTGGGCACCACGGTGAATCCACAGCGGGTGCCTGTGAAACCGGCTGTCTTGGAAAGGCTTCTGAATTCCACGGCCACCTCTTTGGCCCCGGGGATTTCATAAATGCTTCTGGGAAGATCCTCATCCCGGATAAAGGCTTCATAGGCGGCATCAAACAGGATCAGGGCTTTATTATCCCGGGCATAATCCACCCAGGCGGCCAGTTGATCCTTTGTCGCAGTGGACCCTGTGGGATTGTTGGGGAAACAAAGATAGATCAAATCCACCGGCGAATCGGGCAGATCCGGCATAAACCCCTTTTCTTTCAGGCAATCCATGTAAACAATGCCCTGGTACCGTCCGTCCTTGAACTCACCGGTTCTGCCGGCCATGACATTGGTATCCAGATACACCGGATAAACCGGATCCGGAATGGCAATGGTAATATCATTGGAGAACAGCTCCTGGAAATTGCCGGTATCGCATTTAGCCCCGTCGGATACAAAAATTTCATCCGCCTCAATATCCGCACCCCTGGACTGGAAATCACCGACTGCAATGGCCTGCCTTAAAAACTGATATCCCTGCTCAGGACCATATCCTCTGAATGTGGCATCATCGGACATTTCATCCACGCCTTTTTTAAATCCCTGAACAACTGCAGGGGGAAGCGGCAGGGTTACATCGCCTATGCCAAGGCGAATCACCTCCTTGTCAGGATTGTTGTCCTGGTAGTTTTGAACCCGTTGGGCTATATCTGCAAATAAATATGACGCAGTCAGTTTGTTATAATTTTCATTGGCTGTAATCACGCGTATTTTCCTTATTTCGTTTTTATTCGGTTTCAGTTACCCGGCGGTCTGCCGGACAGAATTTGTGTTTGTCAATTTGTGTGTACTAAGGCAATATCTGGTTTTAGTCAAAACAGGCACTGATGTCAATTTTCAATAGCCACCCCAAAACAGCAGAGCCAAAATAATTTTTAAAGTAACGAAGGCGGCAGGGGAAAGCGCCTTGCCGCCTGGAATGTGATCTAAGGTTTTTATTTAGGCCCAAAACGATATAATCAGACTTTAAACTTAGACATCATTTGGGAAAGCGTGTCCGCCAATCCCGACAAACCGGCTGCTTTGTCTTTTACCTGGCGGCTGGCATCCACAATCTGCGTGGCTGCCGTGGTGACTTCTCCTGCATCCCCGGATACCCCCTTTGCCATGACAGATCCTTCGGCAATGTTTTCATTCACCTCTGAAATACCCAGGGACGCCTGGGAAATATTCTGGGCAATCTCATTGGTGGTTGCCGACTGTTCTTCGACAGCCGTAGCAATGGTCGAAACAATTTCATTGATATCACCCACCACTTTGGTAATGGAGACGATCTCTGCTGTGGTGCCCTCGGTGGAGTGCTGGATTCCGGCCACGCGCTCTTTAATCTGGCTGGAGGCATTGGCTGTCTGGTTTGCCAGGTCCTTGATCTCATTGGCAACAACCGCAAAACCTTTACCGGCCTCTCCGGCTCTGGCCGCCTCAATGGTGGCGTTCAGGGCCAGCAGGTTGACCTGGGAAGAGATATCCGTAATGGTCTCCACCACGGTGAAAATCTCTTTGGCCGAAGTACCGAGATCTTCCACCTGGGCGCTGGCGTGTTGTGCCTGTCCAACGGCCTCTGTTGTTATCTCCCGGGCTTTTTCCGTATTATGGGCGATCTGTGAAATCGTTGAACTCATCTCCTCGGATGCGGCCGAAACCATGTTGATGTTGCCGGCGGCCTGCTCCATGGCCGCAGACATGGAATCCATATTCAGACTCATATTTTCCGATGCCGATGTGACGGAATTTGCCCGGCCCGAGGTCTCTTCGGCAGCTGAATTCAGCTGGTCGGAAATGCCGGCAAGCTCCGAGGAGGCATCCGTAAGATCGCCTGTATTGCCCTTTATTTTCGCAATCATGGACTGGATATTTTCAATGAACCGGTTAAATCCATCTGCCAGTTCCTGGGTCTCGTCACCCGAGGTGTCAATAATTCGTTTGGTCAGATCGCCTTCTCCGGAAGCAATATCTTTAAGCATATTGATAATGTTTCGTAAAGGCGCCACAATGCCTTTGGCCACAACAAAATAGGAGACCACCATCGACAGAATTATGATTCCCAGAACAATGAACAAAATCTTCGTGGTTGCCGCTTTGACTTCGCGTGCTATTTCCTCCTGCTCAAGGGCAACAGCGGTTTCCACATCATCCATGTAGGTTTCTGTACCGATGTACCAGTCCCACCCAGACAGTTTTTTTACATAGGAAATTTTTTTGGTATCTTTACTGTCGCTTGGCTTGTGATAAACATATTCCAGAAAATCCCCTTCGGGGCGAGCATTAGCATTTTTAACCAGTTCCCGGATAATATAAAGGCCTTTGCTGTCCTTTAAATCCCACATGTTGGTGCCCTCAGCTTTGGGCTTGTTGGGCATCAGGATACAATCGCCCTTGGAATTGACAATGAAAAAATAGCCAAGGCTGTTTTCCCCATACCGGATGGCACCGATGTTTCTGAGCGCATCCTGCTGGGCCTCTTTTTCAGTGGATTCAAGATAGATGCCCGCGCCGATGACCCAATTCCAAGGCGTAAACAGTTTGATATAGGAAATTTTATCCTGGGGTTTGGTAAAGCCGGGCTTGGGCCATTTATAGTCCACAAATCCGTCCCCGTCTTTTTTTGCAAGGCGTTCCATTTTAACAAAGAGCGGCACACCATCCGGATCTTTGATATCTCCATGGGGTTTGCCGTTCAAGTGCTTGCTTAAAGGGTGATGAACAATGTGTCCGTTCATGCTCTGGATCCAGAAATAGTTCGTGCCGTCAACGCCCCAGCGCATCTTGTCGATCACCTTAATGGCTTCTGCCTGGCGTTTTTCCAGGGGGCTTAAATCATCGGGCATATTGTTGGCTTCGAATACGGCAATGGCTTGGTTGACTGCCGCCTTGACATTGTCGCCATAGGTTTTTCGAATAGCATTTTTATCCCTTGCTATATCAAGGCGACTTTTGGCTATGGTGTAAGCAGAAGAGACCAGGTCCTTAATGTGCTCTTTTTTAACCGTCATCATATCCGTGCTATATTTTTCAATAGCAATCTGCCCCTCATGTTTTAAGGCGGATACGGAAAAAAATAAACTCGCTCCACCCACAAGCACCATGGCAGAAATGATAAGAAGGTTTACTTTTGCCCCGATATTTAGCTTGATCATGCCCTCCCCCAGATAGAAAATTTTGATGAACTAGATGGAAAACGAATAATCCGTTTCTACGAATTAGCTGCGCTATGACCTGTATTGCCGATTTGCTTAAATATTAGAAATTCTTCTTTTTGGAAATAGCATGGGCTAATTTCAATGTAAATAAAATAAAGGTTTCGGATCTGTTTTCTTTTTTAACCGGTGCTGGGTTTTCGGCATTGCGGTTCTTCACAAAAAACATTATCTATCACTGCCCTTGGATTAAGGAAACGATAAGAGCCTGTTTGAAAATAGATGAATCGGCTGCAATCCCATGGAAATGGCCCCAATCCCCCTCAAATTTTAGGCCAATAGTCCGGCTATTAACATAAAATTTGAGAAAATTGGCTCTCATTCTCATGATATTTCGCTTCGATCCCCTAATTTTTAAACAGGGTCTAAAGTGAGAAAGGTGCATAATGATTGTTTTTTTTCGGTGGAAAAATTTAAAAAATAGAACGTAACGGAGGATATAATGGATATTAACCCTTTTCCTTTTTTGCTCAGTGCTCTTGGCAAATTTATTTATACATGTATGGGCTGGACTTACGACCCGTTGCCGGCCTATTGGGAACCCAGATGTGTGGTCATAGGGTTTCCCCACACAACCAACATGGATACGGTCCGTGCCCTGACCTATATCAAACTTGCCAGGGTTGATGCAAAACTGCTGATCAAATCCAAATGGTTTTTTTTCCCCATGTCGATTTTTTTAAAAAGTCTTGGGGGCTTTCCGGTAAAGCGAGGCAAGTCCAGTGGCTTTGTGGACGGCGTAATTAAAAAATATGAAGAAAATGAGGATTTGGTGGTGGCACTGGTGCCTGAAGGCACCCGTAAGTCGGTGTCTACAATCAAGACCGGATTCTGGTACATTGCCAAAGGCGCGGATGTTCCTATCATCTTTTGGTATCTGGACAACCAGAGCAAAAGAACCAGATGGTTGGGCAAAATACATCCTGGGGAGAGCCTGGAACAGGACCTTCACAAAATACACTCAATTTATAAACGTGCCGGGTTTTCAATTCCTTCTAAAACTAAAAATGGGTAATCGATTTTGCCTCTAAGTTTATGAAGAAGAATTATGCATAGATAGATATTTTACAAATTTGTATTTTATAAGTGGTGAAAATTTTGCATATTTGTGTTTTATGGAATATGAGTGTGTTTCTATGAGTATAGCCTAATTTTTCGCATATTTATTTTATGTCGTCGGTATTCCTGCATGTCACCCCCTAACCACAAGCCTCCTTGTTGGGAAAATAAAGATTGACAGTCTTATTAAGTGTCCTTAATATTTGGGTTTTGAAGTTTTGACCCGCAGTCTTTTGACTGCTTAAAGAAAAGACCATAAGGAGTTAAAAAATATGTGTCGTCTGTTTGCAATCACCAGCAAGGAGCCTCAGTCGCCTATGCTGGCCATCAAAGCCCTTGACGTAATGAAAGAAGGGCATGACGGCTCTGGCGTGGGGCTTTTGCTCCAGGGCCTTGGTGGCACCTTTGAGGAGCTGAAAGATGCTCCGATCCTGTCAGGGATCTTTACTGAAGAAGGCATCCGCCGGTTGGACCTTTTCATGATGGACCTTGGTTTTCTGACCAAGCATAAAGTCACTTTGAAACCACCGAAAACCCGGGTAGAAGGCATTCCCAGACGACAAATTTATTTGATCAGGGCCTATGAGCTGCCCGACGGCTGGGATGAGCTGTCCCAGGATGAGCTGGCCACAAGACTTCTGGAGGTCCGGCTTAAGATACGGGCGATGGGCGAAGAAAAAAAAGACATGATTGTGTTTTCCTTCTGGCCGGACACCATCATGCTCAAGGAGATCGGGGATCCCATGAAGCTGGGAGAATATCTGGGCCTTGACAGGAAAGAACTTGAAGCAAGGGTTATCATGGCCCAGGGGCGGCAGAATACAAATTACGCCATCAACCTGTATGCCTGCCATCCGTTCTTTATCAAGGGGTATTGCACCATGACCAATGGTGAAAATACGGCTTTTATCCCCATTAAGGATTTTCTCTCCTCAAGGGATATCCCAGGTTATACGGGCTACCAGTCCGATTCCGAGGTGTTTGCCCACATCCTTCACTTTTCCATGGAAGAGCTGGGCTTAGGTCTTGACGGCTATAAGCATGTGATTACGCCGCTTCAGCGTGATGCCCTTGAAAAGCATCCCAATTCCGAATTTCTGGATCATTTGAAAAAGACCTGCCGCCCCTTAATCATCGACGGCCCCAATATGGTCATCGGCACCCTGCCGGATCACTCCATGTTTATGGTGCAGGACCGCAAGAAACTGCGGCCCGGCGTGGTGGGGGGCAAGCCGGGTATGTTTGCCTTCTCATCCGAGATCTGCGGATTGGATGCCGTTATACCTGACAGAGACAAAACCATGGATCTTCAACCCATGCATCTTGATACAGCCATTGTAAGCCCTGATCGGCAGGAGGTAAATATATGTCGTCAAACAGAAGCCTTGAACCTTCCTCTTTAAGTTTGAATGATCTGCCCTGGCGGATCGAATATGATAATGACCGGTGTACCCTGTGCGGCCAATGCACGGCTGTGTGTCCGGTCAAGGCCATCGCCCTTCATCCGTTTCAGAAACGGATTATAAAAACATCTGTGGGAAAAAATACCGAGCACAGTAATGACTATGACACCTTTTATGGTATCCGTCAGGATAGCCGGGTTGAAAGTGCCTGCATCGGCTGCGCCATGTGTACGCTGGTCTGTCCCAATGATGCCATCCGGCCCACGCTAAATCCGGGCCTGGACAGGATGAAATTTCATATTAATCAGCATGGCATTCCCCGGCGCAGAGGCGGTCGGCGCAACGATTCGGGATCAGTTCTCGACAGAATCAAGTTCACCAGAATTTCCATGCTCACGGACCCGGCCCTGGATGCCGGTCGCCATGAATTTGAGATGCGCACCCTTCTAGGCCGGGTGCTTCCCCCCCAGGAAAATATGAAACAACTGCGGGAAAAGGGCTGGATTCCACCGGTCAGGGAGATTTATCCTTTGATCATCGGCGGCATGTCCTTTGGCGCATTGTCACCGACCATGTGGGAAGGTTTGCAGATGGGGGTTGCCTACTTGAACGAAGAGATGGGCATGCCTGTTCGTATCTGCACCGGAGAAGGTGGCTGTCCGCCACGGTTGCTGCGTTCTCGCTTCCTTAAATATGTAATCCTGCAGATTGCTTCCGGCTATTTTGGATGGGATGAGATCATCCACGCCATCCCGCATATGAAAGAAGACCCCTGCGCCATTGAGATCAAATACGGTCAGGGTGCAAAACCCGGTGACGGCGGTCTTTTAATGTGGCACAAAGTTAATAAGCTTATTGCCGCCATCCGGGGTGTGCCCCAGGGCGTAAGCCTGCCCAGTCCCCCGACCCATCAAACCCAGTACTCCATTGAAGAGTCCGTGGCCAAGATGATCCTGTCCATGTCCATGGCATGGGGGTTCAGGGTGCCGGTATATCCAAAAATTTCCGCCTCGTCTACCTCCCTTGCGGTCATGAATAACTTGACACGTAACGAATATGCGGGTGGGCTCGCCATTGACGGCGAAGATGGCGGTACAGGGGCGGCATATGCCGTTTCCATGGACCACATGGGTCACCCAATCGCCAGCTGTGTCCGGGACAACTACCTGAATTTGACAGCCCTGGGCAAACAGAATGAAATACCCATCTTTGCCGGGGGCGGTATTGGTAAAAACGGTAATATTGCCGCCAATGCAGCAGCTTTGATCATGATGGGGGCATCCGGGGTTCAGATTGGAAAATATGTGATGCAGGCAGCTGCCGGCTGCGTGGGTACGGAAGAAGACCGGTGTAACGTATGTAATCTTGGCATCTGCCCCAAGGGCATCACGTCCCAGGACCCCAGACTTTACCGCCGCCTTGACCCGGAAGATGTGGCCCAGCGCGTGGTGGATGTTTTTGTTTCCTTTGACACACAACTTAAAAAAATCGTAGCACCCCTGGGACGCTCCACCTCCCTTCCCATCGGTATGTCCGATGCGCTGGGAATTGATGATAAAAACATTGCTGACCGTCTCAGTATCAAGTACGTGGTGTAAAGGAGGACGGGATATGAAAAAAAGCGACTACATTTTTATAGCAGGTAAAAGAGACGAAAAACGGATCTCCTCGCGGGTTCTTGAAGATACTATTCACCAGCACATCAAGCGTGGCAACAGAAAGCTTGAAATCCAGGCCTTGGGCCAGCACGGCATCGGTGGACGACTCTGGGATTGCGCCCCTGACACAATGGACATCCGTATCATTGGTCATTCCGGCCAGCGCACAGGCTCCCTTGGTACACCTAATACCAGAATAGAGGTCATGGGTCCGGCTTCGGATGATATTGGCTGGCTCAATGCCGGTGCTGAAATCATCGTGCATGGATCTGCATCCAACGGGGCCATGAACGGCGCAGGCCAGGGCAAGGTTTATGTGGGCGGCTGCATTGGCGCTCGGGGCATGACCATGACCAAGCGTAACCCCAGATTCGAGCCCCCTGAGCTGTGGGTGCTGGGGGCGGCAGGGGATTACTTTGGTGAGTTCATGGCAGGTGGTATTGCCGTTGTCTGCGGTTTAAACGCTTCTAACCCGGAACAGATTCTGGGCTACAGGCCCTTGGTGGGGATGGTGAGCGGCAAGGTTTTTGTTCGTGGTGAGGCCAAAACTTATTCCGACAAGGATGCCAAGGAAGTGGACCTTGATGATCAGGAATGGGCGTGGTTGACCCAGGGCCTTAAAATTTTTCTTAAAAAAATTAAACAGCCGGAATTGTTTGGCCAACTGGCTGTGCGAAAAGAGTGGCGGCTGTTTGAAGCCAAAAATCCCCAGGAAAAGACCGATGGGCCGGACCGAAAATCCATGGCATGGTTCAGGGAGCAGGTCTGGGATGCGGAACTTGGCCGCGGTGGCCTGATCGGAGACCTTGAGGAAACTGAAAAGGGCACTGTGCCGGTCATTACCAAGGGCGAATACCGAAGATATATTCCGGTCTGGGAACAGGGCAAATACATTTCGCCCTGCCAGGCATCCTGCCCCACCGGGATTCCCGTCCAGCAGCGCTGGGCAATGGTTCGGACCGATAACATTGACGAAGCCATATCAATGGGTCTTGAGTATTCCCCGTTCCCGGCGACTGTGTGCGGCCACCTGTGCCCCAGTCCGTGTATGGCGTCCTGCACCCGGAATCTTGCCTATATGGCTCCCATTAATGTTCGCCTCCTGGGCCAGGCTGCCCAGAATATCAAACCGCCAAAGCCGGCCAAAAAATCCCAGAAGAAAATCGCTGTCATCGGCGGGGGCCCGGGTGGTATTTCTGCGGCCTGGCAACTTACCATGAAAGGCCACACCGCTACGGTATTTGAAGCCGGAAAGACCATTGGCGGAAAAATTTCCGCTGTGATTCCAGAATCCAGAATCCCTGCCGACACTCTGAATGCAGAAATAGACCGGATAACCTCTTATGTAAAGGATATAAGACTGGGAGAGGAAATTGATGCGGAAAAGTTCACCGAGATAAAAAACAGCCATGACTATGTTGTTGTGGCGGCCGGTGCAAAAAAACCCAGATCCCTCCCGATCAAAGGTGCAGATCGTGCTCTTTTTGCCAATGATTTTCTTGAGCAGGCCAAAGAAAACAAGATAAAACCAGGCAAAAAAATCGTGATCATCGGGGCCGGTAATGTGGGCTGTGATGTGGCCACTGAAGCCCACCGACTCGGTGCTGTTGATATCACCCTGATTGATGTCCAGAAACCGGCTGCGTTCGGCAAGGAAAGAGAAGATGCCGAAAAATGCGGTGCTCAATTCCGCTGGCCGTTATTCACCAAAGAAATTAACGCCAAAGGGGTTCAACTTGAGAGTGGAGAGACGCTGCCGGCCAATACGGTGGTGATCTCCATTGGAGACGTGCCTGATTTGTCTTTCCTTGGTGAGGGGCTTGAGCTTGAAAGGGGATTTATCAAGGTGAATGAAATCGGCAGGTCCTCGGATGAAAAGGTCTTTGCCATCGGGGATGCCGTGGGGCCTGGGCTTATCACCGATGCCATTGGGGCAGGTAGACGAACAGCCACGGTCATTGATCAGCTTCTTAACGGCCAGGTGCCCGATATGGCGGGTCTTAGCCTATCCCCCATGATCGATACCCAGCGGATAAATTTGACCTATTATAACCCCAGACAGGATGCCGACAACCTATCAGCATGTGGTGAGGATTGTGCTTCCTGCGGAAATTGCAGGGATTGCGGTATCTGCGTGTCCGTATGTCCTGAAGGGGCCATCAGCCGGCAGGAAAAGGCCGCCGGCTTTGAATATGTGGTGGATGAATCCAAATGTATTGGATGCGGGTTTTGCAAAGGGGCTTGTCCCTGCGGCATATGGGAACTGATACCTAATACGCCTTTAATGTAACGACACACAATAATCAAGGTCAAAGCAAAGCTTTGATTTGACCTTGATTATTTGTACCAGATCGAGCCCTGTATTGACCGTCATTCCTATGACAGCTTCAGAGCCTGTTTAAAAATTAGGGAATCGAAGCGAAATACCATGAGAATGAGAGCCAATTTTCTCAACTTTTCTGTTGATAGCCGGACTATTGGCCGAAAATTTGAGGGGATTGGGGCCATTCTCATGTGATTGCAGCCGATTCATCTATTTTTAAACAGGCTCTCAGTCCGGCTTTCTTTGACGACGCCCATAATCAGGGAGATATTTTTCAGACAACGTTTACGAACAAGGCCGGTTATACCTATCTGACCGCCTTTAACCTGGACACCTATTTTGATATTCTTAAATTTTCTTCCGAATCAAATTTGCAGGCAAATCGTTTGAACGGGACCGGCTCTTTGTGGCTGAAACCGGTCGGATCATTGAGCAACTGGCGGCCATTTTTTGAGACAAACGGTCACATAAAGTGAAGCTTGCGCCAGATAATGTGAGGCTTAGCAAAAGAGGGGCCTATGCTGACACTTGAACAACTTGATAAAATTGCGATCAATGTTCGTTCTCATAAAATCCTGAAAGAGATACGTAAGGA
>Ga0193963_1001559_pt1 | contig 11315 bp, 10 predicted proteins | sample FB_6_MG_FD_140359 | JGI IMG/M metagenome (GOLD analysis project Ga0193963, IMG submission 140359) | Microbial mat bacterial communities from the Broadkill River, Lewes, Delaware, United States - FB_6_MG | ecosystem: Environmental > Aquatic > Freshwater > River > Microbial mats | place: USA...
ATCGATTATGCGGTGATGGAAAAATCACAAATAGTAAAGGTAGTGCCTTGTGATATGGGGTGGTCTGATTTAGGTAGCTTTGATTCACTCTTTGATGAAGTCAAAGTTGAAACAAATGAAAACGCCATCTTACCTATAACAGATAGTTCACCTGAGCCTGTTTGTATAGATGCCTGCAACAACTTACTGGTGACAGGTGATCGCCAAATGGCTTTAGTTGATGTAGAGGATCTACTAGTAGTAGATACAAGCGATGCTATTCTAATTTCCAAAAAAGGTAGCTCGCAAAAGGTTAAACGAGTTGTTTCACAAATAAAGAAACAAGCGCCTGAGCTGACTGAAATTCACAGAATGGCTCACCGCCCTTGGGGGACTTATGAAGTACTTCAAGAGGCCGACCAATACAAAGTAAAACGTATTGTGGTTAAGCCGGGTTGTAAGCTCTCTTTACAAAAGCATTTCCACCGTAATGAACACTGGATTGTTGTTTCTGGTACTGCAACGGTCACCGTAGATGAAAGCACTTTTCTCGTTCGCCCTAATGAATCAACCTACATTCAAATGGGGCAGGTTCACCGGCTAGAAAACCAAGGAAAAATTGAATTGGTAATGATTGAGGTTCAAGTCGGTCAATATACAGGCGAAGATGATATCGTACGGATTGAAGATGTTTATGGGCGCTAATTGGTGATCACTATGCTTAAGGCATTAAGAAATCACCCTGGTTTTAAACGCTATGCTGCGAATACATCTTGGGTAATGGGCGAAAAAATCCTGCGGATGTTTGTAGGTCTGTTTGTAGGTATTTGGATTGCCCGCTATTTAGGTCCGGAACAGTTTGGTTTACTCAGTTATGCACAAAGCTTTGTATTCCTATTTACCGCCATATCAACCCTTGGGCTGGACGGTATCGTAGTCAGGGAGTTAGTAAAGGACGGAAACCAGCGTGATACATTGCTTGGCTCCGCTTTTGGTCTTAAGCTTGTCGGTGCGATTTTAATCTTGCCTATGTTAGCGTTGGCGGTAGGTCTAACAAGTAATGACCAATACACCAATTTATTGGTATTTATAATTGCTTCAGCCACTATTTTTCAAAGCTTCAATGTTATCGACTTTTATTACCAATCCAAAGTCCTCTCTAAGTATGTCGCACTGGCAAATACGACCAGTTTGGCTTTTTCTAGTCTGATCAAGATTGTACTGATAAGCATAGAAGCGCCGCTGATCTACTTTGCATTAATAATAGTCTTTGACTCTGCAGTCATAACCTTAGGGTTTATTTATTATTATAAAAATACTTCACGCCTTAAACTTTTTAACTGGCGTTTTAAATGGTGCACCGCTAAAGCCCTGCTTAAAGACTCATGGCCGTTAATTTTGTCGGGGCTGGTTATTTCAGTCTATATGAAAATTGATCAAGTCATGATTAAGGAAATGATTGACGCTAAGGCAGTGGGACAGTTCGCTGCAGCCGTGCGACTTAGCGAGGCTTGGTACTTTATTCCGATGGCAATAGCAAATTCATTGTTCCCAGCCATTATTAATGCCAAAACTCTCAGCGAGGATCTTTATTATGAGCGACTGCAAAAGTTGTACACTTTGATGGTGTGGCTGGCAATAGGCATAGCTCTGCCTATGACGTTCTTGAGTGAGTGGCTGGTGAACATACTATATGGAAATGCATACAAAGAAGCAGGCAGCGTGCTGATGATTCATATCTGGGCGGGTGTGTTTGTATTTATAGGCGTTGCATTTTCTGCTTATTTAACGGCGGAGAACTTAACCAAAAAAGCATTTTATAGAACAGCCTTGGGTGCTGTATTAAATGTTGTTTTTAACTATGTTCTTATCCCAAGGTACGGCATTTATGGTGCTGCCATTGCTACCTTGTTAGGTCAGATGGCTGCAAACTTTATATATGATTTTTTCGACAAGTCTCTATGGTTTCAGCTGAAAATGAAATTAAAAGCAATTTTTCCTGTTTATTTAATCAGAGTGAGTAATTGATGAAAATAGCGGTTGCAGGTACGGGTTATGTAGGGTTATCTCTTGCGGTGCTTTTAGCGCAAAAGAATCAAGTAGTAGCGCTTGATGTAGTTAAAGAAAAGGTAGATTTAATAAATGATAAAAAATCTCCAATAGATGAAAAGGAGATTCAAAATTTTCTTGATAATAAACAACTTGATCTGACGGCTACCCTAGACAAACAGTTGGCCTATGCAAACGCCGACTTCGTCATTATCGCCACACCCACTGATTACGATGCTGAGTCTCATTATTTCAATACCAAGTCGATCGAGTCTGTTATTTCAGATGTATTGGTGATTAATTCAAATGCAACGATAATCATTAAGTCGACCATTCCTGTTGGATATGTAAATCGCCTGAGAAAAAAGTTTTCTGTGGATAATATCCTGTTTTCACCAGAGTTCTTGCGAGAAGGTTTGGCTTTGTATGACAACCTTTATCCTTCTAGGGTCATTGTTGGGGAAGTCTCCGAGCGAGCTAAGCAGTTTGCAAACCTGTTGGTCGAAGGCGCGATTAAAAAAGACATGCCAGTGCTGTTCACACATTCTACTGAAGCTGAAGCTGTTAAGCTTTTTTCTAATACCTACCTTGCGATGCGTGTGGCATATTTTAATGAGTTGGATACCTATGCTGAAATGCACGGACTAAATTCCCAACAGATTATTGACGGGGTTGGTTTGGACCCTCGCATTGGGCAGCACTACAACAACCCAAGTTTTGGCTATGGAGGCTATTGTCTGCCTAAAGACACTAAACAGCTTTTGGCGAATTACGATCAAGTCCCTCAAAACATGATTGCTGCGATTGTCGCAGCCAATGATACGCGCATGGATTTTATCACCCACCAGATCATGGAAAGAAGTCCTAAAAAAGTAGGAGTCTATCGATTGATTATGAAGGTAGGCTCGGATAATTTCAGAGCATCTGCGATTCAAGGGGTTATGTATCGCTTGCAAGGAAAAGGTATTGAGTTGGTCATATACGAGCCTGAATTAGAGGAGGGATCCTTCCATAATGCAGAGTTGATCAAAGATTTTGATCGGTTTATTACGCAAGTGGATGTGATTATTGCGAATCGTCTTAGTGATGAGTTGAAGCCTTATGAGGCTAAGACCTACACCCGTGATTTATTTGGAAAGGATTAAATGTGAGCAAGAATAAAATATTAGTCACGGGTGGTGCTGGTTTTGTCGGTAGCCATCTCTGCGAGAGCTTAGCTGATGATGCGAACAATCAAGTTTACTCACTTGATAATTACTTCACAGGCTGCGAAGCTAATCATGTGCCGAACGTTACTTATATCAGAGGCAATACGGAGAGTATTGAGCAGCTGGTTGATTTTGAGCCCGATTATATTTATCACTTGGGCGAGTATTCACGTGTAGAACAGAGCTTTGATGATATTGAGAAAGTCTGGCAGTTTAATAAACAAGGCATCTTTGCAGTTTTGCAGTTTTGCCGCAAGACGGGCTCAAAACTTATTTACGCAGGGAGTAGTACCAAGTTTGGTGATGGTGGTTTAGGTCGAAGTCAAAGTCCTTACGCCTGGACAAAGGCAACAAATACAGAGCTAGTAGAAAACTATGGGGCTTGGTTCAATATCCCATACGCCATTGTGTATTTCTACAATGTGTACGGAAAGCGCGAGATTTCAAAAGGCAAATACGCTACTTTGATAGCGCTATTGACCGAAAAAATGAAAAACAACGAGCCTCTGACTATTGTTAGTCCGGGTACTCAGGAACGTAATTTTACGCATATTGATGACATTATCGAAGGCTTAATGTTAGTCGGTGAAAATGGCTATGGCGATGAATTTGGAATTGGTAGCCCAGAGTCATTTTCAATTCTTGAGGTGGTAAAGCTCTTTGATGGCGAAATTGAAATGTTACCTGAACGTAAAGGCAACCGTATGACTGCTGAGGTGATTACAGAGAAAACACAAGCTCTTGGTTGGTCGCCAAAACGTAAACTAACAGACTACATCGAACAACTCAGAGCAAATGATTGGAACAGAGTATGAGCGAAGTAACAGTATTTACACCGCCGCATCCGCTGAATACTGCGATACTGTTTTTAGTCTTCAATCGCCTTGATACAACTAAACAGGTATTCGAAGCGATTAGGCAGGCTAAACCCCCACGTTTATATGTTGCAGCCGATGGTGCGCGTGCGTGTAAAGAAGGAGAAAATGAAAAAGTTCAGGCGGTGCGTGAATATGTAATGGAAAATATCGATTGGGATTGCGAAGTCAAGCCCCTATTTCGTGATGAGAACCTTGGGTGTAAATATGCGGTTAGTAGAGCCATTACTTGGTTTTTTGAAAATGAAGAACAAGGGATTATCCTCGAAGATGATTGTTTGCCTAGCCAAAGTTTTTTTTGGTATTGCGAGCGGATGCTAGATATCTATAGTAATGATGATCGAATAATGATGGTTACAGGTACAAACTATTTATTAGATATCCGAGATAAGGTGAATCAAGAGTATATTTTCTCAAGACATTTCTCAATATGGGGGTGGGCAACATGGAAGCGAGCATGGGATACATATGATGTTGAACTAGAGGAATGTACGGATGATTTTATAGCGAAGAAGGATTTTTCGTATTTGAGTTTAAATAAGTATGTTGACGATGCTTATAATAATGTATTTAAGAATATTAGTAAAAAAAGAGTAGATACATGGGATTATCAGTGGGTTTTTAATTGTATTTATAATTATGGTTTATGTGTAACGCCCTCAGTCAACTTAATATCAAATCTAGGCGTTGATGGTGCGCATGCTAATGGTGAAACTGTAAATAACTTCTTACCAGTTTTAGAGTTGGAACCTGCATCGATAAAAAAAGTGAAGTGGATTGTGCCAAACATGTATCACGAGCTAGGTGTTTCTGAGAGGAATTATAGGGAAGGCTATGTCTCAAGGATTAAAAGAAATATCAAAAATGGTTTGGTTTTTTTTGGTTTTTATAAATGAAAAAACTGTTTAAAAGTATGGTGCCTGTTTTTTTTAAAAAACTTTATCTGATTTATAATAATAGGAAAGTGGTTAATTTTTTTGGTTCTGACTTTTCTAAAAAGGTATTAATTTCATACATCACTACGCCATTTAGAAAGCAAAGTCTCGAGCACTCTAATTATTTTGAAGTGATGTCCGCCGCAAATATATTTGATGAGTTAGGGTATCAGGTTGATGTTATCCATTACGATAGTAAATCTATTAATCTAGAGTCTTATGATGTTATTTATGGCTTTGGGGACGTGTTTAAATGGTATTTTGAAAGTGGCTTAGTAGGTAGAAGGACAATTTATTATGGCACTGGGATGCATGTTTGTCATCAAAACTCGAGTACTTTAAAGCGCGTTAAGGATGTTTTTAATAAGCGAGGCGTTTGGCTTGCTAAGTCATCCCGTTTTGTTGAAAAAACATGGACTCATCAAACTAGCTTGGTGGATGGAATCATTGCCTTAGGTAATGACGAATGCAAAAAAACATATGAAGTGCACTATGATGGACCTGTTATAGCATTGCCGGCCCCCTTCTATCAAATAATTGATGGTACTGACATAATTAAAGGAAAAAAAATAAATGAATCGAAAAGCTTTTTATGGTTTGGGAGTTCTGGTCTAATACATAAAGGGTTAGACTTGTGTTTGGATTACTTTTCATCTAGGCCTGATTTGACATTGTATATATGCGGAAATATTTATTCAGAACCTGAGTTTGTAGATGAATATTATAATGAATTATTTAATTTTCCTAATATTAAAGTCCAGGGGTTTGTTGCTATAGACTCCCCTAAATTTAAAGAACTATTACAACTGTGTAGTTTTTCTATCCTTCCTTCATGCTCTGAGGGCGGAGGGGTATCTGTTCTAACTACAGTAGGTAATGGTGGTTTGATTCCTATTGTTAGTGCTGAAACAAGCATTTCAACAGGATATGAGATTGAGATAAAGAGCCTGGACTATAAGGGGATTGAAGATGCTATTTTTTATGCGGAATCTCTAAATGATGAAGGTATCTTTGCTTTGCGAAAAAACAATCTTAAGTTTGTGATTAATAACCATAACCAAGATGTATATTATTCAAGATTAAAATCATCTATTGAGCAGGTGTTAAATAATGCTCTGTAAAGTTTGTAGTATGGAAAGTAATTTCTGTTTTTCAGAGAAGGTAATGGGCAAGTATAATGTTGATTATTATCACTGCTTGAACTGCGATTTTATTCAAACAGAAGACCCATACTGGTTGGAGGAAGCTTACTCCCGATCGATTAATTTGTCTGATACAGGATACATGGTCCGAAATCAATACTATGCAAGTCGCTTTACCGTTTTACTATATATGTTATTTGGTAAGAAAGGACGGTATTTAGATTACGCTGGTGGCTATGGTGTATTTGTTCGAATGATGCGGGATATAGGGTTTGATTTTATTTGGGATGATAAGTATACCCAAAATATGTTTGCATCTGGTTTTGAGTGGGACCAGAAATCTCGCGTAGATGCAGTTACTTTGTTTGAAGTGTTCGAGCACTTTGTACAACCTATGGATGAGATAGGTAAATTATTAAAAATTTCAGATACAATTATATTTTCCACCGAGTTGCATCCAGACCCTGTGCCAGAGCCAAAAGATTGGTGGTATTACGGTCTTGATCATGGACAGCACATATCTTTTTATTCTAAGTCAACGCTCGAATTTATTGCTAAAAAATATGAGCTAAATTATTACAGTATTGGTTCTTTACACATATTGACGAATAAAAATATTTCGGGGTGGGCGCTTTTAGCCACTCGGTTGAGTAAGTTAGGTATGCACAAGATTTTTGCAAAAAAATTAACTTCAAAGACTATGTTAGACTATGATTTGATTATAAAAGCGGGTAAAGAATGAAAATTGCCTATGATCACTTGATCTTTACAGCTCAGCAATATGGCGGTATTTCACGTTATTACACTATTCTTGCTGAAGAGTTGCTTAAAAAAAATCAAGATGTTGGGGTGTTTAGTGGTGTACATCGTAACCACTATTTGCAAACTTTGCCGTCAGATATAGTACGAGGGTTCAAGCTAGAGAAATATCCTCCGAACTTTGATCGAATATTTCATGCGTTAAATTTTCTAACTAGCCAAGTGAAAATTAAATTATGGCAGCCAGATATTGTTCACGAAACATATTATTCTTCCCTACCTGTAATTAGTACTAATACAGTGCGTGTTACATCTGCTTATGACATGATACATGAGTTGTTTAGCGACCAGTTTTCGAATCGAGATAAAACAACAGACCGGAAAGCCAGTGCTTTTTCTAGGGTTGACCATATTTTAAGTATTTCTCATAGTACAAAAAATGATTTGGTAGATATTTTTGGTATTGAAGAGTCTAAAGTATCAGTTGTTCATCTTGGAGTAGATTTTTCCGCTTTTGAATCATTTGAAAAATCCGATAAGGGATTACTAGATAAGCCGTATTTGCTGTATGTTGGCAGTAGAGGTGGGTATAAGAACTTTACTGGTTTTATTAAATCGGTGGCTTCCTCTAATCAATTAATGAAACATTTTGATGTTTTAGCTTTTGGTGGTGGTAGTTTTAATGCTGATGAGATGAGTTTATTAAAAAAACTAGGTTTCCGTGATTCTCAAGTCAGACAGGTAGGAGGTAATGATGACCTGCTTGCTAATCTCTATCATAATGCAGAGGCTTTCGTTTACCCTTCTTTATATGAGGGATTTGGATTACCGCCTTTGGAAGCCATGGCTGCCGGATGTCCTGTCGTTTCATCAAATACAAGCTCCATGCCAGAAGTGGTTCGAAATGCCGGGGAATATTTTAACCCACATGATATAGATGACATGCGTGAAGCAATAGAACGGGTTGTTTCTACTCAAGATCTGCGCCAAATGCTCATTCAGTCAGGTTATGAAAATATCAAGGATTTCAGCTGGCAGCAATGTGCGTCCAAAACGCTGGATATTTACAAAAAATTGGCAGGAAAATTATGAGTAAGCGTGCACTAATTTGTGGAGTAAGTGGTCAGGATGGCAGCTATCTTGCTCACTTTCTTTTGGCTAAAGGTTATGAGGTTTGGGGCAGCTCACGAGATGCTCAAGGTTCTGGTTTTATTAATCTGCAGAAGTTAGGCATCAGAAATCGCATTAAACTTATATCAATGATCCCCGAGGATTTTCGTAGTGTATTGGTTGCTTTGCGAAAATCAGATCCTGATGAAGTTTACTATCTGGCTGGTCAGTCATCTGTCGGTTTATCATTCGAACAACCCGCTGAAACTATACAAAGCATTGCTCTAGGTACTTTAAATATGCTTGAAGCCTGCCGTATGCTGGAAAAGAAGCCTAGGGTATATTATGCAGGTTCTAGCGAATGTTTTGGTGATACAGGAGGTCTCCCTGCCAGTGAGAAAACACCTTTCCATCCACAAAGTCCTTACGCAGTAGCTAAAGCATCTGCTTTTTGGTTGGTAGATAATTACCGTGAAGCTTACGGGCTTTTTGTTTGTACGGGAATTTTGTTTAACCATGAATCTCCTTTACGACCAGAAAGATTTGTAACTCAAAAAATTATTGCCACAGCTAAGCGTATTGCGCAAGGATCAGAAGAAACTTTGGAGTTGGGAAGGCTTGATATTTCACGTGATTGGGGTTGGGCGCCGGAATACATAGAAGCGATGTGGCTTATGCTTCAGCAACATAAAGCTGAGGATTTTGTAATAGCAACAGGTGAAACAAATCCATTAGAGGTGTTTGTTGATGAAGTTTTCCAGCAATTGGGTTTAAGCTGGAAATACTATGTAAAACAAAACCCAGAACTTATGCGGCCAACAGATTTAATGGTTAGTGTTGGAGATTCAAGTAAGGCAAAGATTAAACTTGGCTGGGAGCCTAAGTACAAGATGAAAGAAGTCGTTCAATTGATGTTGAACTAACCTTTTACCAGACTTCCGTAGCGAGAAATTCATGACAGAGTTATTAAAATTAGAACCGAAATACAGTACTACTTGTAATGTTGTTTACGAAAAGCCTGTGTTGGATGTTAACCCTGAAAATGAATTGGAAACGTTTCTTTTCTATCCTGAAGGAGTAGGTCGTAAAGGAGAGGGTGGACTGCGAACAAAAGGTTACTTCAAAGCGCCCATGAATCTTTTCGGGGAGCAAAGCGGTACTTCAGTTCAAAAACCGTTGATCAGTATCATCACTGTGGTGTTCAATGGTGAACAGTTGCTTGAAAAAACTATTCAGAGCGTTATTAACCAGACCTATGATAATGTTGAATATATAATCATTGATGGTGGGTCCACTGATCGGACGATAGAGATTATCCAAAAATACGAACATGCAATAGACTATTGGATATCTGAAAATGATAAGGGTATTTATAATGCAATGAATAAGGGGATCTCACTTGCTACGGGCGCTTGGGTAAACTTTATGAATGGAGGAGATTTTTTTTATCGGTTAGATGTACTTGAAAGTATGTTTGATAAACGAAATTATCATGGTGTTGGCGTGATTTACGGAAATCATCAGGTTCGATACCCGTCTGGTCGGTTTCGCCTAGCTAAATCAGGAAAAATAGAGAATTTGTGGAAAGGTTCCCAGTTTTGTCATCAAGCAAGCTTCATAAGTCTTAATTATCATAAACAAAATGCGTTTAATTTGTGTGAAAAGATTGTAGCTGACTTTGAGTTTTTTTATATTGCTTGGAAGCGTAAAGTTAAGTTTTTTAGGGTCAATGTTACAGTTGCATCATATGAGTCTGGTGGTGTCTCGGATGTTAATAGAATTGATTCAATTGTTGGGTGTTGGGGAAAGGTTGATAAAAATATTAAAACATCTGTTTTTTATTCTTTTAAGGTTCTAAAGGAAAGTTTTAAATTAGTAATTAAAGATGTTCTGAAATAGTTTTTTCTTTGGTTATGGTGCTGTCTTTGGTTGAATAGGTTTTTTTATGAGAGTTTCTATAATTACAGTTTGCTATAATAGTGAAGAAACAATTAAAGATACGATTGAATCTGTACTGTCTCAAAATCATGATGATGTAGAGTATATTATTGTGGATGGTGGTTCTACTGATGGTACTCTAGATATTATATATCGTTACCGTGATTCTATAGATAAAGTTGTAAGCGAATCTGATGGAGGTATTTATGATGCTATGAATAAAGGTATTGAAATGGCAACTGGAGATGTAATTGGTATCTTGAATTCTGATGATATTTATTCATCGCCATCAGTTTTGACGTTGGTATCTCAAGAATTCATAAATGATAACGAATTAAAGCTGGTTTATGGTAGCTTGGTTTTATGTGAGGCTTCGGATTTGTCTAGAGTTCGTAGGTTTTATAATTGTTCGAACTTCAAGCCTTGGAAATTGAGGTATGGTTGGATGCCCGCTCATCCTGCATCCTTTTTTAAAGCTGAAGTTTATAAGCTATATGGAAATTACTCGAAACAGTATCATATCTCGTCTGATTATGAGTTTTTTGTTAGGACTGTTTTTTTGAATAAGATTAAAATTAAATATGTTGATAAGGTTTTAGTTAATATGAGATTGGGGGGAGTTAGTACAGGCGGTCTACGTAGCTTTCTTCTGATCAATAAGGAAATTGTCGCTGCATGTCGAGCGAACGGAATTTATACTAATCTGTTTTTAGTTTTGGCAAAAATTCCATTTAAGATTTTAGAATTATATAAAAGGCCAAGAGATAAAGCTTAATGAAGGTTTTTTTGACAGGAGGTAATGGCTTTATTGCCTCATATATGATTTATAAAAGTAATTTGCCGATTATTTATGATTTGAATGTAGGGCTGAGATCCCCCAGCGATAATCCAAGCTCTCATGTTTTGTATCACCCGTTTAATATTTCTCATGATCAAACTAATTCTATGAGCATTTTGAATGGCATTGATGTTGTTGTGCACACAGCAGGGCTCTCGTCCATTTCTTCGCGAATGGAAAAGCAAAGTCAAATTTTTGAAGAGTTGAACGTCAAAGCTACCATTGATCTCGCAAGGCAGGCTGAAGCAGCAGGCGTTAAGCGTTTTATCTTTATTAGTTCAATCAAAGTTAATGGTGAGCAGACAGATTTGGATTTGCCCTTCTCTGCGGAAGATGATCCAACGCCTGAGGATGCTTACGGCATTTCAAAATTCCAGGCTGAGCAAGGTCTGCTGAAGCTTGCTGAGGAAACTAATATGGAGGTTGTAATCATCCGTCCTCCTTTGGTTTATGGGTTTGGTGTGAAGGGTAACTTTGCAACA
>Ga0193963_1001561_pt1 | contig 11297 bp, 8 predicted proteins | sample FB_6_MG_FD_140359 | JGI IMG/M metagenome (GOLD analysis project Ga0193963, IMG submission 140359) | Microbial mat bacterial communities from the Broadkill River, Lewes, Delaware, United States - FB_6_MG | ecosystem: Environmental > Aquatic > Freshwater > River > Microbial mats | place: USA...
GATTACAAGGTTAGTTGTGTTATCTGGTATTGTGCACCTCTAAATGCGATTTTATTTCGCTCACTTCTTATTTATAGAGCTTGCTTGTGACCAATAACGATATCTTACGCCGTCTTCGCTACACCTTTGATTTTAATGATTCCAAAATGATTGAGGTTTTTCGCTTGGCTGATCACCAAGTGACTCGGGCTCAGGTTTCTGATTGGCTAAAACAAGAAGATGATGAGAAGTACGTGCGTTGCAGCGATAAAGAGTTCGCTATCTTTTTAAATGGTTTGATCAATCTGAAACGCGGTAAAAAAGAAGGCGCTGCACCAGAGCCGGAGCATCGCTTAAATAATAATATTATTTTCCGTAAGCTAAAAATTGCGCTCAATATGACCGCTGAAGATATTTTGGATGTTATGCATAAAGCCAATAATCAATTGAGCAAACATGAGTTGAGCGCTTTTTTCCGCCGCCCAGACCATCAAAACTACCGCGAATGTCAGGATCAAGTACTACGTAACTTTTTGTCAGGCATACAGGAAAAATATCGCAGTAAACAAAGCAGCTAATGAGTTTTTTCAGTAACGCTTAGTCGTCTTAATCGTTATTGATTAGCCGAAATTGAGCGTCGAAATAGCGCTAGGCTGGCGATAAAAAATGTCGAGCCTAGTCCCGTCATGATTAAAAGCTGCGGCCAGATTATAGACAGCCCCGCGCCCCGGAAAACGACCGCCTGAGAGAACGCCATGTAATGACGTGACGGCAAAAACCAAGTGGCAGGTTGGATAATCTGAGGTTGGCTTTCTATCGGAGACATCCCACCTGACAGCATCATTATTGGGATAATAACCATCATTAACAATAACGCGAATTGCGACATGGTTCGGGCAATTGTCGCTAAAAATATTCCAATAGCGGCAGCAGCAAAAAGGTAAATGCTGGTGCCGGCAACCAATAGAAGACGCGATCCCGCAATGGGTACGTCAAGGTAGTTTTCTACAATTAATAGCATGCAAAGTGAAAACGCGATAAGAATAATCAGCCCATTTGCCCACACCTTGGCGATGACGATTTGAAAAGCATTAATCGGCATTACCAGTAAATGTTCGATGGTGCCATGCTCCCTTTCTCGCAGTAGTGCGGCGCCTGTTAAGATAATAGTGATCATGGATATTTGGTTGATGAGTGCGTTAATAGCCCCAAACCACATACCCACGCCATTGGGATTAAAAGCTCTACGTTGTACTAAATTAACGGCAGATGTCGGGGTCGTGTCGGAACGGTTTATGAAGTAATTTATTTCGTTATTAATGATGTTTTGAATGTAGCTGTTACCCAAACTGGCTTGGGTTACAGCGGTGGCGTCAATATCAATTTGTATAGCGGGTTGTCGGTGTTGACGTATATCCTTTTCAAATTGTGGTGGTATCGAGACAACAAACATGTATTTGTCTTGGTCCATTGCATCGTCTACTTCGGCCGGTGTAATCAACACGGGCTGTTTAAAATACGGAGGGTAAAGGGCGTTAGCAATCGCACGGGAGAGAGTGGACTGGTCCTCATCGATGATGGCAATAGAGGCGTTATTAACTGATTCACTAATGGACACGGCTTGCGCGTAAATCGCCAAACTAAATGAATAGATGATCAGTAACACCATGACTGCATCACTAAAAACGCTACGCAATTCTTTAATACCTAGCCAGAATATATTGAGCCATCCCTTCATTATTTACGCCTCTTGCTTCTTTAAAAAAGTGGCTGCTATCGCAATGAATATAGGCCCAAATAAGGCGAGCTTAATGATGTCGGGCAGTAGGGAATTCAGGCTTAAGCCTTTTGTAAAAGCCGCTACGCTAAGGTGCATGTAATAGGTAGCTGGCCAGAGCGCCCCCACTATTTTGCCTGCGCCTTCCATGGTGGATGTTGGCTGTATCAAACCTGAAAAGTTAATGGTTGGCATCATGGTTAAAATGGCTGTAGCAAATACGGCGGCAACTTGCGAAGCTGTGAGTGAAGAAATAAGTAACCCAAAACCGGTGGCAGCAAAGGCGTAGAAAAACGCCCCCAACGATAACCCTAGTAGGCTGCCCTTGAGAGGGACACCCAGTAAGAAAATAACCAATACCGTTAAAACCGCAAAGTTGATCATGCCAATGGCTATATAGGGTAGTTGTTTACCGATCAAAAACTCTAAACGACGAGTAGGCGTCACGTAGAAGTTAGTGATAGTGCCAATCTCTTTTTCGCGAGCCATACTCACAGCCATTAAAATTGCGGGAAACAATAGTAATAAAAGTGCGGGCGTTTTAGGGCCTATCGAATAAATCGTTTCAAATGAGGGGTTGTAGCGATACCTCGATTCGATAGTAACGCTTGCGTTAGCTGAGGCATCGATGCCAGCGTCAGTTGCAAGCTCGTAAAGGTAGTGTGTGTGTCCGCCTGAAACGTAACCCGCTATGGTGCCCGCTCGCGTCGTATTGGCTCCATCTATCCAAGCCGATACGCTGGGTGTTTCTCCTTTTTTTAAGTCTCGCCCAAAACCAGAGGGGATCTCGATCGCTAATGTAATTTCATTTGATTGTAGTTGCCGCTCCATGGCATCTACGCTTTGCAGTGGCGCTTTTTCAACAAAATATCGAGAACCACTAAAGTTGCTGAGATAGCGGCGGCTTTCAGGGGTTTGATCTTGGTCATAAGCCGCATAGGCTAGGTCTTCCACATCAAGTGATACGCCGTAAGCAACCACGATGAGGAGAAAGGCACTGCCAATAAAAGCAAAAACTAAGCGTATGGGGTCTCGAATGACTTCTACCGATTCACGATAACTAAAAGCGATTAGCCTGCTAAAGCTAAAGTTCTGGGGGTGATGCCGGTGCTTTTCAGCTGTGGGTGGAGGTGTTTGGATAGGCTCTGAAGGAAGTGTGGTCTTTGTGTGTTCTTTATTATGTGTAGACTCTATGGCTTCTTCTAAATACGCAATAAAGGCCTGCTCTAAAGTTTTCGCTTGCTTTGCATGTGTTAATGCTTGAGGGCTATCACATGCCAATACTTGGCCAGCGTGCATCAATGATATGCGATCACATCGTAAGGCCTCGTTCATAAAGTGTGTTGAGATGAAAATGGTGACTTTGTCCTTTCTTGAAAGCTCTATTAGAAGGCTCCAAAATTCGTCTCGGGCAACCGGGTCTACTCCAGACGTAGGCTCGTCTAGGATGAGAATTTCAGGTTCATGAAGGACGGCCACGGCCAACGATAAACGCTGCCGTATGCCCAATGGCAGGGATGAGGCTAACGCATGCATGTGTTCAGTTAAGCCAAAGCGTTCAACTAACAGAGATATGCGCTGTTTTGATTTTTCCGGTGATAGATGAAATAAGCGAGCGTGTAAGGTTAAGTTTTGTGCTGTAGTGAGTTCACCGTATAAAGAAAAAGCCTGTGTCATAAAACCAACACGGTTGCGAGTTTCTAGGTCATTGGCGTCTAGTGGCTTTCCAAACAAATACGCTTCGCCTTTCGATGCAGGTAAAAGGCCTGTTAGCATTTTCATGGTGGTGGTTTTGCCGCAACCATTTGAACCTAAAAAACCAAAAATTTCCCCCGCTTGTATATCAAAGCTGACATTATTGACGGCAGTGAAATCGCCAAAGGTGCGGGTTAGTCCTTTCGCTACAATGGCTGGGGTATCATCAGTTTTTTGGAGTGCTGGAATCGATAATTTTGTGGCTTCTCCTGACTGGTTGTGTGGTAACAGCTTTATAAAGGCTGACTCAAGGTCTTGAGTATTGGTTTTTTCTTTTAGAGCCTGTGCGGAGCCTGTGGCTAGAACGCGCCCATTATTCATGGCAACCAGCCAGTCGAAACCTTCGGCCTCATCCATATAGGCAGTGGATACGAGTACACTCATGGTGGGGCGTTCATTTCTAATGGAGGTGATCAGCTCCCAAAACTGTCGCCTTGAAAGCGGGTCTACGCCTGTTGTTGGCTCGTCGAGAATAAGTAGATCTGGGTCGTGTATAAGCGAGCAGCATAGACCTAGTTTTTGTTTCATGCCGCCAGATAACTTGCCGGCGGGTCTGGATAAAAAGGGCGATAAGCCGGTCGCCTGTGTTAACCGATGAATACGGGTTTTACGTTCTGAGGCCGCCAAGCCGAATAGCTTCCCAAAAAAGTCTAGGTTTTCCTCTACGCTTAGCTCTGCATATAGGTTCTTGCCTAAGCCTTGTGGCATGTAGGCGATACGTGGGCCTATTGATTGACGATGTATAGCCGAAGACATGTCGCCTTCTAAAACGTTTAGCGATCCTTGTTGCAGTTTACGAGCGCCAGCAATAAGACCCATTAAAGTCGACTTGCCAACACCGTCAGGGCCCAATAAACCGATCATTAAACCTGATGGAATATCTAAAGAGATTTGATCGATGGCTTTACTCTGCTGGTATTGATGGGTCACGTTTTGTATGCGAACAACGGGAGGCGGTAAGGGGGCTGTCGTTGTCATTTTGTGCATAGTGTAAATACCCGTAGGAGTATGTGTTTTAGTGAGTTACTTTTTGGCTCGGCGCTATTGAGCCAGCGTTTGGAGGAACTCTGGCCATGGGCCGATTTCCTCGCCGGGTAGTGGCGTTAACTGAACGTAGGCAACCCCGCGAATACCTGTCTTCACTTGGTTTATATGCTTTAAGACGAGTGTTTGAGGGACACGAACCTTGACACGAAACATCAACTTATCGCGCTCACTAGCGGTTTCCACTTCTTTGGGGGTGAACTGTGATTCGGGGGAAACAAAACTGACTGTGGCAGGTATTGCTGCCTCTAAAATATCCAGCTTTATTCTGGCTTGTGCTCCAATAGCAACGCGATTGACTTGTGATGAAGGCAAGTAGAGCTCCATGTACACATCAGATAAATTAACTAACGTCATCACCTTTCCACCGCTACCTATGACTTCTCCAGGTTCCGCTAACCGGTAAAGAACACGGCCAATACTGGGAGCACTTAGAACGGCATCATCGATCTGAGTTTGGATTTCAGTTTGGCTAGCGAGTGCGGCATCGACGTTGCGTTCCCTAGAAACAAGAGCGGCTTGAGCCGCTTTAACGTCGGCATTAGCGACGGCCACTTGGCTAATAAGAGTGTCATTTGATTCTTTGCTAGCAAACCCTTTTTTAGTCAGCTCTCGTGAGCGGGATAACTCTTGCTGCGCGAGCGTGAGTTTTGCTTTTGCTTGCGCAATGGAGGCTTGCGCTGAAGCAACTTGGCTTTCAGCACTAGCGACTTCTGCTTTAGCACGTAAAAGTTGAGCTTTTAGCTGTGCCGTATCTATTGTTGCGAGTGTATCGCCTTGTTGGACTAGTTCACCTTCTTGGGCGATGACATGCTCAACGCGGCCGGCAATTTTACTCGATACATCCACTTGTACCGCCTCAATTCTGCCGTTACCGGAAGCATACCCTGATGGTAGCTCGGGTTGGTTGATGTTGTTCCATATTAATACACCACCGATGACGGCTAGTGCGAAGAGTAAAAGAATTAGAGCTTTTTTGAGGCTGGTACTCATGTCTTACCTTTCCCTAAAAGAAAAAAGAATCAGAACGTGTAGGTGTGCTGCTTAGTTAAGAATACCGCGAAGCGCATTGAGCCAACATGATATTGATCATGTAAACAAGCTTAATGAGATTAAGAATTAAACGAAGGCGGTTGTTATAAGTAGGGAGTGGGTGTGAGATGAGGGTGAGGATGTTGTGAGCTTAGTACACCGACTAAGCTCACCTAGAAGCCCCAGCACTTATTGAGCGTGAGGGTGCTTTCTGAAAATTATAGTCCCAATAGCGACTAAACCAAGCAGCCAGCTGTAATGGATATTACCGATAATCAGTAAGGGTGATAAGCCAGCAATTGAACCCGCCAGTAATACTTGCGCACCGTAGGGTAGCAAGCCTTGCACAACACACGAGAATATATCTAATAAGCAGGCGCTGCGGCGGGGGTCAACTTGCTGCCTGTCTGCGATGTCTTTAGCAAGCCCTCCCGAAATAATGATGGCAACGGTGTTGTTTGCTGTGCACACATTTGTTAGTGCCACGGCAACACTAATTGCTGCTTCACCGGCACGAGTATGAGGCTCATCACCTCGCTTGTTAGTAAAGCGTTGGATTTGTTGAGCTAAAAATTCAAGTCCACCTTGCGCTTTCATCAGGGCACCTAAACCACCGATCAATAAAGACAAGATTAAGATCTCTTGCATTCCGGTATACCCAGCATAGATATCTTTAGAATACTGGGCAATTGAATAATCTGCCACGCTCAGCAAAGCGACAGCACCGGCTAAGATGATCCCCGTAAAGAGGACTAACAGGACATTCAACCCTGATATCGCTAATACAAGAACTGCAATATAAGGGATGACTTTCATAAACTCATAGTCAGTCGCTTGTGTGATGGTCGCATCAGCGCCTTGAATATATAGCCAAAGCAATGTGAGGATAGCCGCAGGTAGGGCGATCAAGAAGTTCATACGGAACTTATCGCGCATAGCACAACCTTGGGAGCGTGTTGCCGCAATGGTTGTATCAGAAATGATGGACAGGTTGTCGCCAAACATAGCGCCACCTACCACAGCACCTATACATAGAGGCAGTGACAGGTCACTCGCTTCGCTAAGGCCTAAAGCAATAGGAGCAATCGCTCCAATTGTTCCCATTGACGTTCCCATGGCTGTTGCTACAAAGGCGGTTATGATAAATAAACCCGGTAGAACAAACTGAGATGGGATGATGCTTAAGCCAAAGTTTACCGTGGCGTCTACACCGCCAGCTGCTTTTGCGACGCTCGCAAATGCCCCAGCGAGTAAATAAATTAAGCACATTGTAATAATTGTGTTGTCGCCAACCCCATTAATAAAGGTCTCTAGGCGCTTATTCAGGGCACCTGACCCTAAGGCTAGAGCAAGAACAATAGCAGGCAAGATGGCAACGGGCGCTGAGATTTGGTAAAACGCGAAATCGACGTTTGCGGCTTGATAGTAGACACCACTACCGATGAACAGAGCTAAAAACAGTAATAAGGGTAGTAATGCGAGCGGGTTGGCTCTCATGTCGGGCTCCTGGATTGCAGAAACAAAAGTCTATGGATTTAAGGCTTTGCTCTTTTGGAGTCTAAGCGCATAAGTAAGAAAGCTAGATATCGTTATACGGTTACACTCGATAGGAGTCGTGGCGCATAGCGGATCTACGAATTAAGTGGCGGCATTATACGGGTTAACACTAGCAGGGCTAATATCGATTAGATCTGAGTATTATACTAAAGGTTATAAATAAGGGGTTTTATATGCTTTTCTGCGATTTGGCGTTGTGTGATAGAACGCATAGAGGTGAATAAATAGCCGCCAGTGAGACGGCTATCCGTTAGTGCTGCATTGTCACCCGAAAAGGTTACTTCTCTGGCGCGTGGAAGGCTAAGTATAGGTCTACCAATATGTCAGGGATTTCGTTAGCCATTTGATTCGCTAGGCGTTTGTTATTACGGATTTCGGTAAACTCAGGCTCATCAAACAGGTTCGAAGCCACCATAATTGGAAGCATAAGTTCTGCAGTGACTTCCTCTTTGTCTTCGTTGAACCAAGCGTCTTCTCTAAGGAAAACACCCTCCATAAAGGCTTGTGCCCAAATTTCGAGTTCAGCCTCTTCGTCGCCATCGCTTTCTAACGTGAGGTCGCAAGGCATTTCAAGTTCGGTATCGCTGTAAAGGCTATTGTGTATTTCGTTTTTCCAGCGAACCAGTAACGCACTAATAGCGTCTTTTTGGCCCGGCTCGGACCAGTTAGGTTCGCCGTCGAAAATAGCCTCTTGCCATTCTTCGGTTGGGACCGGCTCAGGACAGATGCTAATTGCACTGAGAAATCCATGAATGCCGATCAGGTCTAGCGAGTCTTCTGATACTGACTCCGAGAAAATGAAAGTTTCTAAAAGGTCGAGTTCATCATCTGTCAGTGGATTGTTATTCGCATTAAACATGTTTTGTTCCTATGATCGGTGAGTGCTGGCTATTCTACTCTGAGATTTAATCAACGTCAGTGTTAATTTGAGATGACAGTGCCGTCTGCTTTGCGGATAATTTGCGCATGACTAATCAAGCGCTCCATGTTTTAAAAGAAGTATTCGGATACGATCAGTTTCGTGCACCCCAAGGCGATGTTATTCATTCTGTTTTGGGGGGGCAAGATGTGTTGGTAATCATGCCGACGGGTGGCGGGAAATCCCTCTGTTATCAGTTGCCGTCTTTACTACGCTCAGGTACTGGCATTGTTGTCTCGCCTTTGATTGCCTTGATGCAAGATCAGGTGGCCGCCTTATCTCAGCTAGGGATTCGTTCGGCTTGCCTTAATTCCTCTTTAGACTCAGTTATCCAAACGGAAGTTGAACAGGCGCTAATTAATGGCCAGTTAGACGTGCTTTACATCGCTCCTGAGCGTTTAATGCAGCCACGTACCCTCGCATTGTTACAGCAGGCTGAGATCTCATTATTTGCCATTGACGAAGCGCACTGCGTATCGCAATGGGGTCATGATTTTAGGCCAGAGTACTTAAAGTTAGCAGCGTTGGGGGCTTCTTTCCCCGGTGTGCCGCGTATTGCCCTTACGGCTACCGCTGATCCTCGTACGCAGCAAGAGATCGTATCACGTCTTGGGTTGGTAGATGCGCATATTTATGTGCAGGGCTTTGACCGTCCTAATATTCGCTATCGTATCGCTCAGAAAAATCGTGCTCGTGAACAATTGCTGCAGTTTATTAAGACTGAGCACCCTCGTGATGCGGGTGTTGTGTATTGCTTGTCACGTAAGCGTGTAGAAGAAACATCGGCTTGGTTGGCTGATCAGGGCTTTAATGCATTGCCTTATCATGCAGGGCTCAGTAATGAGCTGCGCCAACATAATCAGCACCGCTTTTTAACGGAAGAGTCGGTGATTATGGTGGCCACGGTAGCGTTTGGTATGGGGATTGATAAACCTAATGTACGTTTTGTGGCGCACTTGGACCTTCCTCGAAGCATTGAAGCGTATTATCAAGAAACGGGGCGTGCAGGACGTGATGGTTTGCCAGCAAACGCTTGGATGGTCTATGGCCTTCAAGACGTGATTTTTTTACGGCAAATGTTAGAAGGCTCGCAAGCGCCTGAGCAGTTTAAGCAAGTCGAGCGGCAAAAATTAGAAGCCATGTTAGGGTTTTGTGAAATCACAACGTGCCGACGGCAGGTGTTATTAAGTTACTTTGGTGAAGATGATCACGAGCCTTGTGGCAATTGTGATACATGTTTGGAGCCTGTGGCGCAGTGGGATGGTACGGAAGCGGCGCGCCAAGCGTTATCTGCCGTTTATCGAACGGGTCAGCGCTTTGGTGTTAATCATGTAGTCGATGTGCTCATGGGGAAGCGTACAGATAAGGTTGTGTCTGAAGGTCATGATAAAGTATCCACTTGGGGGATTGGTCAATCCTTGAATAAGGCTCAATGGCGCTCAGTTTTTCGGCAGCTGGTGGGCAGGGGATTGCTGCGAGTTGATCCCGATGGGTACGGTGTATTGCATTTAGCGGATATGTGTCGGCCTATCCTTAAAGGTGAAGCCTCTCTGATGCTGCGTGAAGATATTAAACCGGCCAAAACAGGGCAAAGTAAAAGCCGTGTGCCTCAAAGCCAACTTAGCTCAGACGATTACCAGTTATGGGAAGCGCTTAAGCGTTTACGCAAGCAATTAGCCGATAATCAAGACGTGCCGCCTTATGTGATTTTTCATGATGCTACTTTGATGGAGATGGTGATGAATCGCCCGTCCACTCATCAGCAGTTGCAGCGTATCAGCGGTGTCGGCGAGCGTAAGTTATCTCTTTATGGCGATGCGTTTCTGGAGGCTATCGCAGACCAGGCTAATGATAAACCATCGGCCGATGAGCAAGCGCAAGAGTCTGTGGTTTTGTTTAAAAGTGGCATGACAATAGATCAAGTTGCACGCATGCAAAAGCTATCGACCAAAGTAATTTATAACCATTTAGCCATGGGTATCGGTCGCGGCGAGTTGTCGGTGGAAGAAGTGGTAGACCTACCTTCAGCACAAATTATATCGATTGAACAAGTGATTCAAGACTGCCAAGAGCAGTTTGGCCGTGCCTTGCAACCCGTGTATGAAGCTTTAGAAGGTGCGTATGAGTTGGGTGTATTGATGTGCATAAGGCAAGGCTTAAACGATAGCACAAGAGGTGAGTAATTTGTTGTGAAGGCGCTACGGATAATTGTTTTATTAACGGTGTTAGTGTTCGTGGGCTTGAATGCGTATTTATCTAAAATACGTACCACCGATTGGCAGGAATCGCTTTGGGTGGTTGTTTACCCCATTAATGCCGATGGCACTTCGTTAACGGATCAGTATATTGCCAGTTTAGACCAAGATACGTTTAATGATATTGAAGCTTTCTTTGATCGCGAAGCTAAGCGTTATCGCCTTGGGCTTGACAAGCCTGTTCGCGTTTTTCTATCTGATGAGCTGCACGCACAGCCGCCTGAACCTCCTTTAAGACCAAGCATACTGGATAATGTTTTATGGAGTTTGCAGATGCGGTTTTGGTCGTGGAGCAAAGACAACTGGCATGGGCCAGCCCCTGATGTGCGGATTTATATGCGGTTTTTTTCACCGGATAATCAACCCGTATTACGTCACTCATTAGGGTTACAAAAAGGGCTTATTGGTTTGGTTAACGCGTTTGCAGATTCCGAACAACAAGGGCAAAACAACTTAATTGCTGCACACGAGTTACTCCATACCGTGGGGGCTTCTGATAAATATGACCCTAAAACTAACTGGCCCATATGGCCGGACGGTTACGCTGAACCAACAAAAGAGCCGCTTTTTCCTCAATCCGAAGCGGAAATTATGGGCGGTAGGGTTCAAGTATCGCCCTCTATTGCGTTAATACCTCCATCGTTATCTCATGCTCTAATAGGCTCTGTTACCGCTATAGAGATTAATTGGCTCTCGCCTGAAGGGCAAAATTAGGTTGGACGGAAGGGGGAAGGGCAGCCGAGTTGGGCATAAAGCCATCGTATGATTATTTTTTTGATCTTTTTAGATGAAACTTTACGTATTTAATATAGGAAAAAGAATATAAAAAAACCCGCACTCAATGCGGGTTTTGTCGTTTTGCAGGCTAAATTAATTATTTAGCTGGGTAGTCACGTTTTTTAGAGCCAGTATACAGTTGGCGAGGACGGCCAATTTTGTTCGGGCTGCTGTGGAACTCGCTCCAATGGGAGATCCAGCC
>Ga0193963_1001563_pt1 | contig 11291 bp, 8 predicted proteins | sample FB_6_MG_FD_140359 | JGI IMG/M metagenome (GOLD analysis project Ga0193963, IMG submission 140359) | Microbial mat bacterial communities from the Broadkill River, Lewes, Delaware, United States - FB_6_MG | ecosystem: Environmental > Aquatic > Freshwater > River > Microbial mats | place: USA...
AAGCTTCAAAGCATTTACATTATCGCCTTTATACAGATATACACGCGATAAAAGAGCTTTAGCCGCCCAAGAATTAATACGTCCAGGTGTTTTTTCTTCAGATAATAAATCCTTAGCAGTCTCCAAACTAGTAATTACATAATTATAAACTTCAGCAACCGTATTTCGTACAACAGGAACTGTATAATCAGCAGGTTGAGAAATAATAGGCACTCCTAAACCAACCCCATTATCCATTGTGTATGTTTTTCCATAGGTTCTCACAAGATCGAAATGTGCTAATGCCGAAAGTGCCAAAGCCTCTCCTTTAACATTATTAATTTGAGCTTCAGTTCCATCAGTTATATCACCTATAGCAGCCAACACAAGAACAGCTTGACTATTTACAATATATGCTTCTTTATATAAATCTACCGAACCAAAATCAGCAGTAGTGGTGTAATTATACTCATCTGCAAAACGACGTCCTTCCATAAAACACTGAACATCGTCTCCTTTAACATCTGAATTTAGAAGGAATGATCCTCCATAATAATCACCATCTTGCATACGACTATACGCGCCATTTAAGGCAAGATCAGCCGCCTGAACGCTAGTAATAGCACCATCTGCATTTAGCGCATTTGTTGGACTCTCCTCTAACCATTCATCAGAACAAGATGTGAACAAGCCAGCAACAACAAGTGTTGATAATAATATATTTTTAAATTTCATATTTTCTAATTTTAAAATCCTAATTCGATACCCAAAGTATAAGTTTTAGATGGAGGCAACTTAAAGGTTACAAACCCATTCACATTTGCTGATTCAGGATCATAACCATCATATTTTGACCAAGTCAAAAGATTTGATCCAGAGAAATAAACCCTAGCAGACTCAAATTTAATCTTCCCAAGTAAATCTTTAGGTAAATTATAACCCAATGTCACATTCTTTAAGCGTACATAATCTGAACTATGAAGTCTTCTTGAAGAAGTATAGTTACCATTTTCAGTATTCCATGCAATACGACGAGGTGTATCTGTAATATCACCAGGCTTTTGCCATCTATCAAGCTGAGATTCTCGAATATATGTGTGCATTGCTGCCCCATTACTTTCACTAAACTGAGCAGTATTATCAAATGAATGCCCTCCTTTAGAAAAGGTGAACAAAAAGTTTAAATTAAAACCTTTATATGATAATGAATTATTTAATCCACCAGTAAAATCAGGGTCAGCTTTACCTATGATTTTTCTATTAGCGCCACCTGCACTAAAAGTAATATCTCTTTTACCATCACCATCTGCATCTACCTCATTACCTTCCGCATCAACATCATTTACATACCATGTTGGTCGACCTGTTTGAGGATCAACACCTGCCCACTCACGTGAATTGAAAGATCTGTAAGAATGACCTTCAGAGAATCTTAAACTTCCAGAAACGATATCATTACCGCCATAAAGTTCTGTAATTTCATTTTTAACCCTAGATAGGTTTAACCCTACATTCCATTTTAAAGCCCCTTCTGATAAGACATCTGCATTCAAGGTTATCTCAACACCTTTATTTGTCATTTCACCTACATTCTGCCACATTGTTTCTAAACCAGTGGTTCTAGACAATTCAACTTCTAATAAAAGATCTGAGGTTGTTCTATTGAAATAATCGAAGGTACCAGAAAGACGGTTAAAAATTCTATAATCAAATCCGATATTAAAATTTTTCGATTTCTCCCATGTTAAGTTACTATTCTCTATCTGAGTAACTTGAACCCCTGGGTTACTGTTGTAATTATATCCCGTCTCCATCAATGGTAAATGACCGTATAAATCAGTAGGAAGAGTACCATTCGTACCATAAGATGCTTTCAGCTTAAGATCATCAATAAAATCTAAACTTTCCATAAAATCTTCTTGGGTAACTCTCCAAGATGCAGAAACCGCATAAAAATTAGCCCAGCTATTATCTTTACCCAAACGTGAACTACCATCACGTCTAGCACTTGCCTCTAAATAATATTTATTGTCATAGTTATACTGAAATCTAGTTAAATAAGAGATCATCTTATCTTCAGTAATATACCCATAAGCACCATCTGGTTTCGCAGAAGCAGCAAGAGTATGGAAATCGTCAGATGCTAGTTTCTTAGCTTGTGCATCCATGAAATTTCTATGATTTCTTTCAATTTCATAACCAAACATAGCAGAAACGTTATGCACATCATCAAATGTTTTTGCATAATTCAAAATATTTGAAGAAGTTATTCTATAACGTCTATCACTTTTTCTATAAGCATATCCACCGTGAGCCTCACCATCATTACTTGTTGGGCTCCAGTACTTTAAAGCATCAATCTCGATAAGATTAAACCCGAAAGTCGATTTAAAACTCAAGCTAGGTAGAATGTCATACTTCATCCAAATATTACTTGTATTTTGGAAAGTATTGGATTCTTGTCTTGTCTTTCCTAGGTCAGCAACATTATTAGTCTTAGGAACATTTTCGTTTGGAATTCCATCTTTGTCATAAATTGCTAGAGTTGGATACAAATGATAATATTGAGCGAACCATGGATTAGCGTAATATGTTCCATCATCAGAAATTGTATTTTGTTCCGAGTAAGAAGTAGACAAATTCAATCCTAAAGTCACTTTTTCGTTAGCTTTATGTGTCAAGTTTGTTCTACCAGTATATCTTTTAAAATCAGAACCAACAGCAATACCCTCTTGATCTAAAACAGAACCAGAAACAAAGAATTTTGTCTTCTCATTTCCACCAGCGGCAGATAACTCATAATTTTTCACACTACCTTTTCTAAACAACTCACCGTGCCAATCAGAATAACCATTTTCCGGTGAAGTATATTTATTAGAAAAATCGACATAATCAGCTAGACCATCAATTTCAGCCTGTGCATCACTTTTACCATTCACATATTTATGCTTGTTCACAAAAGCTTCTTTCTGAAGCATCACCCAATCATCGTTACTAACACGCTTTAAATTATCTGTAGCAAAATCAGATTTTCCATAAGAAGCTTTAAAGTTAAATCTTGTCTTTCCTGATTTACCTTGTTTAGTAGTAATCAAAATAACACCATTAGCCGCACGAGAACCGTACAGAGAAGCAGCAGCAGCATCTTTCAAAACCGTAATCGATTCAATATCCGAAGGATTCATGTTTGCTAAAGCATTCGACGAAGTAGAAATCGTAGGATCTCCATCTTCATCTGCAGAAAGATCTCCTGTAATAGCAGCAACACCATCAATAATATAAAGTGGCTCTTGGCTTGCATTAATGGAACCAATACCACGAATACGGATAGCTGATGCACCACCTGGCTGTGTATTACCAGCAGACATTTCTAAACCTGCTACGTTACCTCCAAGCGCATCTTGAAAAGATACCACAGGAACATCTTTTAACTTATCAGCTTTTACAACTGATGCAGCACCAGTAAAGGAAGATTTCTTTGAAGTACCATAAGCTACAACCATCACTTCATCCATACCAATTGACTCAGATTCCATAACAACATTAAGTACTGCACCTGATACAGAAATCTCTTGTTTCATCATTCCAACAAAACTGAAGACTAAGACCTCTCCATCCTGAGGAACAGTTATGGTATATTTACCATCAAAATCTGTTGTAGTACCAATAGTTGTACCTTTTACAATTACTGAAACTCCAGGAATCGACAGACCATCGTCAGCCGAGGTCACTACACCTGAAATTTCTCGATTTTGAGCGAACACGCTCTGCAACCCTATTAAACACAGGAGTAGCATCGAAAACATTCTTTTTTTCATAAATTTAAAGTTAGTGGTTAATTAACGTTTTTCAACAAATAAGAAGATCGTTCAATTACTACAACAAGTAAGAAAACAGAGCCAATCATTTGTCAATTTAAACTAAATACCCATCTCTCTCTTTTTCAGAGACATGAATAATCATCACTGTTCTCCCTAAAGAACTAGCGCTGTCAAAAGTGTGAAATATTCTTAAAAAAACAAAATTATACACCTAACAAAATATTCATATTACATTAATGAAAGATGAGGTTTTAGATCTTTCATAAGATAATTAAAACAAGAGCAGTTCGTAACATAAGACGGTATCACGTAGAGACACAAGTAACTATAATATTATTCTTGTACGATTTTTTTATATCTAGCTCCCTCTTATTGAATAATTCCTATCTCATTTTTTTATTTAAATTTGTAATTATATTTAAATTCAAACTAAATAAGTAATGACTTATATAATAGATCTAAAAGGGAAATCTCCCAAAATCGGAAAAGACTGTTTCTTAGCACCCAATTCGAGTATAATAGGAGATGTGGAAATGGGAAACGGATGTAGCATCTGGTTCGGTGCAGTACTTCGTGGCGATGTACATTACATTAAGATAGGTAACAATGTCAACATTCAAGATAATGCCACTATTCACGCAACATACCAAAAGTCACCTACAAATATTGGTGATAATGTTTCAATTGCACACAATGCCGTAGTACATGGCTGCACTATAAAAGACAATGTTTTAATTGGAATGGGAGCTGTTGTTCTTGACGATGCGGTTATAGAATCAAATGCGATCATAGCAGCTGGTTCTGTCGTAACAAAAGGAACTCATGTTGAGTCGGGTAGCGTTTATGCAGGTTCTCCCGCTAAGAAAATTAAAGAGTTAAGTCCTGACTTACTTGAAGGCGAAATTAACCGTATTGCCAACTCTTACGCAATGTATGCAAGTTGGTATGAATAAATTTTAAAAATTAGTAATACATGATTATAAAAATTTGAATCGTGTATTACTAATGCAAAGTAATATGTCTAGCTTTCAATTCTCGTTTTAAAAAAACACTCGCTTTTTCTTCAAAATCGCTAATAAATTCTGTCGTATAAAACAGCACCTCACCTTGCTTTGAGCAAACATCATCTATCTCAGGATGTCGCTTAAGATATTCTATCAAACTTTTAGCTACAATAGCCCCTTGAGATATCAACTTAATATGATCGGGCAAAAAGGACCTGATCTCGTCCCTAAGAATAGGGTAATGCGTACATGCCAGAATGATCGTATCAATTAAGCTGTCTTTTTTTAATAAAGAGTCAACGTGTTTTCTTATAAAGTAACGTCCTCCCTCATTAGCAAACTCCCTATTTTCAACTAGCGGAACCCAGGTTGGGCAAGCCTCTTGAGATACAACGAAATCTGGATATAATTTTGCCATTTCCATCAAATAGGATTGAGAGCGAACTGTGCCAAGTGTTCCCATGACACCTACATGTTTCGATCCACTCAAACTACCCAATTCCTCAACACTTGGTCTTATAACCCCTAAAACTCTTCGGTTGGGTGCCAAACGAGGTAAATCTCTCTGTTGAATTGTACGCAATGCCTTTGCTGAAGCCGTATTACATGCTAAAATAACTAATTGGCAGCCCATAGAAAACAACTTTTCTACAGCTTGAATGGTATATTGGTAAATAACATCAAATGACCTGGTACCATAAGGAGATCGAGCGTTATCGCCCAAGTAAATAAAGTCATTATCTGGCATACTCTTTATTAATTCGTCTAGAATAGTTAAACCACCGTAGCCAGAATCAAACACCCCTACTGGTCTCTTTTGCCCACCATAGTTGCTCAAACTTTTCTCCATCTAATATCAATATTTAATAAAACATCGCCTAATGTTACAAAAAAAAGGTAGACTTATGAGTCTACCTTTTAATATTTTATTTTAAGCTGAAAGCCTACTGAATACCAAGCTTAGTTTTTACTAGTGGCATGATATCAATACTAGTAGAAGAGTTGAATAAAACAACACCCGTACTAAGATCAATTACATAAGTAAAACCATTCTCCTCACCAACTTCTTTAATTGCTTTTGATGCTTTATCGAAAATTGGTTTCAACAATTCTTGTCTTGTCGTTTGAATTTTATTTTGTGCAAATTGATCAAAAGTTTGCATACGGTTTTGAAGATCTTGAATTGCTTTTTCTCTATCAGAACGAATAGCCTCGGATAAAGTTTCTCTTTCTGCAACATAAGCCTCTACTAGTTTCTGATATTCAGCCTGCATCGCTTTAATCTGAGTATCAAATTCCTTTGCTTTTGTTTCAATTTGCTTTTGCGCTGCATCTTTCTCTGGCATAATAGCCAAAAGCTTAGAGGAATCTATATGACCTAACTTAAGAGACTGAGCAAAAGTAGTAGCACTAGTCAAAAGTACAACGGCTAACAAAGTAACTTTTAAAATTCTTTTCATTTGATTTCTGTTTTAGATATGAATTGAGATAGTATTTGAAATACCTAAATCAACTTCATAATTTTATTGTTTGTTTACTCTTATTCCTAACTTGTAAAGCACCTTATCACTAAGATCGAACTTATTATTACTATACATTATAGTTGGTCCATTAGCTTTATCAATAATCATTCCATAATTACCTGCCTTTGCTATTTCTTTTATAGCATCGTAAATATCATCTTGTATTGGTCTCACTAAATCTTGTCTTTTTTTATAAAGAGATCCATTTTCACAAAAATATTTACTTTGTAATTTTTGAGCCAAAGCTTCTTTCTCAAATATTTCTTTTTCTTTTTTCAATTTTAGTTCTGGAGATAGAAATATTTGATCTTTACGCAATTTTGCATGCAAATTAGCTATTTCTTGATATACACTCTCTATTTCCAATTGCCATTTAGCAGAAAATTCATTCAACTGATCCTGCGCAGATTTATAATCTGGAACATGATCTAGAATATAAGAAGTATCAACAAAACCGTATCTCTGCTGTTGTGCTAGAATAGTTGAACCACTCAACAATAGAAAACTTAAAAGGCAAATCAAATATTTCCTCATAATATTCATATAGTTTAAATAAGCTTACGAAAAGAAATCAACTAGGACATTTCCTTTTTTTGAAAGTACCGAATTTACAAATTTTAAATTTAAATTAAACAAGAAAAAGAACGTTTCTACTTATTTAAAACTGTTGACCGATTACAAAATGAAACTGACTTCCATTCTCACCTGGTCTAGAGGCTTCATCAAATCCATAAGCCCAATCAATTCCAAGTAATCCGAACATTGGCAAGAAGATTCTCATACCTATACCGGCTGAACGCTTGATATTAAATGGCTGAAAGTCTTCGAACTCATACCAAGCATTACCTGCTTCAGCAAATGCTAATGCATAAATTGTTGCAGATTGACTTAAAGATAATGGGTATCGTACTTCCGCCGTAAACTTGGAATAGATATTACCACCTAAACGCTGACCATTTGCGGCAATAGGCGTTAAAGTTCCATTTCCATATCCACGAAGTCCAATATTATCGCTACCATACATTGAATATCCTGACATACCATCACCACCAACTTCGAAACCTTCAAAAGGTGAACGTTTATCTTTATTGTAATGTCCCAAATAACCAAACTCAGCTCCAGTATATAAAACCAATTTATCCGTTTTATTTAAAATTGGAGAGAACATTTTTCCTTTAAACACCCACTTATGATACTCAATCCATTTATGCTTGGTCTGCATATCTCTATCACTATCCGTTAATCGAGAATAATTAACACCATCAAATAAAGAGTAAGGAGGGGTAATTTTCATACTCAATGAGAATGAAGATCCACTTCGTGTATATAAAGGGTTATCAATAGAACTTCTAGATAAAGTTGTCGTGAAACTAAAGTTATTAGATGTTCCGTTATGTATTAAATAATAGTTCCAATCTTTCAAACGATAATTCTGATAACTCACTTCATTATACAAAGAGAAATAATCATCAGGCCATTTTAATCTTCTCGCCAAACCAACGCTCATACCTAATACTTCCTGCTGCTGATCAGTATTCGGCCTATTATTATTATAATACTGACTGTACGAACGACTATATCCAGATTGTTTTGAATAGTAAAAAGAAGTACTTAAGGAAGTTGGTTTTTTACCACCCAACCACGGCTCTACAAATGAAAGGCTATATGAACTATAATATGAACCATTCGTTTGAGCACGAACACTTAATGTTTGGCCATCACCTGTTGGTAGAGGACTCCAAGCCTCTTTGTTGAACATATTACGAATCGAGAAGTTCGAAAACTTCAATCCTACTGTACCAATGATCATACCTGCTCCCCAGCCTCCAGAAAGTTCTATTTGGTCATTGGCTTTTTCTTCTAACTCATAATTAATATCAACCTTACCACTTTCAGGTTTTGGTTGGATATCTGGATTAATTGCTTCAGGATCGAAGTGCCCCAATTGTGCTAACTCTCGAACAGATCGAATAATATCTTTCTTACTGAAGAGCTCACCAGGATATGTATACAACTCTCTTCGCGCTACATGCTCGTGAGTTTTTGTATTACCAATAATATTTACTCTATCAATATAAGCTTGCTTTCCCTCAACAATACGCATCTCAATATTAATAGAATCTGTTCCCACAACCGTTTCCACAGGATTGACGTTAAAGAATAAATACCCATTATCCAAATAAAGATTACTAACGGCATCATCTTCAATAGAAAGACGTTTATCTAGTAAGGTTTTATTATAAGTATCACCCTTTTTTAATTTCAAAACCTGATCGAGAACAAAAGAATTGTAGACGGTGTTTCCAACCCATGTAACATCATTAAAGTAATAACGATTACCTTCTTTATATTTCAGATAGATATCCACTCTATCGTCTTCAACACTCACAATACTATCAGAAATAATTAAAGCATCACGATATCCTTTTTCATTGAATTTTTCTACAAGAGTTATTTTATCTTCCTCCCACTTCTCTTCAATGTATTTCGATGATTTCAAAAAGTTTTTCAGTCGCTTTTCTTTCGTATTCTTTATAAATTTCTTAATTTTTTTAGTTGTAAAGGCATCATTCCCTTCAACAAAAATATTGCGAACTTTAATTTTATTATTTCGATCAACAATTATATCTAAAACAACGCTATTTTCTTCATCCGAAGCATCACGCTGTACAATATTTACATTAGTATTATAATATCCTTTCTCTTTAAAGTAATCTTTAACTACAGATTCTGTTCTACTAATTAGAAAATCTGTGACTTGGATACCTTTTTGTAATTTAAGCTTTTCCTTAAGTTTTGTTGTTTCACTTTTTGAAAGTCCACCATAATTAACACTTGACAAACGTGGACGTTCCTGCAAATGAATATTCAAGAACATTTTCTTCCCAATAAGTTTTGTTGCGGTAACATTGATATCGGAAAACAAACCTTGTTTATAAAGCTTTTGGATACCCTTAGTTATCTTATCTCCAGGGATATCAATCTGCTGGCCAGTTTTCAACCCTGCAATTCGGATCAGAACATCACTTTCAAGGTGCTTAATACCCGAAACTGAAACGCCACCAATTTCGTATTTTTTAGGAGAAGAGTAGTCTACCTTTGGATTATAAATAGTATCGGCTTCTTGTGCTAAAGTACTCAAACTTATAAGAAGAGAAAAGAGGAAAGTTAATCGCTTAATCATTATCTAATTGAATAGTTAATTCTTATTTATTTTTTACTTGCTCACTAATTTTACCAAAACGTCTTTCTCTATTTTGATAATCCAAAATGGCTTTACACAGTTCATCTTTATTGAAATCTGGCCAAAACAATTTTGTAAAATAGAATTCCGAATAGGCTATCTGCCATAACAGAAAATTGCTAATACGGTGCTCACCACTCGTGCGAATCACTAATTCTGGATCAGGAATCCCTTTTGTTGTCAAGTGATTTTCAAACATTGACACATCAATATCTTCGATAGAAAACTCACCACTTTTCGCTTTATGAGCAATTTGTTTTACTGCGTCGACAATTTCCCATCGCGCACTATAACTTAAGGCCAAAACCAAAGTTAAACCTGAATTAACATCAGTTTTTGCAATTGTACCATCCAGTTTTGCTTTCACATCGTCTGGCAAAGTACTTAGATCTCCAATTGCTTTCAAACGCACATTATTCTTCATAAGAGTTGGTGTCTCATTATCGATAGCATCAACCAATAAAGACATCAAGCTTAAAACTTCATCTTTGGGACGATTCCAATTCTCAGTAGAAAATGCATAAAGTGTTAGATAAGATATACCAAGTTCAGCGGCACCTTCTACTGTTTGTCGAACGGCTTCTACCCCATTTTGATGACCTACAATACGATGTTCACCTCTTTCTTTAGCCCATCGGCCATTACCATCCATTATAATGGCAATGTGCTTAGGTAATTTATCTGTTATTATCTTATCTACAGTCAACATATTATTTTATAATTCTATCATATGCGTGACATTGCAAATCGTTGAAGAGCTGCAATGTTAATGTTACGCCAACAAATGACATCCAGTCATTATTATGAAACGTATTACTAGACATATTTAATTTATTTGGATCACTTAATCCATCCAAATCATCAGTAAAGCTCTTTTTGAACGACCACTCCACTGCGGCTGTCCAACGTTTACCAATTAAATATTTGCATCCTATTCCCATGGGAATAGCAAATGATGATGTCGTACTACTAGATGATATATACGACAAACCGCTTGTAACGTAGGGCGAAAAACGTTTTGCTCTACTTGACAATGGCACTAAGAAAGGTTGAAAGTTAAACTCCATTTGAAGGGAAAACTCAACCAATTCTGTTTCAAAAGAAGCTGCTCTTGATTGTTGATATTGATTATCAAAATCCAAATCATCACCTTTTAAACTTCCAAAACCTAAACTCGTTCTCAAAGCATACCTGGAACCGAAATTATATCGATACATAAAACCAAGTGTTGGCGAACTAGAATAAAGTTGTTTGTTAGGGTTAATATCTCCCAAATAGTAGTTGGCTCCTACAATGATTCCGACATCAGAAGAATTCTGAGCACATAAAACATTACCAACAAAAAAGAATAATACACCTAATATAAATTTGTACATGAAAAACTCGTTTATGTAACTTAACTTTTCTTATTGCAAAACAGAACAAGCTAAATTTCGAATATTATTCAATGATAAGCTACAAAAGTAGCATATAATCTGAAAAAACCTCGGGTCTTAACAAAAATTAACCGCGGTTCACAAAACTTTTCATTAACAACTAAAACCTAGCTAATTACGCTTATCCACCCCCCACATAAGCTTGTTACGAAGGGTATTGTAAAATGAATGAGTTTTTAATTTCAATACTTTTATTTTAAAATCAGCTCTACTTATTTTCAACTCATTTAAAGATCCAAAACTAATCGATCTTGAATCTAATGATGCCAAGTAGCTATCGCTTC
>Ga0193963_1001565_pt1 | contig 11287 bp, 9 predicted proteins | sample FB_6_MG_FD_140359 | JGI IMG/M metagenome (GOLD analysis project Ga0193963, IMG submission 140359) | Microbial mat bacterial communities from the Broadkill River, Lewes, Delaware, United States - FB_6_MG | ecosystem: Environmental > Aquatic > Freshwater > River > Microbial mats | place: USA...
ATGGAAAGTGTGAACTAGGAGTTATTGAAGATGGTAGTTGAGAAATAGGTTTTACTGAATTTGTATATTCTGGTAAGATCACTGAAGAGTGAATATCTGCAATTTATTTTAAAACTTTTTGAAGTCCAAATGAAGTATGAATTGAATTTATAGATGATAATTGATATTTTGTTAGGCAGGTGATAGATAAAGATGAAGAAGGTATATATTTATTATGATTAGATGAAGAAAATATTAATTATTGAAATGCTTTTAAGGTATATGTAAAGTGAGATAACTGAAATATTCTTTATTATTCAAATGATTATTTAGCATTTAATAATTTATGAATTGCTAGTTTTGATAATATACAGATTTCATGAGATTATTCTGATAAATTGATCAAATATGTAGAAAATAAATTTATTGATATAAGAAGTGAATTAAAGCAAAATTATAATTCAAAAATATGATATTATGACTGAGCAAAAGATGCTTTTGTAGATGCTGTTAATGATTTAAAAGATACACCTGAAGATTTAAAAATCTTTATAACCGTTTGATGATGATTATTAAGAGAGTATATAAGATGAGAAAGGAGTCACTTAGATGATTTCACATATATGTATTGAACAACAAATAATACATTTAATTTAGTAAGGGAATCATATGATGAATTAGAACTTTTTATTGATTATTTAGAAGAATATGATATAAACTATATAAAGGCTTATACATGATTAAGCTTATGATTTACAGCTGTATGACCTCGTAAATTAAAATGAGCTGAAAGTTTAAATAAAGTTGTTAATAAAATAGATGAGAAAACAATAAAATGAAAAAAAACTAAAGCTTTAAGTTTATTAAAACCTATTAAATCTATAGATATGGAACATATAGAGTTAAGGCATAAATATTGATCAGCAGATGATTCTAGTAAATTTTTAGAATGAGCTGATATTGAATCTATTATTAGAGAATGATATGATAAACCTTGAAAAAGAGCTGAAGAAACATTTTCAAAAGATATTATTACTTGAGAGTCATTTCCTACAATAAAGATTGAAGTAGATTTTTGAGAGGGGAATATAATTTGAAATAATGTAAATGGAAATTGAAACTATACAAAGTTAAGAACAATTGTAGATTATGATTGAAATATTATTTCTTCATTTCCTGTAGCAAATTTCCAAATTAAATAATTTATATTTTAATAAAAAAACTATGATTAGCTGTCATGTAGATTGAGAAAACCGTCAAACATGAAATTGGAATATAAATATTCCACATGAAATTAATAATTTATTTTTGTTTGCTGTCGATAGGTATACAAAAAATAATGATATAGTATGAAAGCATTTGAATATATGATTATCAGATTTTTGAAAAGTAGAATTTGTACCTGAGGAAATAGATAATTTAGTAGAAAGTTATGAAATACTTATAGAAAATTTTGATAAAATAAATGGTATTATACCTATACCTGATAAAGTTTGAATGTTTGATTGATATATTGATGTATGATATATAACATCTCCTGATTTTGATAATTTTGTGGAATTATGAACTTGATGATGTAAATATTTTAATAAAAAAGAATTTATATTATTAATTTCTTTAATAAAAAAAATGGCTATTGAGGCAAAAGAAAAGAATAAAAATTTAGTTTTTATTTGAGATTAAAAAAGACACTGCAATTTGCAGTGTCTTTTTTAGTGGTTATTAATTAACCTTTTTTATTTCTTTTTCTTTCACCTTCAGTTAAGTATTTTTTTCTTAATCTGATTGTTTCAGGAGTAACTTCAACATATTCATCACTTGAGATGTAGTCGATAGCTTCTTCTAAAGTCATAAGTTTTGGTGGAGTAAGTTTAAGTGCTTCATCCGTACCAGATGCTCTTACATTAGTAAGTTTTTTATTTTTAGTAGCATTTACTGATAAATCTTGATCTTTATTTGATTCACCGATAATCATACCTTCATAAATTTCAGTAGCTGGTTCAACAAAGATAGTACCTCTGTCTTGTAGGTTAAATAATGAGTAAGCCATTGTTTTACCATTTTCCATTGAAATCATAGAACCAACAGCTCTTTTTTCAATAGCACCTTTATATTCTTCAAATTTATCAAATGAGCTTGAAAGTAAACCTTCACCTTTAGTCATAGTTGTAAATTCAGATTTGAATCCAAGAAGACCTCTAGTAGGAACAGAGAATTCTAAACTAACAATACCATTTTCATCAATCATGTTAGACATCATACCTTTTCTTTTACCAAGTTCAGCAATAACTGCTCATTCAGTTCCAGATGGTACAGAGATTGTTACATTTTCCATTGGTTCCATTTTTTTACCATTTTCTTCATGCATAATTACAACTGGAGCACCAACTTGTAATTCAAAACCTTCTCTTCTCATAGTTTCTATAAGTACAGATAAGTGTAATTCTCATCTACCTGCAACTTCATAATTATCACCAGAATCAAAATCTACTTTTAATCATACATTTGTTTCTAATTCTTTTTCTAATCTATCTCTGATTTGTCTTGAAGTAACAAATTTACCTTCTCTACCAGCAAATGGAGAATTATTTACTAAAAATTCCATTTTAAGTGTAGGTTCATCTACTGTAATTGGTGGCATTTGTTCAACATTTTCATCTTGAGCAATAGTTTCACCTACGTAAATATCAGGTATACCAGCAATTGTAATAATATCACCAGCAAAAGCTTCTTTAGCTTTAACTTTTTCTAAACCTTCATTTGTTAAGATTTCAGTAATTTTACCTTTTCTTTGAACTCATTCATTTGAAGTAACTGTAACATCTTGACCAACTTTAACTGCTCATTCATATACTCTACCAATACCAAGTCTACCTAAGAAATTATCATAACCTAAGTTTGCAACTTGCATTTTTAAAGGAGCAGCAGCATCATTTGAAGCGTGTTCTACTTTTTCCATTACGAAATCAAGTAGAGGAGTAATATCTTTCTTTTCTGGAACTTCGTCTGTCCAAGCTAAACCATCTCTAGCAATAGCGTAAATTGGTTCATTTAAGTGATTTAATTGATCATCAGATGCACCTAATTGAACGAATAAATCAAATAATTGATCTACTACCCATTCAGCTCTAGCACTTGGTTTATCCATTTTATTGATAACAATAACTGGGTGTAATCCTAGTTCTAATGATTTTTTAAGTACAAATTTAGTTTGAGGCATAGGTCCTTCATAAGCATCTACAACTAAACAAACTGAATCAACTGTTCTAAGTACTCTTTCTACTTCAGAACCGAAATCGGCATGACCTGGAGTATCAACAATATTAATTTTATTACCTTTATAAGTAATACCTGTATTTTTAGAGTAGATAGTAATCCCTCTTTCTTGTTCTTGAGCATTTGAATCCATTGCTCTTTCTTCTAAACCAACTCTTGCATCAAAATTATCATCAGCTTTTAATAGTTCATCTACTAATGTAGTTTTACCGTGATCTACATGGGCAATAATTGCTATATTTCTAAAAGACATAAATTATGTTTTTAATATTAAAATAACAAATTAAGTCCAGCTGTTTAGTCTGAACTCAAATTTACTGGGGGATTATATGAATAAAAAGGGAAAAGTAAAGTCTTTTTTTTGTTGTCTTGACAAATAAAAAAGAGCCTTTAACAATAAAGTTAAAAGCTCTTTTTTTATAATTATCCTTCGAAGTTAGGATCAAATGATTTAACAAATGGAAGTAAAGCCATAATTCTTGCTTTTTTAATTGCATTTGCTAATTTTTTTTGATTTTTTAAAGATACACCAGTGTAATATCTAGGAGTAATTTTCCCAAATTTAGTAATGTATTTTTTTAATAGTTCAACATTTTTATAATCAATGTTTTGTCCATCTAAAGGACATACTGTTTTAGCCATTTTATAATTGGTTAAAAATAATAAATTTTGGATTAAACCAAGTCCGTATTAGAACTTGATAATTTATCAACTTTTTGATTCTTTGATAAGAGAATTAAAATTTATCTTCTTCATCAAAATCAGTTTCAGGAAGACCAGCTTCTTCGAAATCAGATTTTTTATTTAAGAAAATTAAATTTGATACAACAACTTCTGTTTTATACGATTTAGTTCAGTCTTCTTTTTCAATAACTCTTGTCTTTAATCTTCCTTCAGCGTAAACAAGTTTACCTTTAGTAAGAAATTTTTCACATCTTTCAGCTAGGTTACCCCATGCTACAGAATTATGAAATTCAGATTCAGATTTTTGTTCTCCTTCAGATGTTTTATAGTACCTGTTAGTTGCTATAGTAAATAATGCAACTTTTTTACCAGATTCAGTAGTTTTAACTGTAGGGTCTCTAGTTATGTTACCAATTAAGATAACTTTATTAACTGTTCTCATATCTTCTTTTAGTTTTAAATAGTATAAAATAAAAAAGTTTTATAATTATGCTTCTTTTCTAGTAAACATATATCTCCATACGTTTTTATCTAAGTTGATAGTTTTAGATAAATCTTTAATTAATTTACCGTCCATATCTAAATCAAATAAAATATAGAAACCTCTATCAGATTTGTTAATTTTGTAAGCCATTTTTTTGTCTCCAGTAACTTCTTCTTTTTCAATTTTAACTTCATTTTTTGCAAATAAAGCTTTTAATTCTTCGATAGAAGTAGTTCTTTCTTCTTCTGAAAGAGTTGGGTTAACAATTAGCATTAGTTCATAATTTGCCATGTTTTCCTATGGGTTATTATCCAATTTCATTAAATTGGAAGGATATAAAAATTGCTCTTCCTATAGAAAAGCGCGAATATTCTATTTATTTATAGCTATAAGTCAAAAAAAATTTGACTTTTTATTCTTTATAAATATAAAGTCTCGTGCTTGTTAAATTTGTCAGTATAGCTCAGTTGGTTAGAGCGCGGGATTCATAACCCCGAGGTCGGTGGTTCAACTCCACCTATTGACACCATTAAATACACAAAAATAAAGTTCCAAAAATACTATATCTTTTGGAATTTTTTTTAAATTTACTTATTATAAAAAATCTTTAAAATAGATTATAGAGTTTTTATTAACAAAAATTAGTAAAAAGTTTATAGCTTATTTTAAATATAATACTAATCAAAAATCAAAGATGTTTATAGATGAAGTTAAAATTAAAGTTATCTCATGAAAATGATGAGATTGACTTATCTCTTGGAGAAGAGAAAAATATATTCCAAAGGGATGACCTTGGGGATGAGATGGTTGAAAATGAGGTGATGTATATTTATTAACAGATGTTAATTTAAATACACTTTCTGAATACAGACATAAAAAAGTGTTAAGTGCTAATAAAGGTGAAGGTGGATGAACTAATACTTGTCATTGAGCTAATGCTCCTGATTTAGTTTTAAAAGTACCAGTTTGAACTATTGTTAAAAATGCTGAAACATGAGAACTTATAGCAGATTTATCAGAAAATAATTTAAAACTATTGGTTGCAAAAGGATGAAGATGAGGTTTTTGAAATGCTCACTTTTGTTCTTCAACTAGACAAGCTCCTGCGTTTGCAGAATCATGAGATGTAAATGAAGAAAATGACTTACATTTAGAATTGAAACTTGTTGCAGATATTTGAATTATCTGAGTACCTTCAGCATGAAAATCAACTCTTATCTCTAACATAACAAATGTAGAGGCAAAAATCTGAGATTATCCATTTACTACTTTAACTCCAAATCTTTGAGTTTTAGATCATAAAGGTAAATCATTAGTATTAGAAGATGTTCCAGGATTAATTCCATGAGCTAGTGAATGAAAAGGACTTTGAATAGAATTTCTAAAACATATTGAAAGAACAGGTGTATTATTACACTTGTTAGATATGTATAGAATGGATCAAGTATTTCAAGATTACGAAGATATTAGAAAAGAGTTAGAATTCTTTTCTCCAGCATTAAAAAATAAAGAAGAAATAATCGTATTTTCAAAAGCAGATTTATTAGATGATGAAATGAAAGACTTCATGGTATCAGAATTTAAAAAGAAATTTGATAAGAAAGTTTTTGTTATATCGGCTGCAACTTGAGAAAATATAGAAGAGTTAACTAATTACTTAATTGATAATTATTCTAGAGAGGAAATAGTTAAATCTGAATGATGAAATGAGCCAACAGAAGTTAAAGTTTATGATTTAAAAGAAAACACTGACCCAAAAAGAGTTAGAGTTGAACATCTTGAATGATATACTTTTAGAGCAAGTTGAGAAAGACTAGAACAAATTGTTAGAATGACAGATTTTACAAACCTTGAAGCAGTAGCTAGAGTATTTGATGTTTTAGAAAAAATGGGTGTTGTTAAAATTATGGAAAAACAATTAGATTCTCTTGTTTCAAAAACAGGTAAAGATAATTCATCTTTCTTTGAATGAAGTGATGATGAAGAAGGTGATAAATTTGCACCAAAAATTATTATTGCAGGTAAAGAAATCCCATTAGATAGTTTAAAATACAATCTATAATAAGTAAAGAAGACATTATGTCTTCTTTTTTACTTCTTGCTATTTTAGTGTTTTTAACTAATATATGCAAAATTTAAAATCTATAACAAATAGGTATATGAAATATAATTTAGATAACTTAGTTGCTGAATATTGTGAACTTGAGAATAAATTAGGTGATCCTGATATTTTTAAAGACCAAAAAAAGGTAAAAGAAGTTTCAAGTAGAAAAAAAGCAATTGAATGAGCTGTAGAACTTTATAAAAAATATAAATCTATAAATGAAGCTCTTAATGATAATAAAGAAATGTTATCAGAAGAAAAAGACGAAGAAATGAGAGATATGCTTAAAGAAGAAATCAAAGAACAAGAATTAATGATTCCTGAAATGGAAGAAACTTTAAAAATAGAGCTTCTACCGAAAGATCCAAATGATGATAAAAATATTATGGTTGAGGTTAGAGCTTGAACTGGTTGAGATGAAGCTGCGTTATTTGCATGAGAACTAGCAAGAGCATATATTACTTTTGCAGAATCAGAATGATATAAAACTGAGATATCTGAAGAAAATATTTCTGAAGCAGGTTGAGTTAAAGAAATGGTTTTTGAGGTAAAATGAGAATGAGCTTATTCTAGATTTAAATATGAATCATGAGTACATAGAGTTCAAAGAATACCAGAAACTGAAAATAAAGGTAGAGTTCATACGTCAGCAATTACTGTTGCAATTATGCCAGAAGTTGAAGAGGTTGATTTTGAATTAAACCTTGATGAAATTGAAATGAAATTTACAAGATCTGGATGACCAGGTGGACAACATGCAAACAAGGCAGATTCAGCTGTTCATCTAAAACATTTACCTACATGAATAATTGTTTTATGTTCTGATGGTAGATCTCAACATAAAAATAGGGATAAGGCATTTAATATAATGAGATCAAAACTTTCTATATTAGAAGAAGAAAAAAGAGCAAAAGAACTTTGAGATGCTAGGGCTTCTCAAGTTGGTTCATGAGATAGATCTGAAAAGATAAGAACTTATAATTTTCCTCAAGATAGAGTTACGGATCATAGAATAGGACAAAATTTTTCAGGTATACCTCAAATTATGCTATGAAAACTTTCTCCAATTATTGATGCTTGTGCTGTTGCAGATCAACAAGCAAAATTAGAAGCTGCTTGAAAATGAGAAATGTAAAAAATAAAAACTAAATCAATTTTGATTTAGTTTTTATTTTTGTTAAAATATATTAAAATATTGTTAATTATAAAACTATGAGTTTAGGTTTATTTATAGGTAGATTAAATCCACCACATATATGACATATTAAAACAATAGAAAAAGCATTGATTGAAAATGATAAGGTTATTGTATTGTTAGGTACTCCTATTTTTAATAATAAGGATAATCCTCTTAGTTTTGCTGATAGGAAAAATATATTGAAATCTAAATTTAAAGATAGAATTATTATCTTGGAAATTATAGATACTAGAAGTGATATACTTTGGGTTTACAATATATATAAACTTATATATGAAAATTGATTTTGAATAAAAGATATTAATCTCTATTGATGAGACTTTAAAAATGATTCCGCGTATTTAGTTTTAAAAAAACATGAAGATAAGCTAATTAATTTTAATATTAATTATATTGAGAACTCTAGAAGTGAATCTTATGTCCAATATAATGGGAATGACTATCAGGTTTCAGCTACAAATTTAAGAAATGCCTTAAATGATAAAAATTATGATCTTGTAAAGAAGTTCTGTGATAAAGATACTTTTGAAATTATTAAGAGTAATTTTAGTTAAAAATCCAAAAATTTACGTTTTAAGCAATTTTAAAAAAAATCTCGTCTGGAGAAAAATATTAAAAAACACTAAATTTTTAAAATTTAGTGTTTTTTATATAAAAATTTACATTTTAAAGGCTTTTAAAAAATCTCTAGTCTAGAAATAGCCAAAATTTGATTTTTGTAAGAAGTTTATTATATTATATTGTATATGAATATTTTTTTAAGAAATTAATTAACTATGACAAAGACAACTGAAAGTTATTGAGCTGATAGTATACAGGTACTAGAATGATTAGAACCTGTTAGAAAAAGACCTTGAATGTATATTGGTTCTACTGATGAAAGAGGTTTACATCATCTTGTTTGGGAAATTGTTGATAATTCTATTGATGAAGCTATGGCTGGTCATTGTGATACTATTACAATTACTCTTTGAGAAGATTGATCATGTACTGTTGAAGATAATGGTAGGTGAATACCTGTTGAAAAACATGCTAAAACATGAAAATCTACTTTAGAAACAATTTTAACAGTTCTTCATGCTTGAGGTAAATTTGGTTGAGGTTGATATAAAGTTTCTGGTTGATTACATGGTGTATGATCTTCAGTAGTAAATGCACTTTCAACTAAAATGGAAGCTTGGGTTCACAGAGATAAGAAAGTTCATTACTTATCTTTTAATACTGGTAAAACAGTTTGAGATATTGAAGTTGTTTGAAAAACAACTAAAACAGGTACTATTGTAAAATTTTATCCAGATGCTAGTATATTTAAAATATCTACAAAATTTGATTACAAAACTATTAAAAATAGATTAAGACAACAAGCATATCTTACAAAAGGTATAACTCTTTACCTTAATGATGAAAGAAGTGGGGAAAGATATAAATATTATTTTGAAGGATGAGTTAAATCATATGTAAACTTTCTAAATAAAAAAGAAGATACTATCTGAGATATATTCTATGTTGAAAAAGAAGCTAAAGATATTTTAGTAGAACTTTCAATGCAATATAATAAAGAATATTCAAATAATATTATTTCATTTGTAAATAATATACATACTCCTGAATGAGGTTCTCATATGACATGATTTAGAATGGCTCTTACAAGAACCATAAATAAATATGCTAGAGCTAAATCTATATTAAAAGAAAAAGATCAAAATCTTACTAATGATGATGTTGTTGAAGGACTTACTTGTGTTATATCTATAAAAGTAGTAGATCCACAATTTGAAGGACAAACAAAAGGTAAGCTTTGAACTCCAGAAGCAAAATGAGCTGTAGATTCAGTTTTTGCGGAAAAGTTTATGGAATTTTTAGAAGAAGATCCGTCTACTGCAAAAAAGATTATTGAAAAAGTATTTTTAGCAGCTAAAGCTAGATTAGCAGCAAGAGCAGCAAGAGATACTGTTATTAGAAAAGGTGCATTAGAATGAATGACTCTTCCAGGTAAACTATCAGACTGTTCTTCAAAAGACCCTAGTTTATCAGAACTTTATATTGTTGAGTGAGATTCTGCGGGATGATCTGCTAAACAAGGTAGAGATAGAGAACATCAAGCAATTTTACCGTTAAAAGGTAAAATATTAAATACTGAACAAGCAAGAATTGATAAAATTTTTGCTAATCAAGAAATTAAAAACATGATAATTGCATTATGAACTTCTATTTGAGAAACGTTTGATGTTTCGAAATTAAGATATCATAGAATTATTATAATGACGGATGCTGATGTTGATGGTGCTCATATTAGAACTCTATTGTTAACATTCTTCTTTAGATATTTAAAAGAAGTTGTAACTTGAGGTTATTTATATATTGCACAACCACCTTTATATAAACTTACTAAATGAAAAAAATCATGGTACGTTTTTACTGAAGAGGAAAAAGCTATAATAATTGAAAGAGAGTCTATTACTTGAGAAAATATACAAAGGTATAAAGGGCTTGGGGAAATGAATCCTGAACAACTTTGGGAAACAACAATGGATCCTGGACAAAGAAAGATGTACAAGGTTTGAATAGATGATGCTCAACAGGCTGATGAAATCTTTAAAATTCTAATGTGAGCAGAAGTTGCCCCAAGAAGAAGATTTATTCAATCAAGAGCAAAAGATGTACAAAATCTTGATGTTTAAAAAACTAGAACATATTTTGTTAAAAAGTTAGGGTGTGTTAAAAACCTTAACTTTTTAATTTAAAATAATGGCTTATATAAAGGCTTTTTAAAAAAACTAAAAAAAAGAGACAAAAAACCTTTGACAATTATAAAAAAAACTATAATATCTGTCTCGCTAAATTAAATATATATTCCTTCGTAGCTCAGCGGTAGAGTAGATGGCTGTTAACCATTTGGTCACTGGTTCGAATCCAGTCGAGGGAGCCATATTTACTGTTCTTTATTATAAAGTACATATAAATGCGTGGAGAGATGGCTGAGTGGTCGAAAGCAACGGTCTTGAAAACCGTCGTGTCGCAAGGCACCCAGGGTTCGAATCCCTGTTTCTCCGCCATTTTTTTTTAGCTTAAAAATGCAATATCACTTGGAAAGGTGGCAGAGTGGCTTATCGCGCACCCCTGCTAAGGGTGTGAACCTTCACAGGTTCCGAGGGTTCAAATCCCTCTCTTTCCGCCATTTCTAGATATTGTTATTAGGGCCTGTAGCTCAGGGGTTAGAGCAGTTGGCTCATAACCAATTGGTCGTTGGTTCAATTCCAACCAGGCCCACCATATTAAAATTAAAGAAAATTGAAAAAACTTTTGACTTAAAGTTAATTGCAAATACAATCTTCTCGCTTCAATAAATTGATGTAAAAAAGAGATTCTAAATCAATTATATATTTATAATAAAAAGTTAAAAAAAACTTTTGACAAATAAATAATAATTAATACAATCTTTTGGCTTCATTTAAAGAGGTAAGTTCATTAAAATAAACAGAATATTAGAAAGAATTAAACGCAAATTCTACTAGGAAAAAACTAAAAAAACAAAAGTCCTATTTATTTAGGCATTACGTTA
>Ga0193963_1001567_pt1 | contig 11283 bp, 8 predicted proteins | sample FB_6_MG_FD_140359 | JGI IMG/M metagenome (GOLD analysis project Ga0193963, IMG submission 140359) | Microbial mat bacterial communities from the Broadkill River, Lewes, Delaware, United States - FB_6_MG | ecosystem: Environmental > Aquatic > Freshwater > River > Microbial mats | place: USA...
ATTTAATAGCTGGTGATGAAGAAGAAGTTTTACTTCCAAATTGCTATGTTACAAAAGAGATGGAAATTGATTCTATCTTAGATGTATTTATTTATACTGATAGTGAAGATAGATTAGTATCAACTACTTTAACTCCGTATGCAATGAAAAATGATTTTGCATCTTTAGAAGTGATAGATTTTGCAAAGTTTGGAGCATTTTTAGATATAGGTTTACCAAAAGATTTATTAGTTCCTAAAAATAAGCAAAAAACCACATATGAAATTGGTGATAGAAAAGTAATTAAAGTAATTGAAGATGATAAAACGGGTAGGCTTATTGGAAGTGAAAAGTTTATATTAAGTAAAGAACCTAAAAATCTTAATATTGGTGATGAGGTAGAGATTCTTCTATATACAAAAACTCCTTTAGGATTTAAAACAATTGTAAACAATGAATTTGAAGGTTTAATTTATCATAGTGAAATTTTTGAAAATATCCATATAGGTGATAAGAAAAGAGCATACATTAAGTTGATTAGAGAAGATGGAAAACTTGATCTTTCTTTACAAAAGTTTGGCGCAAAAAAAGGTGATGATAATCCTTTAAAAGTACTTGAAGTATTAAAACAAAATGGTGGTGAATTAGGTTTTACTTATAAAAGTGATGCAGAAGATATAAAAGATGTATTTGGAATGAGTAAAAAGGCTTTTAAAGCTTCTCTTACTAATTTAATTGAAAACAATAAAATAGTCTTAGATGAAAATATAATAAAAATAAAATAGAATTTAGATTTTTGGGTAGATACAATTTCTACCATTGTTTTTTGCTTTATATAATTCTCTATCAGCTCGATATATTAAGTCATCAATAGATTCATCTTTTTTGTATTGAGCTATTCCAAAACTTACAGTGAGATTTAAATTTTTAATCTTTTTAATCTTTATTTCTGAAATTAGCTTCTGTAGGTTTTGACATAATGATATTGTTTGAGATAAGCTACTGTTTGGACAAATAATTAAAAATTCTTCTCCTCCCCATCTTCCTGCTAAATCATACTTTCTTATTTGTTTACTAAGAATTTTTGATAAAAGTTGTAAAACTTTATCTCCTATATTATGTCCATAAGTATCATTTATTTTTTTGAAGAAATCAATATCTATCATTACCACAGATAGTGATAAGTCATTTCTAAGACTCCTATCCATTTCAATTTCTAAGAAAGAGTCAAGTTTTCTTCTATTGGCAATTTTTGTTAGAGTATCAGTTTCTGAAATAATTTTTAAACTTTTATTTCTATAATAAAAAGTAATTAATATTAATAGAAGAATTATTAAAATTACAGAAAGAAGTTTATAGTCTGTATTATGTTCATATTTTATATTAATCCATTTATTGTAAATTTCATCATGTTCTTCTTCTGTAATTGAATTTAAAGTTTTTTGTAAAATTGAATTTAATATAGTTAAGTCTTTTCTTGTAGAGAAACTTAATTTTGTTTTAAAAGGTGCTTCTCCATTTATTTTAAGATTAGTATACTTTAGTTTTTTAACGAAGTATCCCGTATTTGGAAGTGCTCCAATATATGCATAAGCAGTTCCTTTATAGACTTTTTCTAAAGCATCTTTTGTTGTATTAACAGGAATTAAATCTATTTTTTTATTATACTTTTGTAGAAGTTCTTCTGTATAAAATTTTTTTTCAACTGCAACACTTTTATTTGACAATTGATTTAAATTTTTAATATATCCTTCATCATCCTTTGTGACAATTACTGTAGGAAACTGAAGATATGATTTTGTAAAGTTCATGTATTCATTTCTTTTGGGCGTATTAATTATTGCTAAGAACATGTCAATTTCTTTATTTTTGATATGTTCAATCATTTCATGCCAGTAACCATTATTTTTAATTTGTAATTTTATCTCAAGCCTCTTTTCTATTAGTTCTAAGTAACCTGCTGCAATGCCACTATATGTTCCATTATTATCAAAAAATTCTATAGGGTTCCATTCTTTATTAGTACCAAGTTTAATTGTTTTATTACTATTTAACCAACTTTTCTCTTCGGTTGTTAATTTTAATTCTTTCATACTATGGATACAATGTATGAAGTCATTTAGATTATAATCCTTTCTTATAAGACCTAACAATCTGTAAACTTTAGCAATTTCGTCAAATTTTTCTTCACTAATATGTCCTATTTGTCCATTTTTATCATAGGCTAATTTTTTTAGTGTCTCTCCTTCGTAAATTAACTCTTCAAGTGTTTTGTTTTGTGAATTATAATTATCAAATATTAGTTTTGCAGTTTCATTTATATTTTGAAATGCATAATCCCATCCCTTTAAACTTGCTTCTGTAAATTGTTCTACAACTTTTGGATTATTATCTATCATTTGTTTTGATGTATATAAAAGATCTCCATAAAAATCAAATCCATAATCTTTTGGATGAAAATACTTATATTTAATTCCTCTTTTTTCCAATTTATAAGGTTCATTTGAAATATATGAAGCAATTGCATCTGTTTTACCATTTATTAAATCATCTAAATTATAACTATGCTTTTGAATTATTATATTATCACTTATAATACCTTCACTAAAAAGCATTGACATGTAGGAAGCTGAGGTAATTGCATCAGCGGAAATCATGATTTTTTTATTTTTTAAATCATAGGGAGATTTTATATTTTCATTTGTTATAAGTAATGCTGCGGGTGATTTTTGAAAAATTGCTGCTAATGCAACAACAGGATATCCATTGTTTTTATGAATTAGTAGAGAGGTTCTTCCTGTAGCAAAAGTAGCTTCTTGAGTTAATACATTTCTTAATATGTCAACATCATTTTTATAAGGTAATATTTCAACTTCTAATTCGTTGTATTTATAATATCCTTTTTCTTTAGCAACATAGTATCCTGCAAATTGAAATTGATTTAGCCATTGAAGTTGTAATGTAACTTTTTTTAAGTCTTTTGAATAGGAATAAGAGATAAACAATAAAAAAATAAAAATTATTTTTATTAAATTCTTCATAGGATACTCCTAGATAAGCTATTATACAAAGTTACTACTTAAAATTACACTATAAAATAAGAAGTATAGTTTTGATTAAGTTGATTAATTACGAAGAATCTAGTGTAGATTGATAATATATAAGTTAAAAATCATAATTAAGACTCTTTTTAAAAGCTTTTATTATAATTACGCCAATTAAAAAAAAGGGAAAAAATGGCAACAACAAAATTAAAAGGTAATTTAGTTAATTTAAGTGGAACTGAGGTTAGTATTGGAGATAAAGCACCTATCGTAAATGTAGTAGCGCAAGATTTATCAGAATTACAAGTTGGTGGAAAATCTCAAATTATTGTAGTAGTACCATCACTTGATACTCCTGTATGTGCTGCAGAAACAAGAAAGTTTAATGAAGAAGCTACGAAATCAAAGGCTGAAGTTGTAGTAATTTCTATGGATTTACCATTTGCAATGGGAAGATTTTGTACAACAGAAGGAATAGAAAATTTAAAAGTAGGTTCTGATTTTAGAAATAAAGATTTTGCTAACGCTTATGGAGTTTTAATTGCCGATGGTCCATTAGCAGGTGTTACTTGTAGAGCAATTTTTGTAACTAATGAAGAAGGTCTTGTTACATATAAAGAAATTTGTTCAGAAATTACAGAAGAACCTAATTATGAAGCTGCATTAGCTGCTATTAAATAGTTAATTTATTTAACAATTTTTTATAAAAGGGAGTAACTTCTTTAAGTTACTCCCTTTTTTATTTTAAGATTTAAGACAAATATTATTATAATCATAAAACTTAAAACGAAGGACAATCATGGCAACAACAAAATTAAAAGGTAATGAAGTAAATCTAAGTGGAGCAGAATTAAATGTTGGTGCAGTAGCACCAGTAGTTCAATTAGTTGCTAAAGATTTATCAGAAGTAGAAGTAGGTGGTCAAAAAGGTAAAGCTCAAATTATTGTAGTAGTACCTTCATTAGATACACCAGTATGTGCAGCGGAAACAAGAAAATTTAATGAAGAAGCAGCAAAAATTGAAAATGCAGAAGTTACAGTAGTTTCAATGGATTTACCATTTGCAATGGGTAGATTCTGTACAACTGAAGGTATTGAAAACTTAACAGTTGCATCAGATTTTAGAAATAAAGCATTTGCCAAATTCTATGGAGTTTTAATTGCTGATGGACCTTTAGCAGGTGTTACTTGTAGAGCAGTATTTGTAATTAATGCATCTGGAGTTGTAACTTATAAAGAAATTTGTCCAGAAATTACAGAAGAACCAGATTATGATGGTGCATTAGCAGCTGCAAAAGATGCTACTTCAACTTCTTGTTGTGGAACTTGTCAATAATCAAGTTTTTGATTATTATATTTTGATATAATTTCGAGATATTTAGATAAGGCTATCTTTTTAGATAGCCTTTTTTTATTAGGAGATTATATGTTCGCTGCAGACCCCCAAGATATACCTAAGGTAAAAGAAACTGCTTTTCAAAGTTGGTATAAAAAATTTTCGTCACAACCCCATCAACCATTTTTTGCAAATGGAATTATTTTTTTCATTCTTTTTATGGGATTACTTTTAGGTTCATATTCAAATGTGTTAACTTTAGATAGTGCCGTATTAGATTTTCATGGATATACAATGATATTTGTTGTATTTATCCAATTTTTCTTGGGTTTTCTATATGTAGTTTTCCCTAGATTTTTAACGCAAGCAGAGATAGAACCCAAAGTATATATGAAAAACTTTTTATATTATTTTGTATGTTCTGTTGGAATATTTTTATCTTTTCTTTTTTCTTTAAATATTCATTTTTTATTTATACCTTTATTATTTGTAGCTCAAATTCTTAGTTTTAGAATATTATATTCAATACATAAAAAAAGTATTACAAAAGATAAAAATGATACAAAATGGGTTCTTATTTTTTTTAGTGCAGGATTAGTAACACATTATTTCTTTGTTATTTCATTAATAGATTTTTCTTACGCATACCAAATAAAGCAAATAGCTATAAATAGTGGTTTTTATTTATTTATCTTTGGAATAATTTTTACAATTTCACAAAGAATGATTCCTTTCTTTACTTCTATGAAAGTTCAAGGGTATGTTATAAATAAAAGTAAAAACCTAATGGAGGTTTTATTTGTATTGTTAATTATAAAAGTTCTGCTTTTAAGTTTTGGTTCTGTTGAGTTAAATCTTATTGCAGATATTCCTTTATTTATTCTTTTTGTAAGAGAACTAATAAAATGGAAACTACCTGTGTTTAATACAATAGCAATTATGTGGATTTTATTTATATCTTTATATTGGATTCCTTTTGCATTTTTTATCTCAATTCTTGAGTCTTTAAGTGCAATATTTAATACAGGTATTATTTTTGAGAAAGCTGTTTTACATACTATTGCCGTTGGATATTTTATTACTGTGTTAGTTGGGTTTGGTACAAGAGTTGTGTTAGGTCACTCAGGACAAACTCCCCATGCAGATAAATTTGCAATTACAATTTTTATAGCTATTCAATTTATTGCATTACTTAGAATCTTTGCATCATTAAGTGCTAATATGAATTTAGATTATATTTTCTTTATTAATCTTTCTTCTTTTTTACTAATGGTAGGACTTCTTGTTTGGTCATCAAGGTATTTAACTATTCTTTTTAAAGGGAAATAGTTTTCTACACATATCCTTAACATTAAAATCTTAAAATTCAAACAAGATTAGCAAAAGGATATGTGATGAATATAATAAAAAAACCATCTTGGCAAATAGATGAAAGTGAAATTACTTCAAAAGAATTGTTTGATAAACGTAGAACGTTTCTAAAGTTGGGGGCAGCATCAATGATTGCGGGTTCTTCGATTGTAGAAGCTTTAGCCAAGGATAATATACCAATTGCTAATCTGAAGTATATAAAAGATAAAAATATCAATAATCTAAAATTGAATACTTATGATCAAATTACTTCTTATAATAACTTTTATGAATTTACTACTAGTAAAGAGAAGGTTAAACCTCTTTCCCATACTTTAAAAACTGAAAATTGGAAAATTGAAATTGATGGTTTAGTTGAAAAACCTATGACTGTTGATTTTGATGATTTAATGAAGAAGTTTGCTTTAGAAGAAAGAGTATATAGATTCAGATGTGTAGAAGGTTGGTCTATGGTTGTTCCATGGATTGGATTTACGCTGGCTGATTTAATTAAATATATTAAACCATTATCTAGTGCAAAGTATGTTAGGTTTGAGACTTTAGAAGATCCTGTAATGTTCCCTGACCAAAGAAGAGGAGTTCTTTCAACTATTTCTTATCCTTATGTAGAAGGTCTAAGAATGGATGAAGCAATGAACAATTTAACTTTAATGGCAGTAGGATTATATGGTTCTTCAATGCCAAAGCAAAATGGAGCACCGATTAGATTAGTTGTTCCTTGGAAATATGGTTTTAAATCTATTAAATCAATATCAAGAATTTCATTTACTGATAAAGAACCTTTAAGTTCTTGGCAAAAAGAAAACCCAAAAGAGTATGGATTTTATGCGAATGTAAATCCTGAAGTTGATCACCCTAGATGGTCACAAGCTAGAGAAAGAGTGTTAGGAAAGTTTTTTAAACAAAAAACATTAATGTTTAATGGTTATGCAAAAGAAGTTGCACATATGTATAAAGGAATGGACTTAACTAAGTTCATATAAGGTTTTTTCATGAAAAGAGTATTGCTATTTATAATTTTATTAATCCCTTTAGGGTATATGTCTTTTGAATTATTTATTATTCAAGATGTAAAAGACCCAATAAAATATATTTATACAGTAACAGGTGCGACTGCTACAGTAATACTTTTTGCAACTATTTCTTTGTCATTGATAAGAAAATGGATAAATTTAATAAAGTATAGGAGAATGTTTGGACTATTTGGTTTTTTTTATGCACTTTTACATTTTTTAAATTTTTACATTCTAGATGCAGAATTAGATTTTTTGTTTGTAATAGAAGAGAGTTTAGATAAGCCATTTATTTATTTAGGAATGATCTCCTTCTTTATTTTAATTTTTATGGCAATAACTTCAACTAAAAAGCTTTTTAAGAAATATAATAAATTTCATAAGCTTATTTATTTAGTTTTAGTTCTAGTAACAATTCATTTTATAATGGCCCAAAAATCTTTAAGTATCCTACAGTTCGGATATGTTATTACAATTTTAATAATTGCATATTGTAAATTATTACAACAAATTATTAATAAAAATAAGTCTTGAAATTTAAATAACTAAGTTTAAGTTAACTAATCATTAACTTTTGATTATAGTTTAGTTAATTGTGAGCTTGTATAATTTTCACATGGATAAGAAGAAATGCGAAGCTTCTTATAAAAATTTAAAAAAATGCGAATTTTTAAGTTTTCCAAAATTTGTTTCCTTGTGTATAAAAAGCTCCTTTCCCTAGGAGCTTTTTTTTTGTTTAAAATATTAGTATTAATTATGTGTTAACTTTTGATTATAGTTTAGTTAATTGTGAACTTGTATAATTTTCACATGGATAAGAAGAAATGCGAAGCTTCTTATAAAAATTTAAAAAAATGCGAATTTTTAAATTTTCCAAAATTTGTTTCCTTGTGTGTAAAAAGCTCCTTTCCCTAGGAGCTTTTTTTTTGTCTAATTTTTTAAAAATTAATAGAAATCAAAAGAATCTTTATGATAATATTCGCCAATGAAAAAACTATCAAAGAATATTAATTAATGCCTCTATCCAATTTAAATCAAGAACAGCTAAGTGCAGCAACATGTAAACAAGGGTTTAACCTAATTATTGCTAGTGCAGGTACTGGTAAAACATCAACAATTGTTGGAAGAATTGCAAATTTAATTAATAATGGAACTAAGCCAGAAGAAATATTATTGTTAACTTTTACAAATAAAGCAGCAGCAGAAATGGTAGCAAGAGTTGCAAAATTTTTTGGAAAAGATGTAGCAAAACAAATTATGGCTGGAACTTTCCATTCTGTTTCCTATAAACTTTTAAAGCAACTTGAAGTAAATATAACTTTAAAGCAACCAAATGAGCTTAAAACATTGTTTAAATCTTTATATGAAAAAAGAGTTTTCTATGATAGAGATGATGAAGCAAATCCGTATGATGGTGGATATCTTTATGATTTATATTCTTTATTTTTAAATTCAAATAATGGTGAAGATTTTGGAGAATGGATAAGAGAAAAAAATCCAGCTCATGAACTTTATACTGCAATTTATGAAGATGTTGTAATTGAATTTAATGAATTAAAATTAAAATATGGGTATGCGAACTTTGATGATCTTTTAACAATTATGCTTGATACTTTAAAAAAAGAAGAGTTTAACTTTAAAGAAATTCTTGTAGATGAGTATCAAGATACAAATCCTTTGCAAGGAAGGTTACTAGATGGGTTTAAACCTAAATCTCTTTTTTGTGTTGGTGACTATGATCAAAGTATTTATGCTTTTAATGGTTCAGATATTGGGATTATCTCAACTTTTTCTAGTAGGTATAATGATGCAAATGTATTTACTCTTAGAAAAAACTACAGATCAACAAAACCTATATTAGATCTTGCAACTAAAGTAATTGAACATAATGAAAGAGTTTATGAAAAGAAATTAGAAGTCATAAGAACTGAGTATACTGAAAAGCCTAAATTATTAGCTTTTACTGAGTTGTTTTCTCAATATCATCATATTTCTGAACTAATTTCAAAAAGTTCAACACCCCATAGTGATATGGCAATTATTTTTAGAAATAATTCAAGTGCGGATGGGATTGAAGCAAATTTAAGAGAGTATGGTATTCCAGCAAAAAGAAAAGGTGGTATGTCATTTTTTGATTCTGTTGAAATTAAATTTGTATTAGATGTACTTGTAATGCAACTTTCTCATAATGATATGATGGCTTTTATCCATGTTTTAGAACATGGAAAAGGTATTGGAAAAGCAATCTCAAAAGATATATTTGATGCTTTAATAAAACTTGGTCATGGCGACATGTTTAAAGGACTTTTCCATCCAGATCCTAATATAAATAATCCATATGAATCAAACAAAGTAAAAAATATACAACTTGGTCTTTTTGATGATTTTTTAGAGTTAGGTTCAATATCCAAATTTAAAGATTGTAACTTTGAAGAAGCTTTTTTAGCTAATCCTATTTTAAAACATCCAAAACTCAGTGTTGATGGAGCTAAATATGTTTATGATTTTTATTTATTGATTAAGCATTTAAGACGTACTAAGAATCCAGATTCTTTAGTTACTAGTATTACTTCATCTATGATGTATTCAAAAATAAAAGAATCATTAGCAATAAAAAGAGCTACACAAAAAGATGGAACTATAAATGCAATTCAAAAAGCAAAAGCCTTAGCTAAAATAAATAGGAAAGTAATGCTTCTTAAAAATTTATCTAGAAATTTTCAGGATCTTTCAAAATTTGTAAACTCTATGATTTTAGGTGGTAGTGAAATGAGTGAAGGGGATGGAGTAAATCTTTTATCTGTTCATGCAAGTAAAGGTTTAGAGTTTAAAGAAGTGTATGTAATAGACCTTATGGATGGACGTTTCCCTAATCGAAAATTAATGAGTAAAGGTGGAAGTTTAGAAGAAGAAAGACGTCTTTTTTATGTCGCAGTTACGAGAGCAAAAGATATTCTTTACTTAAGTTATGCAAAATATGATAAAGTAAAAAGAATGGATTTTATTCATTCTCCTTTTCTAAAAGAAGCGGGACTTGTAAGTAAAACTACAGAAGAAGAATAGTTTCTTTTTATCCTTTTAACATATAAAAATAAAAAGTGTGACGCTAGTTGTGACACATATATGTTATTGTTTTTATAGAAAAACAAAAGGTATAAAATGAACTCAAATGCTATTTCAAAAGTTAGTAATATAATCTCAGAAGATGTAAATTCAACTCTTAGTGCAAATGATGATAGTTTAAGTGAAATTGATTTTGCAATTGATGAAATAGAACAAATCTTAGAAAAAGAAAAAATTAGACAAAATCAAACAAAAGAACAAATTGAGTATGAAAAGAAGAAAAAAAAGAGTTTAAACAATCAAATTGATTTTATTACAAAAAGAGATAGTAGTAATTTAATAAAGTCATTTCTTTTAAAACAAATTGAACCTGATAATGAAATTCTACATTTAGAAGAATATTTAGTTAATATTAATGATAATATCAAAAAACTAGCAGATTTTTTGGATGTATTAATTACAAAAAAGAATTTAATTGAGTTAGAAATTAGCAATTGTTCAAAAGTGTCATTTTTTAATCTTAATCACTATAAATTCTAGTTTTTTTAATTATTCTTTAAAGCATTATCTTTCCTAAAACAACTTTTCGATATAATCGCGAATAATTTAATAAAACACAATGATAATCAACATATAGGAATTTAAATGAGTGAGAAATACGAACCATCAAAAGTAGAAGACAATTATTATAAAATCTGTGAAGATAGAGGTTATTTTGAAATTGATGGAAATAAATCAATTCAAGAAGAAGGTAAAAACTTTTCTATTATGATGCCTCCTCCAAATGTAACAGGAAGTTTACATATAGGACATGCACTTACATTTACATTACAAGATATTATTACTAGATATAAAAGAATGGATGGGTTTAAGACTCTTTGGCAACCGGGAACTGACCATGCTGGTATTGCAACTCAAAATGTTGTTGAAAAACAACTATTAGCAGAAGGTACTACAAAAGAAGAATTAGGAAGAGAAAAATTCCTTGAGAGAGCTTGGTTACAAAAAGAGACTTCAGGTGGTAATATTGTACATCAAATGAGAAAACTTGGAGTTACTCCAGCTTGGAAAAGAGAAAGATTTACAATGGATTCGGGTCTTAAAGAGGCTGTAAAAGAAGCATTTGTATCTTTATACAATGATGGACATATTACTCAAAATAACTATATGGTTAACTGGTGTACGCATGATGGTGCATTATCTGATATTGAAGTAGAGCATGAAGAAATAAATGGTAAATTTTATACAATGATTTATAAATTTGCTGATGGTTCAGGGGAACTTCAAGTAGCAACTACTAGACCTGAAACATATTTTGGGGATACAGCTATTATGGTTCACCCTGATGATTCACGATATGCTGATATTATTGGGAAAGAAGTATTATTACCATTAACTGATAGAACAATCAAAGTAATTACTGATTCTCATGTTGATATGGAATTTGGAACAGGTGTTGTAAAAGTAACTCCTGCAC
>Ga0193963_1001571_pt1 | contig 11275 bp, 9 predicted proteins | sample FB_6_MG_FD_140359 | JGI IMG/M metagenome (GOLD analysis project Ga0193963, IMG submission 140359) | Microbial mat bacterial communities from the Broadkill River, Lewes, Delaware, United States - FB_6_MG | ecosystem: Environmental > Aquatic > Freshwater > River > Microbial mats | place: USA...
TACAAAGATAAAAGACTTCTCTTTTTTAGCATCTTATGATTATATGTTAAATGATAAATATTTTGCTGATGATATTGGTGCACTAAGAACATCAGATATAAAATTATCATCACATGTTTATAGTACAGAATTAAAATACAATCATATTTTCTTAAATAATAAACTAGTAGTGGGGGGAAAGTATAGAGTCAAAAAGAGCCATTATACTTCACGAATAGCAAATGGTGTTTCTTTAGAAGTTCCCAATATTGATACGCAAACCATATCTACTATATTTCTTGAAAATCAATATTCTTTAGAAGAAAATTCTATCTTAACAACAGGTGTTTCATCCTCTCTTGTGCGAAATAATAATTCATCTCAAGATGATGACTTACTGATGTATCGAATTGGACATACTTATACTACTAAAAACTTTGTTTTTAAGACGATCGCCTCTCGTGTAGAAATTTCTCCTGATCCTTACTTGATAAATGGACAGAACCCATATACTGTTTTTGGAGATAAAAAGGTTCAAACTTTAGATTCTATAATAGAACATATCACATATGAGATGGATCAAAATAAATATGAATTATTATTAACAAACTTAAAATCTAAAAATTATCTTGTACCTGTATTACCAGAAATGAAAATTGATAATTATGATAAAGATGTGATTACAAATGGGGTTTAGCTCGATGGACACACAACTATAATACGTTTGATAAGCTTTTTTTAACTTTTGGATATTTGAAAAAAGAAGATCTTCCTTTCATAGGAGAGCAAAAACAATACATTGGAATTTTAAAAAATATAAATACATATAAAAAATTTGATTTATTCAATGAGATGCTTTTTTATAAATATAGTACAGAAGATAAAGAATTTTATGATTATAGTATGGGAGTGAAGTATCATTATAGTGATGACTTAACAATCTCTTTCAAGGGTGAAAATTTACTAAACAAAGCAAAAACCACTTCCTATGCTAGATTGAATACTCAATTATTATCAAGTTCAATTTTATCCCAAGAAGAGCCACTTGAAATATCGCCAATTGATAGAAGAGTTATGATAAGCGTGGAGTATCTATTTTGAGAAAACTTTTCTTGATATTTATTTTTATTATCAATAGTTTTGGTTCTGAGAATAATTATGAATTAAAACTGTATGAAAAGATATTGCCAAGTATTTTTAAAAAGAATTTGTTAGTTTATGCAGATAAGAAAAGCAAAGAGATATTAATATATAGCAATGTCTTGGAACTAACAATAAGTTGTATTCATGCAGATATATTAATAGGTAAAGAGTTTGAGAATTTGCCTCAGGTATGTGAACATAAACCTGTATTTAGTACAAACTATAGAAACTTCATGAAAAATAAAAATAGTATAGGTGCATTTTATTGGAGAAAAGGTCGCCCTCAAATAAAATTTCGTTTGGATACTTTAAGAAAATATGATTTGATATTACCAGAAAGCTTGATGGAATTTGTTTATGAATAAAACAATACAGTCATTTAAATCAACCTATGTTTTTATACTTTTGGCTTTTATTTTATTGGTTGGGGCTATTTTTATACAGCATAAAATTGATGAAACTCGATATATAATTAAAAACATAAATAATAAATCAAACATTGAACATGTTATAACATTGTCTCAAAATATAGCAAATAAAATAGTAAATGAGACAGGACAGGATATATATAACTCACTTGAACTAGATGACAATTTAAGAATAAAATTAGAAGAAGATTTACAATATTTTGTAACTCAAAAGTATAAAGATATTTATCTTTTAGATAAAAAAAATATGAATAAAAAAGATTTTAGAGTTTTACTTGATGCTACAAAAAATATAGATGATAAGTTTGCCTTTCAAGAATTATATAGACCTGTAAACCTAGATAAATACAACAAAGCATATGCGACTAAAAAACCTATACATTTTGAAAATAAAGATATACAATCACTTTGGATGACATGTATCTATCCTATTATTATTAATAATAATGTACACGCTATTTTAGTAGTTGACTTTTCTATTAAGGAGCTAAATATTATTAACTCCACTTTGTATGAACTTGATGATATCTTTGAAATCGCACTTTTGTTTTTTGTACTTGTATTTTTTATAATTGTTTATTTTTCTTATGCTGATTTTAAAAGAGAGAGATTAAAGAGAAAAGTTTTTGAAGCCTTGAAACTAAAAACTGATGAGTTAGAAATAGAATCAAGTAAACTAAAAGAAGCAGTTGAAATAAAATCAAACTTTTTGGCAAATATGTCCCATGAGATTAGAACACCTTTGAATGGTATATTGGGATTTGTTGATATTTTAAAAGATAATATTAAAGAAAAAGAAAATAAAAAGTATTTGAAGATTATAAATAATTCAAGTCATCATCTTTTAGGAGTAATTGATGATATCTTAGATTTTAGTAAGATTGAAAATGGAAAACTTTCAATAGAGTTTATCGACTTCAATATAAAAAAAGAGCTTCAAAGTATTGTTGACCTTTTTATGGTAAGAGCTAATGATAATAATATATCAATAGAAGTTAATTTTGACAATGATTTACCTCACGTTTTAGTTGGTGATGTTTTAAGAATAAAACAAGTGCTATCCAATTTACTTTCAAATGCTATTAAGTTTACACCTCAAGGGAAAAAAATATATTTACATATAAAGTATATTAAAAATCTTTTATATGTAAATGTAAAAGATGAGGGGATAGGTATCTCGCAAAATAGAATTGCTCATATTTTTGAAGCTTTTGCACAAGAAGATAATTCGACCACAAGAAAATATGGAGGAACAGGTCTAGGGCTTACTATATCATATAATTTAGTTAAAGCAATGAGTGGAGAACTAAAATTGAAAAGTGAATTAGGTTTAGGAAGTGAATTTTATTTTTCTATTCCTCTTAAAGTTTCAACTCAAAATATAAAAACTATATCAAAAAAGAGTATAAATATTTTGGAAGGTGAGATTTTGGTTGTTGAAGATAATAAATCAAATCAAATGTTTATGAAAGTTATACTTAAAAATATGGGCTTAAAGTTTGATATAGCACAAGATGGACAAGAAGCTGTAAATATGTTTAATAAAAATAAGTATGATGCTATATTGATGGATGAAAATATGCCAAATATGAATGGTATAGAAGCCACAAAACAAATAATCAATATAGAGCAATCAAGGCAATTGCCTCATACTCCAATCGTTGCTTTAACAGCAAATGCACTAAAAGGAGATCGAGAAAGGTTTTTAGCCGCAGGAATGGATGAATATCTTGCTAAACCTATAGATAAAAAGAAACTCAATAAAATTTTAAGTAAGTATTTGAAGAGTCCTAATTAGAATATAAAAAGAGAGTATAATGCAATTTAAAAAAGTTCATGAATATACAAAAGAATTAAGTGTGTTATATATAGAAGATGATTTTAACTTTAGAGAGGATACCTCTGAAATATTTTCAAAGTTATTTTCTCATGTTGATACAGCCGTTGATGGGAAAGATGGTCTAGAAAAGTATCTATCTTATTTTGCTACAAACAATAAGTATTATGATATTGTAATTACAGATATAAATATGCCGTATATCAATGGAATAGAGCTTATTAAAGAGATATATCAACACGATAAAAATCAATCAATAATTGTAGTTTCAGCTTATAATGACAGTGAATATTTAATGGAGCTTGTAAATATAGGGATAGAACAATTTTTACTCAAACCTCTTTCTCTTGAAGAGGTCTTTGAAGTTTTATATACAGTTTCTTCGAAGATACTGAATCTAAATACAAATAAAAAGAACAAAGGAACTATACAAGTAGGTGATAATCTTTTTTGGGATAGTGAAAATTTATCCTTATTTATTCAAGAAGATGAATATAAAAAAGATATAAAACTTACAAAAAATGAGTTGTCATTATTAAAAATATTTATCAAAAATGGAACTAGACTTACTACACTTCAAGAGTTATTTAACATTGTTTGGAAAAATGAAGCATATCTTGGTTCTCCTGAGTCTTTAAATCAAATCATTTCAAGATTTAGAAGAAAAGTGCCTTTATTGACTATTCAAAGTCTTTATGGAGTAGGGTATAAACTAATCTTTTAAAAATACCTTTATTTGTACAATGATTGAACAATATTTTTCGGATATAATTTTATAGTCATTATAAAAGGAAAAGAAAATGAAATTGGTTTTGATGCTTTTAATATCTATAAATACTCTTTTTGGAGCAATCAATTTTTATAATAATATAGAAAAAATAGATGATTTTAAGCTGGGCTATTATTATGATAGCTCAGGAAAAGCAAATATTGAACAGATTGTTACTAAGAAATTTGATAAAGAGATACAGAATCAATTTTCACTTGGATATCTTTTGGGTTCTAGTTGGTTTACATTTGATATTCAAAATAATAGTGATAATAATGAATTAGTTTTTTATTTTACAGAAGCATTTTTTCAAGAGTTACATTTATATGAAAAAGTTAATAATCATTGGATAAAACATGCTGGTGGACTAGATGTTAGTTTAAGCAATAGAGACTTAAGAGATAGAAATACGGCCATTATATTAAATATAAAAAAAGGTGAAACAAAAAGGTATTATATTCAAACTTCGACGAAGTTTGCTCATTTTGGAGAATTTCAAATTCATGATATGAAATCATTTTTGACAAAATATAAACCAAACATCTTGATGATGTATATGCTGTATTTTGGTGTGATAATTATGATTATTGTTTTTAATACTTTTTTATATTTTACATTAAAAGATAAAATATATGCGTACTATGTAGGCTATGCTTTTTTTTATATGATATTTATCTTTGTTTTAAGTGGATTTAATATTTTTATAGGTTTACATCATTGGTATTATGAACTTCATCTATCTGCCCCTTTACTGATGGTGTTTTTGATACTTTTTTCAAATACTTTTTTAGAACTTAAAGAGTATATGCAAAAAACTTTTATTCTTTCAAATACTTTAGGAGGAGTTTTTCTTCTGTTAGCCATTTTGATACTAGTAGATTTGGAAAGATGGTATTGGTTATTAACTACATTTGCATCTATTACTTTTTTAGTTTTAATTTATGCATCTATCACTGTTTGGAGGTTAGGGCATAAAAAAGCAAAATATTATGTTTTTGCCTTAACAATATATATGGTAACTATGGTACTTTTTACATCAATGGTAAATGGCTGGTTGGAGTATAATGATATCAATAGATATCTTTTTTTATTTGCATCTTTACTGGAAATTATGATTTTTTCTCTAGTATTAGCAAGTAGATTTTTAGATATTAAAAATGAAAAGATTGATATGCAGTATAAATTAATTGAAACATTAAAAGAAACACAAGAAAAAGAAAAGTTACTGCAACAGCAAAGTAAACTAGCACAAATGGGTGAGATGATTAGTATGATAGCACACCAATGGAGACAACCACTAGGATCAATTAGTAGTACGGTGATGGGGATGCAAGTAGGGGTATTAAGTGGAGAGTTTGACTTAGATGATAAAAAAGATCAAGAAAAGTTCACAAAATTTTTAGATGAAAAATGTAATAAAATATCACAATACGTACAGTTCTTATCAACAACTATAGATGACTTTAGAAACTTTTTTAAACCAGACAAAAAGAAAGAGAAAGTCAATATCACAATCCCAATCAATAAAGCACTCCAAATTATACAAATATCAACAGAAAATAAAGGGATAAAAATAGATATAGACTATCAAATAAATGATGAGATAGAGATATATCAAAATGAGATGATACAAGTGATTTTAAATATTTTGAAAAATAGTGAAGATAGCTTAGAAGAGAAAAAAAGAATAAATCCAATGATACAAATAAAAACATTTAAAAAAGAGAAAAGTTGTTTTATTCAAATAAGTGATAATGGAGGAGGGATTCCACCCCAAATAATGCAAAAGATATTCAATCCATATTTTTCAACAAAAGATAAAAAAAATGGAACAGGATTGGGCTTGTATATGTCAAAGGTGATGACAGAAGAGCATAATAATGGAAAGTTAAATGTAAAAAATATAAAGAATGGTGTTTGTTTTGAGATACTATTCAATGAAAGGAATCACAATGAAGACCAAATATAACTTTCATGACCTATATGAGTATAGCCATGATTTAAATGTTTTATATGTAGAAGATGATATAGATTTACTCAATGATACAAAAGAAGTTTTAGATAGACTATTTAAAAATGTTGTAACTGCTACAAATGGAATTGATGGTATGTCACAGTATACTAAAGAGTTTGACTTAGTTATAACAGATATAAATATGCCTAAAAAAGATGGATTGTCTATGATAAAGGATATTATGTGTATCAATCCTGAACAGTCTATTGTTGTTGTTTCTGCGTATAGTGATTCTGAAAGATTAATTGAGTTAATAGAAGAGGGTATTGATTGTTTTCTTATGAAACCAATGCTTTTTGAAAAGTTGATTCAAGTACTATATAAATCGTCTAAATCTATCTATGATAAAAAACAAAAAAAAGAATTTTTAATCAATCAATCAAAACTAGCTTCAATGGGAGAGATGATTGATTCGATTGCACATCAATGGTTACAACCTATGAATATATTGAAAATGCAAACCAATATGTTAGAAATAAGTCATCTAAGTGATACCTTAACTAAAGAGGATATAGATGAATATATCGCAAAATATTATACTCAAATTGACTATACTATAGAAACTTTAAATGAATTTCGAAATTTTTTTAGTTCAACTAATAAAATAGTTGAAATATCTTATAAACAAATAGTTCAGAGTGTTTTAGTTTTGTTGCAAGATACTATTATCTTGCATAATATTGATGTCTCATTAAATCTAGATAGCAACCATCTTATATCCGTTGTTCCAAATGAGTTTAAACATATTATGATCAATATTATATCTAATGCAATTGAAGCTTTTGAAGAAAAAAAGATTAAAGGGAAAAAAATCATTTTTAATTCTTCTATAAAAAATGATGAAATTGTACTTGATATTATTGATAATGCAGGAGGGATTCCTGAAGATATCATTGATAATATTTTTGATGAAAAATTCACCACTAAAGATAAAGGAACGGGTGTAGGGCTTTATTTGTCTTCTTTAGTTATCAATAAGATTGGAGCTAAAATATTTGCCAGCAATACTTCTGATGGGGTAAAATTTAGTATATCTATTAAGAAATCTTAAAATACAAAACTATTCCTTATCTTGTATCTCTCCTGCTCTTTTTAGAGCAAGTTTTGTTAAAAATGGTCCTAAAATTTCATGGATTATTGTTGTTGCTAAAATAGTATTCAATACAACTTCACTTATTTGGTTTAGAGGAAACTCTTTATAAAGTAACATAGCTAAACCTAATGCGACACCCGCTTGAGGAATCAAAGCAAATCCTATATTTTCTTTTATGCTTGTTCTTGAATGTGCTAAATAAGCACCAAAATAAGCACCCCAATATTTTCCCAATGCTCTTAATACAACATAAATAATAGCAACATGCCACATGTCAAATAACATATTTATATGAATACTTGCTCCAGTGATAATAAAAAATAGCATGAAAATAATATCAAGATAATAATCCTCTAAAGCTTTAAATATACTTTCAAAATATTCTGAACGATTTGATAAAATAAGACCAAATATCATAACTGACAATAGCGCTTCAAAATTAAAGAAATTTGCTACAGTGTACACTATCATAATATTTCCAATGGCAACACTAAGTGTTTTTTTACTATTAACTTTTGAAATAATGAAAATTGTAAAAAGTGCAAATAAAGCACCAATAGACATAGATATAAATATATGATAGATGATATTGAGCGTGTCTTTTATGAAGTGAGTTTTAATTGGATCAATAATAGATGAATAAACGGATAAACTTAAACTGTAGTTGATGATTGCTAAAATATCATCTATTGCAACTACGGCAATTAACGTAGTTGTAACTATCCCTACACTTTTATATTGTTCAATCACCGCAAGTGTTGTTGATGGTGCAGTTGTTGTTGCTAATGCACCAAGAAATAAAGAGATAGAAAAGTAAAAGATAAAATCCTCATAATTGCTTAAGTTCTCAATAAAAAAAGGTAGAACAAAATAGAGTCCAAGAGTTGTTATTATAAAAGTAAGTTGCGCTTGAAAAAAAGTTATATAAAGTATAGATTTTTTCATCTCTTTAATGTGTTGGAACTTTATACTTCCCCCAATAATAAACGCTATAATCACTAAAGAAAAGTCTATAATCCATGTTGTCTGAGTAATAAATGATTTTGGAATAATTAATGAGACAGAAGGACTTAATACAATCCCCAAAAGAAGATATACAGCTATTTTTGGAAAATGAAATTTTTTGGATATTATTTTAGATATGTACCCTAAAACTAGTATTAACCCTAGCCAAAAAAAACTTTCCATATTTGTGTCCTACTTATGCAATCGTATTTATTTTATAGTATATCATAACTTAATATGTATAATTATTTATAATAATCTTTTTTAGAATCTATTCAAGTTGGTGTAAGTGGTTATATTATTAAACCAATTATGAAAATATCAGATAGTTTTATTGGATATGGTAATAAAAGTGATAAAAACCAAAAAGATGTTATTGATAATAAATTATTTGAACATCATTTCTGGATCATTGAATAGTCCTAACCAATAAAGATTAAAGTGCTTCTTTAATTTGTATAGAATTATTATGTAGTATATCAAATTGAATATCTTTGTTATCAAGAAATTGAATTACATCCATGATTTTACTCGAATAGTTCATTTGAATTGTTTTAGTCTTGCTATCGTATGTTGCGCCATTAAATCTTCGAATGATATCATCCATAATATTTACAAGTCCATCATTTGAACTAAAATTCTCAAAATATCTACATTGATTGCTATCAAAGTATTTTATACATTGTACTAGTTGTGAAGTATTTATTGGTTTTAAGAGTCTTATTTTATTATACTTCTCTTGACAATAGTCACAACCTCTATGTTCACTACATGCTAAAACATCACTTATAGTGATCACTTTTTGATGTTGATTATGTTTTAATATTTGTTCTAAAACACTTTTCCCATAATCAATAGTAAAATCGATAATAACAATATCAATAGGGTTATTATAATAAGCGTTTAAAGTATCAATTTCATCTTTACAAAAAAAGATATCAATTTCATCCGTAGTATCAAGGTGTTGAAATAAATGTGTTAAGTCTTTATCGTTATCTAAAAATAATATATTCATAGGATAATTATACTCCTTGATTGTTATCTAATTGTGATATTTTTATCTTATATCCAACATTGTATACTGATTCAAAGATTTGAGCATCTAATTTATTCTTTATTCTAGAAATAAGTGCTCTTAATGCTTTTGTATCATATTCGTCATTAATATTATCTTCCCATACTGTATTTAAAATCATATCTGTCTCAAAAATCCTATTTTTATTTGAACAAAGAAGAGAGATAAGAAGATGCTCTTTTTTTGTTAATTTTATAATTGTAGAATTTTTATATAAAATCTCTTTTTGTATATCCCAGCTAATATCTCCATGAAGTTTTAAAGTATTATTTTGAAAGTTGTTCTTTTTGTCTAATTGTTTTATAATTTTAAACAATGTTGTTTCAAATTCAATTGTTTTTACAGGTTTAATAAGATATCCAAAAACTTGAATTTTAATCGCATCTAAAAGTTGCTCTTTATCATCTATTGCAGTTAGTATCACTATTTTGACATCTTTATTTATATTTTTTAATCTTTGTGCCAATGTTAGACCATCAATATGAGGCATATTAATATCGAGTACAACAATTTCTGGTTTATGATTTATATATAGGTTATAAGCTTCTATTCCATCTTTTGCTTGATAAACATCATTAAAATAAAACTCTAATAGTTCAGTATAGTTTTTTCTTGTAGCATTATCATCCTCTGCGTAGAGTATTTTATAATTACTTTTTTGCATTAATTCCACATGATATTGTAAATATCGCTCCATTTTGTGTATTGTTGACTGTTAAATCACCGCGTAGACAAGCTTGAGACATCATTTTAGCTATATAAAGTCCCATTCCTCTTGAATTGTCTTTCTCTTTTGTTGAATAGTATAAATCAAATACTTTATTAAGATTTAGCTCTTTGATCCCTCCACCATTGTCTTCTATGTTAATCAATGCAATATCTTTTTTTTGAATTAGTTTTATTTTAATCTTTGGTGCTTTAGTATTTTTGAGTTTAAAATTCTCTATACTATTGTTTAAAATTGATAAAAGGATTTGTTGCATTTGTGATTTAAATCCATACAAAGTGATATCTTGCTCATAAATAAACTCAATATTTGGTTTGATATCTTTATAGTATCTTGGAAATAGTATATTGATAGTATTATTAACTACATCATTTAATTGAAAGTACTCTTCTTGTTTACTGAGTTTATAAAAACTATTAAAATCACTCATTGTTTGAGACATATAAGATGTGAGCTCTTCTATCTGCGCTACATTTTCTTTAACTTCTGTTGTATTTAATGTTTTTAGCTTACAGTCTTTATACATCTTTGCTGTAATTGAGTTTATTACATTTAAAGGCTGTCTCCATTGATGTGTTATGAGTGTTAGCATTTCTCCTAGAGATTGTGCTTTTGATTTTTGTGATAATATTATATCTTTAGAGCGTAACTCATCAACTTGTGTATCAATTTTATCTTGGAGTGTATTATTTAAATCTTTTATGTTTTGTTCGTTATTTTTAATCATCTTCGTTATTTTTGATGTTGCAAGATAAGAAAAGAGTAAAAGTAGTAATACAAATATTGAGACAACAAACACTGTACTAATAATTTCAATTCTTATTTTTTCATTCCATTTTTTATTAATAATTGAGATTTCATTATTTAAATCTTCTAAATAAAAACCACTTCCTATAACAAGATTTAAAGGTTTATAATGAAAAATATAAATGTGCTTGAGTTCTGATTTTATAATATTACGGTTATGAGAAAATCTTTTATGATAAAGTTCTCCTGATTTTTTTAATTTATTTAAAATATCTTTTCTGTACTTTGTATCTTCTGTATCATCACTCATTAGTTTCCCTGTGAGGATGTTTTTATTATTAGAATAAATTACTTTTCCAAAATCTTTCCCTCCATTAATATTGTAAAGGTTTACAATAAAAAGGTCATCTTTATTGCTTAGATTTACTTTTTTTAATCTTACTAATATATTATTTATA
>Ga0193963_1001573_pt1 | contig 11274 bp, 10 predicted proteins | sample FB_6_MG_FD_140359 | JGI IMG/M metagenome (GOLD analysis project Ga0193963, IMG submission 140359) | Microbial mat bacterial communities from the Broadkill River, Lewes, Delaware, United States - FB_6_MG | ecosystem: Environmental > Aquatic > Freshwater > River > Microbial mats | place: USA...
CCCATGCCTTCCTTGCCTGTAACCAGTTTGAATATCCAGAATACCGACCATAAGCTCAAATAGCCTGCAATCGCTCCCCAGACAGCGGAGTGTAGATCAGTGAACATGTTCTGTGAGTTGACCAGTAAACCAAGCCAGAGCAACCCAAGGGTGAGCTGGTCGGGCAAAATCTGATGGTCAATATCAATCACCGACATGGTGACCAGCAGCCAGGTAAATACCAGCATTGCCACTAGTGGCCATCCCCAAGGGAAAAACCAGATCAGTGCCAGACTTAACAAGGCAGTAACGGCTTCAACCGCAGGATATCGGAGCCCAATAGGGCGTTGGCAATGTCCGCACTTTCCTTTCAGCAGCAAGAAGCTGAGGATTGGAATGTTCTGCCAGGCTTTGACCGGCGAGTGGCAACCCGGACAGTGGGAATTGGGAGTGACAAGGTTATAAGGTTTGTCCAGATCTTCCAGAGCGGGGTGCGCAGGCAGGGAGTCAACCTCTTGGCACTCCCTTTTCCAGCTGCGAAACATCATCACTGGCAGCCGCAGAATAACGACATTCAAAAAGCTGCCAATCAGCAAGCTGAGTAATACAACGGATATTGCCTGGGTTATTGGTGAATAGGATAAAAGCTCCATAGCCTTACATCGCGCTCCCCATCTGGAAAATTGGCAGGTACATGGCAATCAAGAGGCCACCAACGACAACCCCCAGAAAAGCCATAATTAAGGGTTCCATCATGGCAGTCAGGCCATCAACGGATTCATCCACTTCAGTTTCGTAATACGTTGCTGCTTTGTCCAGCATGGCATCCAATGCACCAGATTCCTCACCAATACTGGTCATTTGAACAACCATATTGGGAAAAACGCCAGTAGAACGCATGGCAAAATGCATTTGTTGGCCGGTTGCTACCTCGGATCGGACGGATAAAACAGCGTCCCTGTACACCGCATTACCGACAGCTCCGGATACGGATTCCAGAGCTTCTACTAAAGGGACACCGGCTGAAAATGTAGTTGACAAAACACGAGCAAAACGAGCGACAGCTGCCTTTCGGGTCAAATCTCCGAAAATAGGCATTTTAAGCATGAGCTTGTCCATGCTGTCTCGAAAGGCAGCGGAGCGTTTGCTGGCTTGTTTGAATGCGGAAACAAGCCCCATGATCAGGACTACCATGGGAAGCCAATAGGCTTGTGCAACTTCCGATAGATAGACAACAAACTGTGTTGGTGCAGGTAATTCAGAGCCAAAGCTCTTGAACATGGCTTCAAACGTTGGAACCACTTTGACCAGCAAAATTACGGTTACAATTGCTGCAATAGATAATGTTGCGATGGGGTAGCCCATCGCTTTTTTTACTTTCGATTTGAGTGCTTCGGTTTTCTCTTTGTATTCTGCAACACGATCCAGCATAGCTTCCAAAGCACCGGCTTGCTCACCAGATTCCACCAGGTTGCAAGTAAGCTCATCGAAGTATTGTGGGTACTCCTTAAGGGCAGAAGCAAAATCATTACCGGCAGCCACCTTGTCACGCATGCCCATGATGAGTTCGCGCATGCCTGGGTTATCGATACCATCAGAGACAATTTCGAACGATTGAACCAGTGGTACGCCAGCCTTGATCATGGTAGCCATTTGGCGGGTAAAGAATGTGATATCGGCCGTTTTGATTTTCTTGTTTTTGGAGCCTGCCCCCATCAGTGGTTTGGGGGCTCTTTTTACTTTTTCCGGCAGAATGCCTTGCTTGCGCAATTGGGCTTTGATCACCGCCATATTGGGGCCGGACAGTTCGCCCTTTACCTTTTGGCCCCGTTTGTTTTTGCCTTCCCAGACAAAGGTGGTGTTTTTGGGCTGCTTGGCCATGGTGATCTGCTTCCCCTGAAGATGAATCCATGCATATAAAGACAATGCTTTATATGCATGTTACCAGTATTCGTTCTTTTTGCGTTGTGTGTTAGCTCTAACTATTAATCTGTTGTAACCCGGTTAGCTTCTGAAAGGCTGGTGACGCCTTGGGCAACTTTCTCAAGGGCAGATGTTTTCAAATTATTAAAGCCTTCGGTTTTGGCTACATCGGCAATTTCAATCGAGTTGCCACCGTTCATGATGATACGAGACAGGGCATCGGTGATTTTAACAACTTCATAGATGCCAACCCTGCCTTTGAACCCTTCTTTGCAGCTATCGCACCCTACGGGTTCATACAGCTCCGCATTCTCCAGCATAGCTTCAGTGAAACCGGCTTCCAGAAGGGCTTCGTGAGGGATGTCTGCAGGTTTTTTACAGGCCTTGCATAATCGTCTGGCCAAGCGCTGGGCAATAATGAGTGAAACCGATGTCGCAATGTTAAAAGAAGGCACTCCCATATTAGCCATACGAGTAATGGTTTCCGGGGCGCTGTTGGTGTGCAAGGTGGATAAAACCAGGTGACCGGTTTGAGCGGCCTTGATGGCAATCTGGGCTGTTTCAAGATCTCGAATTTCACCCACCATGATAACATCAGGGTCTTGTCGCAAAAAGGAGCGTAGGGCAGCAGCGAAGTCGAGGCCGACTCGAGCATTCACATTGCATTGGTTGACGCCTTCGAGGTTGATCTCGGCAGGGTCTTCCGCTGTTGAAATATTCGTGCCTTCTTTATTGAGAATGTTCAGGCCGGTGTAAAGGGACACTGTCTTGCCAGAACCGGTTGGCCCTGTTACCAAAATCAACCCCTGAGGCTTGGACAATGCGTCCATGTAGAGGTCTTTCTGAGCGGCTTCATAACCCAGCATATCAATCCCCAACTGAGCCGATGAGGGGTCAAGAATTCGCAATACAATTTTTTCACCAAAGAGCGTCGGAAGCGTGTTAACCCGAAAATCGATGGCCTTGGTTTTGGATAGGCGCATTTTAATACGACCATCCTGAGGAACCCGTCGCTCAGAAATGTCCATTTGTGACATAACTTTTAAGCGCGCCGCGATTTTGCCAGAAAGTGATTGCGGGGGAGAAGACACTTCGTGGAGCATGCCATCGGTGCGATAACGCACCCGGTAACGCTTTTCATAGGGCTCAAAATGGATATCGGAAGAGCCCATTTTGATGGCATCCAATAGCATCTTATTGATGAATCGTACAATGGGGGCGTCATCGTCTGCGCCAGAGTTGGAGGCATCTTTTTCTTGCTGTTTTTCAGCTGCATCCGGGTCTTCCAGGTCGACATCGTCCAGCTCATCATCCAGATCGCCCAGGCTATCGTCATTAGCCGATAGTAATTTATCGACCGCAGCAGACAGCTTTGCGTGTTCGACCAGTACGCTCTCAACGGTCATTCCGGTGTTGAATTTAATTTCATCAATGGGCTGGATTTGTGACGGGTCAACCTGAGCGACAAATAATCGGTTGCCTCGTTTAAACAGAGGAAGAACCCGGTGTTTTTCGATCAAGTCCAAACTAACGACTTCAGCGGGGATCAAATCAGGGTCAAAAGCATCCAGATCCATGACAGGAACACCAAACTCTTCTCCAGCCATAGCGGCCAGAACGCTGCTTTTAACGTGAGTGGATTGGGCTGCTACTGTGATGAAGTTGGTGTTAGCTTCTCTTGCTTGTTCGAGTAGTCCTTGTGCCTGTTCGGTATTAATCAGATTTTGTTCAACCAAACGGCGAGGAATGCCTGTCAGCACACTCATATTTTGTGATCCTGGATGAGAGATAACTTTGCGTGCAAGTATGTGCAAGTTGCCCGGTTTAGTCCAGATTACAAGCGGTGTTGTGACAGGTGAGTGGTATATGCTTACATTCTTGGGAGGTACTTCGCATCCAGTGTTCCCGCTTCGGATGACCAGGTAAGGTGTCCACTGCTGGAGCGAGTGGGAACCAAACTGAATGTTTTGCCGGCGATGGGCTCTGGAACACCGCCAGAAGCATCAACAAATGTGCCTGTTAATTTGCCGAGATTACCAATTTCGATTGACTTGATTTTGCCGCCAGCATGGTCGGAAGGGTTTGATGATACACCGAATGCATTTCGTAACTCAGTGGATGTTGGGGGAAGTGCTGCATAGCGGGCGTTGTACTCGGTAATGTTGATCTGTAGGGAGCGAAATACACCTAATGCATTAGTTGCATCAGTGCGTAATATAAATTCGTTGTATTTAGGGATGGCTATTGATGCGAGCATGCCAATAATTGCAGTGACAACCATTAGTTCAATGAGTGTGAAGCCAGATAGCGCTGTTGGTTTCATAATGAATGCTCTCATTTAAATGCTAATGATAAAGCATTTTTCATACCAGAGTGTTTTTGGTTCAAAAAAAAACCCGCCATAAGGCGAGTTTTTTAAGTTCTCTAAATGCTATTACTTCAGCTTAGGAACATATTTGATATCGATGCTATTTGAACCAGATTGCTTGGTGCTCCAGATGACGACACCAGTTGATGACAGTGCTGCCGCCAGTATGTAGTTTTTAGTGGCCAGATCAGCTGGAACGCCGGCGCTAGCCGCGGCGAAGGAGACAGTTGCTTCCAGAGTCTTAGCACCGTATGAGGTTATAGAAATGCCGGATACATTGCCCGCAGCGTAGCCGCTTTCAAGTGCACCGGAGTACTTGGTCAAATCACCAGAACTTGCTGGCAATGAAGAATAGCGAGCAGCGTATTCACTGACAGCCAACTGCAGTGGGCGAGCCGCTGCCAATGAGTTGGTTGCTTCAGTACGCAGGATGTAATCCTGATACTGAGGGATGGCTACTGCAGCCAGAATACCGATGATCGCGATAACGATCATCAATTCAATCAGGGTAAAACCTTTTTGCATTGTTTTCATGGGATATCTCCACTTATTGGATATTTAGGTCATACGAACACAGTCTGTGATGTCGATGTGAGATCACAATGAAAGCGATGCTAGTCAAAAAATCGCAGCCTTCTGGCTCGTCTTCCTGACACTGCGTATTACCGCTCCTTCCTAGATTAAGCGATGTTCGTGCCAACTTTATATCGCCTTTTTTTAACTGGAGGTGTGAAGTTGGTCACGAATAAGCCCCCCTTCTGCTCGATATTTGCTCTTTCCTTGATGCGGGCCAGCCCTTAGGGAAAGAAAATGACGTTTTTTGTCAGTTGTTCCCGGTGATGCTGAAAGGTGTACCTTCTTCATCAAGCAGTATTGAGACGGGTTGGTTCTCAATGGGAAAAAGTAAGTGGTTGTCTTGTTGGAATAAGGTGATAGGGGACTTACTGTTGACGAACGAGTCAAATTTTCCATCAGTCGTTGCATTCAAATTCTGTTCGGTGAAGTCCAGTGTACTGTTTGGCCCAAATAATTCGGAGCCGCTGTAGTAAAAAGTCGGATGCTTGGCTGCTTCGACTTTTTCAAGAGCACTGCTTTGCAGCATATTGGCGCTCACCACTTTAAATCCGACGGGTGGAAAACTGACGATCAAAGCCACCGGCCTTGCTTGATGAACCGTATAAGTCCCTGCTATCAAAGCCGCGATCTGGGCAACTGCAATAACAGATAAGTCCATTTTCAGGCTTTTCTTGATCGGGTTGAACACAATCAGTGTCAGCAGTGGCCCCAGTACCAGATCGACGCCCGCAATCATGATCAAAGCTTGTTTCCAGCTTTCATCAACTTCCTTCAGAATTCCCGGATACCAAACAAACAGCACCATGCAGACCAGGCCAATAAAAATCAGCAGGCTGATGCCAAAGTGAATACCAAACGCCTGGTAACGATTCATTCCTGCCAGATGCATGGGAACCTCTCTGTGTTGATCGTGAAATGGTGAAAGCGGGTGTTAATCCTGAAGCCGCATGGATAAATCAACGGCGGTTGTGTCTTTGGTCAGAGCGCCGATGGAAATATAGTCAACTCCGGTTTGTGCATAGTCACGCAAGGTGGCGTTGGTAATGCCGCCAGATGCTTCAAACAGGACGACTTTCTGAGTGCGCGAAGCTGACAGTTGACGGCCAGATGTGACCGCTTCTGTCATGGCGGTTGGAGAGAAGTTATCCAGCATGATGATGTCTGCGCCAGCCAGAATGGCTTCCTGCATTTGTTCCCGTGTTTCCACTTCGACTTCCACCGGCTTGCCAGGAGCAATGACATGAGCCTGTTTGACGGCTTGTGAAATTCCACCGCAAGCCATGATGTGATTTTCCTTGATCAAAAAGGCGTCGTACAAACCAATCCGATGGTTATAACAGCCACCCACTGAAACTGCGTATTTTTGTGCGATACGCAGTCCGGGCAGTGTTTTGCGGGTATCAAGGAGTCTGACCGGGGTGTCGCTCACCATGTCGGCGTAATGGCGACAGCGTGTTGCGGTGCCTGACAGAGTTTGCAAGAAGTTCAAAGCTGCGCGTTCGCCTGTCAGCAGGCTGCGGGCAGAACCCGACAATTCAAACAGGGTTTGATTCGGACGAACCCATTCACCATCAGAGACACGCCAGATGACAGAAACGGAAGGATCAAGCTGCCTGAAGACTTCATCAACCCAGGCCTGACCTGCGACCACAGCCCGCTCTCGACTGATAATGCGCGCACAAGCGGTGTTGGTAGCTGGTATCAATTGGGCCGTGATGTCACCGGAGCCTATGTCTTCTGCCAGTGAGCGGGTGACACTGGTGGTGATGTCAGCTTGATGTGCGCGCAGATCCATAATCGTCAAATTACCTGTCTTGTAGATACTGTTTGGTCAGCTTGAATACCACGGGGCTGAGCATGAGCAGGGCAATCAGGTTCGGGATGGCCATCAGGGCATTCAAGGTATCTGCGACCAGCCAGGCAAAATCCAGTTCCTGTGTTGCACCTACGGGAATTGCTACGACCCAGAGGACTCGATAAGTCGGCACGGAGTGTACACCGAACAGATACTCGGTGCATTTCTCACCATAAAACGACCAGCCGATAATGGTGGTAAATGCAAAAATCATCATGCCGAAGGCCACCAGGTATTGTCCGATGCCAGGCAGTCCTTCAGAAAAGGCCAGTGTTGTCAGGTTGGCTCCTGACTCACCGCTCTGCCAGGCTCCGGAAGCGACAATCACCAAGCCTGTGATTGTACAAATAATAATGGTGTCAATAAAAGTACCCAACATGGCAATCGTGCCCTGGCGAACCGGGCTGTTGGTTTGTGCGGCGGCGTGTGCGATTGGCGCACTGCCCAAGCCAGCTTCGTTGGAGAAAACACCACGTGCCACGCCATAACGCAATGCTGCCCACACGGTTGCACCTGCAAATCCGCCGGTTGCGGAGATGGGAGTGAAGGCATGGGTAAAGATCAGTGACAAGGCATCTGGAATGCGATCAGCAAGCAGCATTAATAAAACAATACCCGACAACAGATAAGCCGCTGCCATAAGAGGAACCAGCTTGCCTGCGACTTCAGCGATGCGACGAATCCCGCCCAGCAGCACAGCTCCAACCAGAGCTGCCAAAACAACACCGGTTACCCATTCCGGGATGTGCATACCGCCGGGATTGAGACCGGCCACCACATCGGCCACCGAGTTGGCCTGTACGCTGTTGCCAATACCGAAGCCCGCGAGCATGCCAAAAAACGCAAAAGCCATGGCGAGCCAGCCGAACTTTTTACCTAAGCCGTTACGGATGTAATACATGGGGCCGCCAACGTATTCACCCTTGTCGTTGGTTTCACGGTAGTGAACCGCCAAAACGGCTTCGGCAAATTTGGTCGCCATGCCGATCAGGGCGATCAGCCACATCCAGAACAGGGCACCTGGGCCGCCCAGTGCAATGGCGGTGGCAACACCTGCAATATTACCGGTGCCCACGGTGGCGGAGAGGGACGTCATCAAGGCATTAAAACTGGAGATATCCCCCTTGCCCTTGCTTTCGCGGCCTTGCCAGAGTAAACGAAAACCCGTACCAATATGGCGCAAGGTATAGGCTTTTAGACCAAAGCTGAGGAACAAGCCGGTCAGGGCGAGTAGCCCGAGCATGGCGGGGCCCCAGACAATCCCGTTAATTTGACTGATGAAATCGCTCACAGCGTGGCTCCTGTGTGTTGTTATTCAGGTCGTCACTATATAAGGCCTTGGCCAGTGCAAGCCAGCTCTCGGCTTGGCGTATCATGACATTGACTGCATTTTTTGACTCAAGAGGGAATAACCATGTCGGTAAAGGATGGTCTATGCACACAGGCTCGCTGGGCGGCATCACCCAACTGTGGCGAGCGTCCACCGGGTGTGCCAGTCGATTTGGTGGTGGTGCATAACATCAGCTTGCCACCAGGGCAGTTTGGAGGCGGGTATGTTGAGCAATTTTTCCAGAACCGTCTGAATCATGATGAACATGAATACTTTGAAACCATTCGAGGGCTGGAAGTCTCTGCGCATCTGTTTATTGAGCGTGATGGCAGTCTGGTTCAGTTTGTGAATTTTAATCAACGGGCCTGGCATGCCGGAATCTCGGAGTGGCAAGGGCGTGTGAACTGTAACGACTTTTCCATCGGCATTGAGCTGGAAGGAACCGATACAACGCCTTATACCGAAGCGCAGTATGTGGCCTTGGCAGAGGTGATTTGTGATTTATTCAAGGCTTACCCTGATCTGAAGCGAGAGGGTATTACCGGACATGCGGATATTGCACCAGGCCGTAAAACAGACCCCGGCCCTGCTTTTGATTGGGGGAAACTGCTGGAGTATCTGGACGGGCGTTGCGAGAGGGTTTGAGAAGAAAACAAATAGCCTGGAACGTCAGGCTATCCGTTGGTTGGCAGTATAGTGCGATCAGCTTTCGTACATGCCTGCGATAATATCGATGCTGGGCTGCAGGGTTCTGCGCCAGGTCTGTTCCAGTTCCGGCGTAAACTCAGGGTCGTGGCGTGACAAGGTTTCCAGCAATGCATCCAGCCACAAAGAATAGTATGCCGGGTTGATGTTCATGTTTTTGCGGCTGTGGCTTTCTCCCAGCGCCTTGATCTTGGTATCGGGCATGCCTCGGGCATGCATGACCAGCCAGAGAATTCCACTACGAAGCAGTGCGCGCTGAGCATCCATGTTGGTATTGGCGAACATGTTCAGAATGTCTGGTGATTTGGCCATAAAAATGGAATAAAAGTCTTCAAAGAAGACCATGTTGTTACAGCTTCGGCCGTAGCTTTGGAACACCTTGTCTGCATCGCTCATGTATGGCTCCCCGGTGAGTAGCACATTGTTCTACATTTATATCGTTGTACTGTTACGCACGGAAGAGTACTCAGCAACCGGCTAAAATCAACGACTTTGTCACAAAAATGAGATGGAGGCGGATTCTAGCGGCAATCTTGCTTCGGATCATATGCCTGACGAATAATATTGAATTGTCATCATAAGATAATCTTTTTCATTTCTTCCGTGTGGTGCCTGTATTTCTGCGGGTTCCCGGCGCATTGGGGCCACGATTGGTGGGGGTGAGTGGAAAAACCTTGGCTTGAATGGTGGTGTCAAAACAGTTTTTCGGCATGTTTTGTGCGTTCAGTTTTTGAGCAGATAGCAGCCTGGGTGGCATGTGGAGTATTTGAAAGATTTAAAAGGGCCTTGGGAAAGGCCCTTACTGAATCAACTTCAGTCTTCAATATCCAGGAATACAATGTGGTTCACTGGCATATCCAGTTCGATCGTTTCGCCGTTCTGGGTGTTGGTGTCGGTATCTACGACCAGTATTTTGCCAGATTTACCATCACGCACTCCCATCCACAGCCGGTTGTTCGGGCCTACGGCAATTTCACTCACGACTTTGCCGGTTTGTTCGCTCAAGGTGAGTGCTGTGCCAATCGTCTGGTTTTGAAGATTGATCGGGTACACCAGACTGGAATTGGGAGTGTAGCCTGTTTCCAGCGTCACAACGGCATATGCCAGTTGGTCATTCACCGGTGCAATGTCAGTCACGTGGTAATACGTGTTGGTATCCGCGTTGTTCAGGCTTGCAAAAGTCGTGTTATCAATCAGGTTGGTAACTGCATAGGTGGTGGCATCAATTTTATCCAGAGCACCACTGTCAGAGCCGTAGTTACCTCGGCCAGAAACGTAGATTGAGCCATTATAGGCTTCAATGGTCAGTGCGTTTTTGGCATTCAGAGGGATGCCTTTCAGACCGCTCTGTTGTGGGTTGGTATCAATTTCCTGGTTGGTTGCCATGTCGATAGCCACCAGATAAGGCGTCTGTGGAGTCCAGAAGCTGTCGAGACGCTGCAATATCACGAACAGCGTATTATTTTCGATCACGGCCCCTGCCATTCGCGGAGTCGTACTGGCGTTGTCGCCTGTGACGTTATAGGCAGACAGGTCAATAGTGGCTTTCAGAAAATCTGCTTCCTGTGTGGCAGAAGGGTCAACTTGCCAGATAGTGGTCGCGCCATAGCGAATCAAGTAAGCGTTGTCGGCAGCATTTTGTACCAGAGTGTAAGGATTGGCACTGTTCTGGGAATTGGCATCGTTGGTGCTATAGCTCCAGACAGAGCGCTTCAGGCTGCTCTCGGCATCATAACGGCCGATGGTATCAATGTTGTTTCTGCCAATATGATAAAGCGTTGATCCGTAACTGGCGATGTCATAGTCGGATTTGCTGGTACTCAAAATCGCCTGAGTGGCTGTTCGATCACCTTCCAGATTGCCAACCGCGATTTGAGCACTGCCATAGTCGCTGGCAACCATCTGTACCGCGTAACTGTCTTCACTAATGGAGATATTATGAGGTTTATCGTCTTCTGCTCCACAGGCTGCCAACAGCAGGACTCCGCTGAATACCAGCGTGGTTTTAAGGGTGTTGTGCTTCATAAAAGGATTCCGGTTAATTGAGTAAAGTCAGAAGTTCTGATTAAAAAACAGAGTCCACTGCCGTGTGCGGGCAGGGCGTTCGGTGTAATCGGTAAATCGACGGTTCATCAGGTTGTGTATTCGCCATCCAGCACTGCCGGATGGCCATTGATACTGGTAAGAAGCATTTGTGATACGGCGTTGGTCAGCCTGTTCATTGGGAAGGTTGGCTTGTCCTGTATAGAGATCATCCGCCCATTCCATTTGCACTTCGACCTGATGCTGGGATGTGCTCGTGGATGAATATCGCCATCCCAATTTGGCCAGCAGGCGCTCGTGGTAAATACCGGGCAGCTGCTTCTGGTCAAACGCCCGGTTGTCTGGCTCATCGGTTGTGCTTTGGTAATGACTGCCTGCCAATGACCATAACCAATGGTGTTGATTCAAAATCAACGCTTGCTGACAGTGCCATTCCAACCCAGAGATTTTTGCTTTGCTGGTGTTTTTATAGCGTCCTACGCCTGTGCTGCTGTA
>Ga0193963_1001574_pt1 | contig 11269 bp, 6 predicted proteins | sample FB_6_MG_FD_140359 | JGI IMG/M metagenome (GOLD analysis project Ga0193963, IMG submission 140359) | Microbial mat bacterial communities from the Broadkill River, Lewes, Delaware, United States - FB_6_MG | ecosystem: Environmental > Aquatic > Freshwater > River > Microbial mats | place: USA...
CTGAGTTCCTGTTGTTACATTTAATATTAATTGAGTTAAAGAATTAGTTGAAAATAACGTAAGTTGATTTCTTGTTAATTCTGAAACTGAGTTTTCTGAAAAAGTTTATTCTATTTTAGAAAACAAAGAGCTTAATAAAAAACTTTCCAAAAATTGCTTTAATATAACTAATAGATTTTCAAATTTAGAATTTGAGAGACAATTAGAAAAAATTTTTAAACAATAATATATATATATACTTTACTTATTTATATTAATTACAATATGAATTTATTTAAAAAAACTACTGCTACTATTGCTTTAGTTGCTCTAGTTTCAGGGATTTTCTCTACTGGAGTATCTGCATATAGTAGTACTCAAGTTGAAGCTGCAAACGCTTTAGCAGAAGCTGGAATCATTAATGATCACTCTTCTGACGCTGCTGCTTACAATTTAGATCAAAATGTATTAAGACAAGAAATCGCTGCAGTTGCTAGAGGTATTGCTGGTCTTGATAAAAAAACTACTTGTGATAATGTATTTGCTGATGTATCTGCTACAACTCCAAATACTTGGGCATGTTTATCTGTAGAAGCTTTAGCTGACGCAGAATTAATTGCAAAAAATGAAAATTTTAGACCAGAAGCTAACATTTCTAAAGCAGAAGCTGTTGGTATGATGGTTAAAGCTGCATTCGGTGATGATTATTCATACGATGCTTCTAAAGGAACTTCTTGGCAAGAACAAGTTGTAGAATTCGCTGCTGCAAATGGTGTAGTTGCTTCTTTTACTAACTATGATACTGCTGCTACTAGAGGTTTCGTATTTGAATCTGGTGCTAACTCTATCTCTTCTACTGAAGAAGATGATTCTGATGATATCTTATCTGACCTATTAGGTGGATTAGATGATGAAGATGAAACTACTATGGAAGAAGAAGATGAAGAAACTGTTACTACTCCAGTTGTTTCTGGAGACAATGTATTAATGGTTGAATTATCTCCTGAATCTCCTACTGCTTCAGCTATTGCTGCTGGAAAAGATAGAACTTCAGTTTTAGCATTTGATGTTACTGCTGGTTCAGAAGATGTTACTCTTAAAGAATTAACTCTTGAATATATTGGTTTATCTGATTCTGCTGATTTTACAGTATTATCTGTTTACTCTGATAATGAAAAAGTTTCTAAAGGTTCATCTAAAAAATTCTCTTCAGATAATGAAGTTGATTTAACTTTTGAAAATGATACTGTTATTAAAGCTGGGGAAACTCACACTTTAGTTATTACTTCTAATGTTGCTAATAACTCAAACGTTTCTCATAAAGTTGCTGTTACTAACGTTAAAGCTTCTTCTGAAGTAGAAGGTGATTATATCGCTTCTGTTTCTTTTGGTGTAATTGACGCTACTAACTCTGCTTCTGTTGAAGTTGATGCTTCTAAATTAACTGGAGATGTTACAGTTGGTGAAGTTGAAGATTTAGCTGATTTTTCAGTTGAAGAAACTACTGATAAAGAAGATGCTATTGTTAAATCATTAACTTTTGAATTTAACGGATTTGATGCTGAAGATGATTTATCTGATGTTGTATTATTCGTTGAAGGTGAAGAAGTTGCTTCTAACTTAATGGTTAATAATGATGATGAAATTATTATTGATTTAGATTATGTTATTGCTGCTGATGATAGAGCTGATTTTGAACTAAAATGAGTTATCACTGGTTCAATTAATGATACTCTTACTTTAACTCTTACAGACATTTATGTTATAGGTGCTGAAACTGGAGTTATTTCTAACATTACTTACGATACTGATAAAGCTACTGATACTGATTTAGCATCATTAACTATTGAAGGATCTGAAATTAATGTTTCTTTTGATAAATCTGATATTGATGAAGCTAAACCTAATGCTGAAGAAGTATTAGTTGGTACATTAAAATTAGAATCTGTTTCTGATTATACTGTTAATAGATTAGTAGTTAAAGCTGAATCTACTAACGGTTCTGGTGTTACTGCTATCGTTGATAATGTTGAATTAGATGGTTCATCTTACGATGTTGTTTCTACAACTACTACTTGAACTACTGATGATACTAATACTGGTACTACTACTGTTTACTACGCTTTTGAAGATATTACTTTAAATGCTGGTAATGAAGTTGAATTAGATTTAACATACGACATTTTAGATGACGTTAACTTAAATGGTCAATCTCTTACATTTACTGTTTCAATTATTGAAGTAGAAGATGAAGAAAATGATGAAAAATATGACGCTTCTTCAAACCCAACATTATCTACTGTTTTATCTACTAATTCATTAGATGCTAAAACTGTTGATGTTGAAACTGCTAAAGTTACTATTACTCAAACTAAAGTTACTACTAGAGAATTAGTTCTTGGTAATGGAGTTGAAGTTGTTCTTTATAAAGGTAAATTATCAGCTGGAGATTCAGATGATATTACTATTAAAGATTTAACTCTTGAAACTTCTTCAGGATCTGCATTATCTAATTCAGGAGGTGCAATTTCATCTGCTACTTATGATTTAGAAGATATTATAGATTCTGCTGAATTAAACATCGGAGGTAAAACTTTTGATGCTGATATTAATGTTTCAGAAGTTGAATTTAATTCAATCAATGCAGTTGTTGCTGCAGGTTCTGATAATGTAGAAGTTACTATTACTGCTATATTAAAAGATAACGATTCAGTTTCTCAAGGTGATACTCTTGTATTAGACAAAATTAAAGTTGCTGATTTTCTTGTTGAAGACTCAGAAGGTGAAGACTTATTAGCTGGAAATAAAACTGTTAATCAATCTTCTTCTACTAACATTACTTTAAATGAAAACGGTTCTCTTGATTTTGTTATCGTTAATAACGGTGATAATAAAGATGAAATTGAAGATGTTGTATTAGCTGGTACAAATTCAGTTGCTTTAGCTGAAGTTGAATTAGAAGCTAACGACGAAGATATGAAAGTAAAAGAATTAGTTTTTGTTGCTGCTGGTGACTTAACTACTACTCTTGCTGATGTTAGATTAGTTAATGGTTCTTCTGTTATTGCTGATGGGGCTGTAATTACTTTTGAAAGTGGTACAGGTACATTAATAACTTTTGAAAATGATTTCATAATTGAAGATTCTTCAGATGAAATTAAAGCATTATTAGTTGCTGACTTAGAAAGAATATCTACTACAGGTGGTGAAGTTTCTGCTGATCCAGTTGCTATGGCTGTTGCTTTAAGTTCTATTGAAGCTAAAGGTGTTAATTCAAATGATGATATTACTGCTAACGTTGGTTCTTCAGTTACTGCTGATGCTGTTACTGTTGTTCCTGCATTAGTTACTGTTTCTATCGATGATGAATTAGGTACTAATGATTCAGATGCTGTTATTACTTTCTCTATTGATAAAGGTAATAATGACTTAGATAATGACGACGTTATTGTTTACTCAATTGAATTAGAAGCTGGTATAGCTGGTACAGGTGTTACTATCAGAAATGATGATAATGAAGCTGTAGTTTTATCTTCTGCTAATACTGCTGCTACATTAACTTTAGACTTAACTTCTTCTGCTAATGTTGAATTAGCTAAAATTATTGACGGTGATGAATATGAATTCTCTGTTGATGGTGATAATGATGAAGTTAGAATCGTTAAATATGGTGTAACTTACTGGATCGATTTAGATGATTCTGGAGATACTTCTAATACTGATGGTTTTTCTGAATTATTTAAAGTTTCTAACGATAAAGTTATAGACTTAGGTGAATACGATAAAGACTAATTATTAGTTAATATTGTTTAACCAATCAAAAAATATTTATTTATTTTTAAAAGAACTCTGATTTATTTCAGGGTTCTTTTTTTTGACTAAAAATTAAATAAAAAAGACTTTGCATATTATGCAAGGTCTTTTTTATTTGTTTACTTTACTTTATATAGTTATATATTAAAATACAAAAGTATTTATTTTTAAATTTATAATATGTTTATGAACAAAAAAGAAGAAACTAAGGGAAATAATAATTTGTTGATAGGTGTTATTGTTGCTCTATCACTAGTAGTAGCTATAATGTGATTTTTCTTATGAAAAATGTCATGATGAGAAAAAGATTCTAAATCATATGATAAACTTACTTTACAAATAATAACTGATTCTAGAGATATTGTTACTCCAGTTGAAGATATTGTTAATGAATTAAAATCTTTACCTTCTATAAAAGATGCAAAAGTTAAAGAAATGGATTTTAATGATAAATGAGTTAAAGAATTACTAGAAGAAGCAAAAATATCTGCACTACCAGCATTTATTTTCTCTACTAATAACTTTGATGTATCAAATGATCCTCAACAGTTTACACAAGACTGACAAATAGCTCCAAAAATTAATGCTTACTTACAACCTTTATCTAATGAAAAGTATTATTTAAATGTTTGAGCTACTTATAATCCATTCGTAGAAAGAAGTGATAGAGGTTTTAGAACTATTACAAAAGATCAATATGATTCTATAGTTAATAATTCATATATTGAATGAGAAGAAGATTCTAAATTTGTATGGATTGAATATAGTGATCTAGAATGTCCATTCTGTGCTAAGTTTCATAAAGAAGGAACAACAGATTCTGTTATGTGAGAATTTGAATGAGAAATTTCTTTGGCATTTAATCATTTCCCATTATCATTTCATAATAACGCACAAAAAGCAGCAGAAATTTTAGAATGTTTATGAGAACAAAAAGGTTCAGATGCTTTTTATAAATTAATGAACAAAAGTTTTGCAGAAGCTAAGCAATTAGCTAATTGAAATATTGATGCAAGTGAGAGTAGTTCTGAAGCTTTCTTAGTTAAAGAAGCAGTTAATCTTTGAGCTAATGAAGATGAATTAAAAAAATGTGTATTAGATTGAAAATATGCTGATAAAGTTTCAGCTCAAATGGATCAATGAACTAAAATATTTGGTGTAACTTGAACACCTTGAAATGTTTTAATAAATAAAGAAACATTAGAATATGATGTTATTTCTTGAGCATATCCTGCTAGTTCATTTAATGAGTTAATAGAAAAATTAAAATAAAAAAAAGACCTAACTAAGGTCTTTTTTTTTAATTTAAAATTTGTTTAACTAATTTATCATCCTTTCTCCAGTTTTTCTTAGACTTAACTCTTAAAGCAAGGAAAACTTTCTTTTCAAATATTTTTTCTAATTCTATTCTAGCTTCTTTTCATATAGTTTGAATCAATGATCATCATTTTCATATAACTATATATTTTTGACTGTCAGACTCAGTATATATATATGCAACTATTTTTAGTAATTCATCATTTTCTTCAAGTTCTTCAACTCATATATAGATTGAATGAGGTAACTCTTCCTTAGTATGTAGAAAAGCTTTTTCTCTTATTATTTCTCAAATTCTAAAGTATATATCTTGTTTTGTATAATAATCTTCAGGAAATAGTAGTGGCGAAGTTGATAAAAATGATTTTGTTTTATTTAAAAGTTCACTAAAACCTTGTTTATATATAGAAGAAATTTTAATTACATTATCACTTTCAGGTATATTAATCTTAGATTCTAAATCTATTTTAGTATATACCTTTATTACAGGCTTATTAACCATATCTAATATATTTCTAATGTATTTTTCTTCCTCTCATCATTCTCTTGTAGAATCAATAAAATAAAGGATTACATCTGATTCTCTAAAAGAGTTAATTGCTACATCATTTATTTTTTTGTTAAATTGTTTTTCTGATTTATGGATTCAAGGAGTATCAAAGAAAATAATTTGGCTTTCAACATCATTATATATAGCTAAAACTCTTTTTCTAGTAGTTTGTGGTACATTGGTAGTAATTGATACCTTTTCATCAAGTAGAGAGTTAATAAATGTAGATTTTCAAGCATTTGGTCTTCATATGATTGCTACATATCATACTTTTTTCTCTTTTGTTAAGTCACTTGTTTTTTCTAGTATGTCATTTAAGTCTAATTTTTTCATAAAATTCTTTATTTAAATATTTTTAAAAGCTAGAGTTATTATGCTCTAGCTTATTTTTGTTCTAGTTTTGATAGACTTTGTTTGTCTCTATAGTCATCAACTATGTTTAAAATTTTTCTCGCTCATTGCATAGCATCTGGAGAAAAGTCCATTTTAAGAGTTGTTTTGTTTCATGCAGTTTGTATTGATAGTGTTCAATAATTTAAAAGGTTAGCAATTAATCAGCTAGTTTTTGAATTAACCTCTTGAACTTGTCATAAGTTACATTCTGAAACCGTTCTATTTAAAAATGCAATTTGATCAATTCATATTACTCTATTATTAGTAACAACATACATATCTAGTTCATGGTTTAACCATTCTATATAAAGAAATACACTAAATAATAACCAAAAAACAATATTTAATAGATTATTTAACATAGAAAATCATAGTACAGTATATAGTATTACTGTAACCATTACTGCAAAAAAAGTGTAGAATCATAGTAATATAAATATAATCCAATGTCTTTTGATAACCATTAAGGCTTCTTCTCATGGCCTCATATTTTCAAGTTTAAGCATAGCTTTTTTTTTAACAAATATTAGGTTTTTTAATATATAAAGGCTCTATTTTACTTAACCTTTCTAATTTTATATCTTTAATTATACTTATATAATCAATTTTTTCAATAATTTCTATACCTTCTATTGAACAACTTCAGTATAAGTTAGATAAGTCCATTTCTTTTATAATTTTAATAATTTTTTCATTTTCAATAATTTCTATTTCTGAATCAGGAGTAAATTTTACAAAGCAATCTCTTTTTGAACTTGATTTTATAATTGGATATTTGTCATATAAACTAAAGTAACTCAAGGGAGTTAAATAATTTTTAGTTATATAATTTATTGAGTTAATTGCTAATACAGTTGTTCTTACTCATGTAAAGCTTCAAGGTCAATTAACACAAACAATGTTTTCTATATCATTGTATATTATATTATTTTTTTTAATAAATAAGTCTATTTTAGGTATAAGTAGACTAGATTCATTTCATTTTATTATAAATTCTAGAGAATCTATAATTTTTCTTGAATTATCAAATAATATTATTACAGCATTAGTTGATATTGTATTTATAAATAGATTCATTTAATTTAATAGTTAAATATAATTTTTCATATTTTATTTTTTTTATATAATTTGTAAAACATTTGTATAAAATAAGCTAAATATAGTGATAAATTTAAAAAATAAGATTAATAAAAATAAAACATATATAAATCCTGGTACAATTTTTTCGAAGCTACTTCTATTAAAAGAAACATTAATAAATGAAGATAGTTTTTTAATTATTGTAGAAAATGAAAAAACACTTAGTAATTATCTGAAAATAGCTAATTTTTTAAAAATAGATTTAAATCATTTTAATAACTTATCAGATTTTATAGATCTATCTTATAATAAGGTTTGAAAATATATAGTTACTAAAGATTTTTTTAATATTCAACTAGATAACAAAGAGCAATTTGAATATAAAAATATATTTAAATTGCATAAATGAGAAACAATTGAAATATCACAACTCACTGAACAGCTTAATTCTTTAGGTATTAAATTTAGTGACCATCAAAATCCATATTCTTTTTTTATAACTTGAGATACATTAAGTTATACTGATAAAAGTTGACAATTAATTAAAATAAGTTTTTGGGACAACGAAATTGATGAAATATTTATTTGAAACAATAAAGTTGATGAATATGTTTTTTGAACAAATAAAAGTTTATTAAATATAGATAGCAATAAAAATATTAACTCAGATATTTCTAAGATTATTTGAAACTCTTGACTATTAATTATTTTTGATTCATTAGATTATTATAGTCATTATGATAATATATTATGATTTACTGATAATTATATTACATTTTCATCTTTATGAAATTGAGATAAAAGTATTAATTTAGGCTTTCAAGATCTAATAATTAATAATATTGATGATTTTAAAAGCATTATAAGTAGAGAAAATATTAGTATAAATATTATTACAAAAAATATAAGAACTATAAATAATTTTATAGATTTAAATAATATAACTTGAGTTAATGTAATAGAATCTAAATTAAACAATCTAAAAAGTTTTATAAGTGAAAGTGATATTTTTATATGAGATGATAATATTTCAAGGATATTTATAAAAAAAAGAGTTAAAAGAACTCTTAGTGAAAACTTGGACTTATTAATGCAAATTAAACCATGAGACTATATTGTTCATATAGATCATGGTGTTTGAATTTTTAAAGAAATAATAGAAAAGGATTTAGGTTGAATTAAAAAAGAATATATTACTTTAGAATATAAAAATTGAGATAAACTTTTTGTTCCAATAACTGAAGTTTCTAGAGTTTCTAAATATGTTTGAGTTGAAAATCCAAAGTTGACATGATTGTCAACAAAAGACTGGGAGAAAAAATTAAAGAAAGTATCTGAAGATGTAGAGCAAATTGCGAATGAACTACTTGAAATATATGCAAAAAGAAAACTACAAAAGTGACATTCATTTTTGTCTAAAAAAGATGAAGAATCAACTTTTTTTAATACTTTTGAATATGTCTATACAGAAGATCAATTCACAGTGATAAGTGAAATATATAAAGATATGGAATGAGAAAATCCAATGGATAGGTTATTGTCATGAGATGTATGATTCTGAAAAACTGAAGTTGCATTTGCTTCAATATTTAAGTCAATGATAAATAATAAACAAGCTGCATTAATCTCTCCATTAGTAGTTCTTGCATATGAACATTTTGAAAAAGCAAAAGAAAGATTTATTGACTTTCCATTTAATATAGAAGTAATAACAAGGTTTGAAAAAGCAAGTGTTATAAAAACTACATTAAAAAAATTAAAAGAATGAAAAATAGATTTAATAATAGGTACGCACAGATTATTATCAGAAGATGTTGAATTTAAAGATTTGTGATTGCTTGTAATTGATGAGGAACATAAATTTTGAGTTAAAGATAAAGAAAAAATTAAGAAATTTAAATGAAATATTGATATATTATCTATGTCTGCTACACCAATTCCAAGGAGTTTAAATATGGCTTTAAATGGAATAAAACAAGTGTCTATGTTGACAACACCACCTGTCTGAAAACAGCCTATTCAAACTATAGTATCATGATTTGATGATGATTTAATATATGAATCTTGTAAAAGAGAATTTGATAGATGATGACAAGTATTCTTTATTCATAATAGAGTTGAAACAATATCTTGAGTTCAATCATATTTAGAAAAGTTATTACCATGAAAAAAAGTAGTTGTTGCACATTGACAATTGCCATGAGATAAATTAGAACAAAGAATATTAGAGTTTAAAAGAAGAGAACATGATATATTATTGGCAACAACAGTAGTAGAAAATTGAATAGATTTTTCAAATGTAAATACAATATTTATTAATGATTCTGTTAATTTTTGAATTAGCCAAATACATCAATTAAGATGAAGAGTTTGAAGATGACAAAATAAAGGATATTGTTATTTGTTATTCAAAAAAGATAAAATTAAAGAAGATGCAGCAAAAAGATTAAGAACTATTGTCGACTATAGTCATTTATGAGCTTGATTTGAACTTGCGGTTAAAGATTTAGAAATAAGGTGATGATGAGATATATTATGAATAAAACAATCTTGAAGTTCAGTGGACATAGGTGTTAGTCTGTTTATAGAAATGTTGGAAAATAAAATTGAAGAATTAAAAATAGAAAAAGACTTAGCGTGAAAGGATAATAAGTCTTTGAAAAGAATAAATACAATAATAGATTTAAATATCAATGCTTACATTCCTGAAGAATTTTTTACAAGTGATCTTGATAAAATAAATTTCTATAGAGAAATTGAAAGTATTAGAGAATTAGAAGATTTAAATAATTTAATTTCTGACTTTAAAGAAATTAATAAAAATATCCCTGAATCAACAGAAAATTTATTTAATTTAATTAAAATAAAAATTCTTTGTTCAAAATATAAAATAAATTCGTTAAGAAAAATCTGAATAAATTATCAAATTGATTTTGATGAATCAGTAACTTTAGATGATCTTAAAAAGTTTTTATTATTAGATAAAGAAGTTAAATTTTCAGTAGTTAATTCTTATAGGCTTAGGAGTTCTACAAAAAACTTTATTTCTGAACAAAACTTTATAAAATACATATTACTTATTTTTGATAAAAAAATTAAACCAAAAATAAAACTTAAAAGAAAATAATTATTAAAATAATATATATGAAAAAATTTATATTAATTACATTTCTGATTTTATTATCTTCTTGTGGTGATAATACTACTACAAATACTATTAATACTATTGAAGATACTGTTGTTATGGAAGACATAGAGTTAAGTAATGGTGATGTTATTGCTATACTCGAAACAACTAAAGGTGATATAAAAATACTTTTAGAAACTGTCAGAGCACCTATAACTGCTAATAACTTTATAGGTTTATCGGAAGAAGATTTTTATGATTGAATTATTTTTCATAGAGTAATTGATTGATTTATGATACAATGATGAGATCCTACTTGAACAGGTATGTGATGAAAAAGCATTTATTGAAAAAGTTTTAATGATGAATTTTCAGAAGAATTAAGTAACCTAAAGTATACTATATCAATGGCAAATTCATGAGTTAATACAAATGGTAGTCAATTCTTTATTAATACTTCGAATAATAGTAATTTAGATTTTAATAAACAACCATTAACTTCTAAACACGCTGTTTTTGGTCAAGTTGTAAGTTGATTTAATGTTGTTGACTCTATCTCTGCTGTTGAAGTTGATGTTAGAGCATGAAACAAACCATTCAAAGACATTGTTATTAATGATGTTTTAATAAAAGAATATCAAAACGGTGACTATATTGATTATAACTTTGATGAAAATGCAGCTTTAAAAAATTATGAATTAAAATTAGAATCAGATTTAGAAAAGAAAAAGAATAAAGTTTTAGAAGCTTGAGATACTGTTTCAGTTCATTATACACTAAAACTATCTGATGGATCAAAAAAAGATTCAAGTTATGATAGATGAACACCATTTACTTTTACTTTATGAAGAGGATCAGTTATAAAATGATGGGATGAATGATTACTTTGACATAAAATATGAGATAAGTTCAATCTAGAAGTTTCTCCAGAAAACTGATATTGATTAATAGAAATAGTTGTTCCTAAAAGCGAATTAAAACAATTTGAGCAAATGTGATTAAAGTTAGAA
>Ga0193963_1001577_pt1 | contig 11258 bp, 10 predicted proteins | sample FB_6_MG_FD_140359 | JGI IMG/M metagenome (GOLD analysis project Ga0193963, IMG submission 140359) | Microbial mat bacterial communities from the Broadkill River, Lewes, Delaware, United States - FB_6_MG | ecosystem: Environmental > Aquatic > Freshwater > River > Microbial mats | place: USA...
GTCTGAGGGCTGATAATGTTCATCAAAGCCCACGCTATTAATCGCAAAAATAAAATCGTTACTCATGTTGATCTGTTATCCATTATTCCGAGATAAAACCGATATTAGTTCCGTGCTCTCTAAAATTTGGAACAGAGTAGGTTTATAACGACATGAATAAAAATGGTTAAATTTCATTGGTCCATGAACAGAAGTAATCAATTGAAAGGGCGTAGGTTTGTTTGCACGTTATAAGGCGTAGAAAAGAAAATGGAGCTGTCAGAGAGGAATAACGGATGGCAAGGGAAGTGAACGACGAAAAATGAAAGAAAAGGGCGATTTGATCGACATACGGGAGAAATTTGACCTCACCAGACGCCGTCTAAGCGACTTTTAACAACAAGACGAACCATAAGGCCAGATAAATAACCGCAGGTCACAATGCAGCACAGGCCCAATAAATACCATGCGGTGAATGAATATCAAAAAATATTATGAGTTCTATAGGTGCATTGGGAAATGAGGTACCTGACATCAGTATTTACATAACCTTGGATGTAACTGTACCTTTCCAACTCGTTAAGATTAGTTCTAAATATCCCACGAAGGGAGACAAAAACCACATGGTATGCAAAGCTAGCGTGCTTTAAAGATCACCAAACACGGAAAAGAGATCATGGATGAATCCCCTCTAACTGTATTTTTCAGCCTCCCAGCTTGGATAGTACCTAGCCTGTTTCCAGTTTTATTAGCTATATTTTTCCAGATGAGATCAGGTAGCTCATATAGTTTAGTAAATAGGCTCTATGCCTTGCTTATAGGCGGAACTGAATTTAGCGATGCAAAGCTCAAAAAGTTCTGGGAAGAAAGAACCGATATAGAACGATTCAATGCTCTGTTCCACATGCAAGCAAAAACAATTAAAGAGATTCATTGGTTTCAAAAGCGTGTTCAGAAGAATGAATTGAACATGCAGTTTTTCTCCAAAATGCGAGGAGGGTTTGATTCTCAACGGAGAAAAATAAAGAAGTTAAAACCTTGGGTTTGGTTAATACCAGGAATCATTTTCTTATTAGTAGTCTTACCAATTCAGCCATACCTTTTTATCGCTTCATCTGATGCAGCTATCATAAAATTAAAAAATGAGTCCCAGTGGATGTCTTTGAACAAAGACCGGGCTGCTAGCGTTAGCTTATATCCACCTGCGACAATGGGTAAGGAATGGAGGTTTGATAAGTCTGACTGTGCATCAATAGGGCTATCAACTCTCGCGGAAAAAAGCGGATTCAAAGAGGGAAGTATTAAAACTATTTGTAGTTCATTTGAAAACAAGGAAAGCCTTGAGTACTTTGAACAGGTGGTCAACGATCAAAAGAACTTTTGGTACATAAGTATTCTCTACATACTGGTCGCCATGTTTCTGATCCGGTTATTATTTAGCGTAGTACACACAATCAGGGGTAGAAAAGCACTACTTGAAGCTTACCTACAAGCTCGACGAAATAGAATTCTTCTAAGCGGTAAGAATAAACGTTCTACAACAGTTAATTACAAAGCTCCCGAAGACAGTAAACAACTAGAAGAGCTTACCAGCTGATAAGGAATTCTTTGTTTTTATCGTTTCATAATTTTAAGAGGGATTAATACCCTTTATTCCCACGCTAAAAAAGAAACTAACACCCACAAAAAAGCAGCCATTCGGCTGCTTTTTAGTTCATGTAAGTAAACACTTTGTCGATTCTCAAATAGAGTGAAATGACAATCCCACCAACCACAGGCTATTTCACGTTAAATGAGAAACCGTTTTCCCGTCAATTTCTCACATTAGATGAAATGCATCGAGCAGATTATCACTTAAAATGAAATGGTAAGGGCAATTACATGCTGTCATCTAAACTACTAAATCCGAAACTTTTCCAGCTACTGATGCAAGACCTGCTGCTACCTTAGCAGCCTTATCTGCATAACCAACTAACTGTTCGAGTGACTGAAGGTCGTCTTTTAACATTTCGTTTACGCGAGCAATCTCTAACTGTAATTGCTTTACATCTTCAGACTGTTCCAGTTTTTCTAACGTAACCAGGGAGAAAATCTCTAACGCTTCAGCAAGTTCATGCCTCGTAGATCCTATTTCCTTCAGGCGTACTTGATCTGAGGCCTCCATTGAGCCACCGGACTTAATCGCTTTCTTTTGAATCGCTCGTCTTTCCTTAGCTAACAGCTGATCGAGCGCATCAAATTCTGCTCTCTGTGCGAGAAACTCCTTACCTACCTCTTCAATTGTAGCCATTAGTTAGCCTCCTGTTCCTTTGCGACTTGAATAAACTCTACGACGAGACCTTTGAAGTCCTCGCTATGCTTCTTAAACTCTTTTATGGCTGCAATAGCATCCGCTAGTGAAACATCCTCACTACCACTAAGTGCTTTGTTCAGAGCAGTATGAGCTATCAGAAATTTTTTCATGGGTTCGCTAGAACCCGCTTTTAAAGCAGTGTCATAACTTTTTACAGCTGCCAGATACTGATTGATTTCTTGGGTATTCTTCATACTCGAGTCATCAAATCTGGACTGAGCTTTTAGAAAGTTATCTAACGCTTCTGAAGCTTTCAGAGAAGCAGCAGCTGATGCGGCTGTATCATAATAGTTAGCTAAACTTTCAATAGCTGGTTGAGCTCGTTTTGTTGCAGCAGCAAGAGCTTTCACTTTCTCACGATCAATGTATTGGCTAATAAGCCAACTAAAAGAATTAGAGAGAGGGGAGGAATAAGCTTCGATTGCCGAAGCTGTAGAACTCTGGCCTTTAGCTTTCGCTATCTCCAGTTCAATGCTTGATGCACTTGCTAATGCGGCATTAGCGCTGGAAATTATTGACGCAGCCGTGTCTGCATCAACTATTTCCTTCAGTCCTTCCGTATACCCCTTCAAGCCTGATAATGCTTTAGCTGCATTTGGCATCATTGATGTAACCGGAAAGGCCTCCTCTTGATCGCTGCCTTTAGCTATCACAACTAAAGAACATGACTTTGTACCTAGGGCACAACTATCATCCGCCTCCAGTAGAAAAGCTTCATCTTTACTAACTAGCTCACGCCATCTCTTGTTTTGAGCAGCAGTAAGCTGACTATCTATAGACTCGATTGTGACTACCGAGTGAGTCATTGACTCGTTCAGATCGGTTATGGGTTGCTGATAGTCAGCAACCGATGAACAACCAGCTAAGACCAATATTGCGGACAAGTAAGCACCAATACTCACTACTCGACTTATGTTTTTCATTTCTCTAATCCTTCTAACAAATCGTTCAATACGAGCCCAGGAAGCGTTTTCTATCTTTGATAGAAAGCTTCACTGCCAAAACGAGAAAGGAAAAAAGAGCAATCCAAGCAAGCTTGTCATATCGATGACCGATGATCTCAGCAACTTTCTCAAAGAACACAGCCATCACTCCACTTCCATGAATTCTGGAAACCATAATGTCCCCAGCGATGTTAATACCGATGAAAAAAACAACGCCAAAAAAAAGAGCCGTTAAAGCTTTTCTTGAATAAACAAGAAAGAACATAAATTCGTAAATACGATTCATATAACACCTAATAAATTGATAATCTCAGTCAACAACTAATCCATGCTTGGGTAACAGATCTCGGAGCACATAGACCCTGTGATATGCCGCAGCACGATAGAACTTATAAATATTTGTATGATTTGCCTGATCACTCTCAGTAGAAGGGAGCTTCAACGCTTCCCATTCGCTGGACCAAACATCAGAAGAATATTGGGGGATTTCAGTACGTTCACCGAACGCACCTGACCTAGCAGCATCCTGCCATGCTTCAATTCGACCCTGCTTTGGTTTTTGTACTGCGAGGATTTCTCTCACCTGAGCCTCTATATCAGAAAAACTAAGTGACTTAGAGCTAGCGTACTCAGGGCATTCTTTGGCTATTAGAGAAAAGAAACTATGAAGCTCTTTGCACGCCTCAAGAAAAGTCTCTTGGTTATGACGCCATCCACTATCAGTTCGATTTTGATCTTCATAATTAAATCGCCATGAGAGATAAGGGCGATCTGGGTATGTCGCAACAGAACCATGACCTAACGCACCACCAATCTCAGCTATATTGGCCTGGCTCTTCTCAAACAGCTCTGCCAAGGACTTCTTTATATTTGGAAATAGCTCATTTCGGGATTCAAAGAATCCATGAGCTTTGCTGAGAATATAATCTTTAATTTCTGGCTCTAGGTTCTCATCCAGCTCAAAGCTATCTTGATAGACTTTATTTCCTCGAGAACTTACACCAGAAAACCCATAGTGCGAGAAAGTATCAGCGTAAACATGAGCTGTAATTCCAGCTAAATGAAGACCGAACTCACTGGTACAATGAGAGAGATGGTTGGATACCATTTCTTGCGCTATCTGGCTGTTCTGAGTGCACTTAAGCCTCTGGGTATACGTGTCACCTTCATTGCCTGGTAGAAAATGGAATGGCACCCAAACTCGGCGTTGATCCTGAGGATCAAGATTACCGACATTCTTTAGGTTCACAGGATGGTGTGCTGTTGATTCCGAATCAATTCTAGCCCCATCATCAAAGTCTACTTCATCATCAAAGGCATTATCATCAACGTATTGAGATGCATAGGCGATAATTTGGCAGGCTTCTTCATTTAAGCCAGCAGCACGGGCCATGGCATATGTTCCGTAATAGTGCATATCTAACTGCATGTTTGTTACTCCTATGGGTATTACGGATCTTTGAAATCCAACCCTAGCTGTAAAACTATAAAAAACCCTTTGTATGGATTTATCTAACGCTATTAGACTAATTGAGGTAAATTGATATTGTCAAGATCTATCCATGCACTATTGTTAGATATATCATACGCACAGAATAAAATTGGAGGGAATGGACATGTCACTTGCTGTACGCTTACGGAAATTGAGAGCGGAAAAGAAGGCATCACTTCAAACAGTTGCAGATGCTCTTGAGGTATCGAAGCCTCATGTGTGGGAACTAGAGAAAGGAAAGACTAAAAACCCTTCTTTAGATCTACTAAAAAAGCTTGCTGAGTATTACGATGTAACCCTTGATTATCTCGCAGGGGTCTCACGTGAATCTGAGGATGTGCGCTACACAGCCTTGATGAGAAAGCTGGACCCAGAGAATATGTCTGATTCAGATTGGAAAGTAGTAGAACAGGCCGTTGAATTCGCCGTCGGCGTTTTACATGAAAGGAAGCAAGATAAGGATGATAACTCTTGACCGCATGGAGCTTGCGGATTGCTTTACCCCTGAAGATTTAGTTAATGAAATTTTCAGGCAATGCCCAACGTTAAAGCCACCAATCCCTGTTTGTGAAATTGCTAGAGCAACGGGTATCAAAGATATTATCGAAAGAGATCTTGCGAGCATAGGAGGTATGCTCGTGGCTGATGAAGAGAAAAATGTAGGAGTTATTTTACACCACTCAACTGGGCCAATAGGTCGAAAGAGATTCACTATTGGTCACGAGTTAGGTCATTTTCTATTACTACATCATGGTTCTCATCAAAGCTGCTTAGCGTCAAATATCAAAGAAGGAAGCAGTTCCTCAAGTAACGCCGATATTGAAGCTGAAGCTAATGAATTTGCACAACGGTTATTGATGCCCGATAGCTTTGTAGCCTCCTCAATAAATAGCTCAATACCAGATATCGAACTACTTCGAGAGATAAGCAATACCTTTGGTGTTAGCTTTGAAGCGATGTCGAATAAGTGCACACATAGCTGTAATTATCCATTTGCTCTTATCTACTCCCATAAAGGAAAAGTGAGATATTGCTGGAGAGACTGGAATCTATTTACTCCAAGAATTGCTCTTAAAAAAGGGGACAAACTACCTGATAGTTCTATGGCAATTCGCTTTAGCCAAGAAGAAGACACCACCTCTCACATTCAATCAGCTGATCCGTCATGCTGGTTAGAGCCTGGAAACAGCCATGTTTCATTGGAAGAGCAAACGTTTACTCAGAAAGAAGGGTATCAAGTGACCCTTCTTAGGATAAATGAGTGCATCGAATGAGCTCTTCTTTTAAAACAAGACTTCGGAAACGCAAGGCTAGAAATAAAAGAGCCGCTAATAAAGCAGCTATTCGTTCTGCCGTACATGAAGTAGGGCACTACGTAACCAAATCCAGACTGTATCCCAACCGAAGTTTCGAACTGTCACTAGAGAGAAAAGGGGGGCACGTCTTTGGAAAATTAATAGATTTGGAGAATCCTGATAGCCTAGACCCTCCAATAGTCATGATTGAGGTATCTATTGCTGGGGTTATCTTCGAGTCATTTAGAATAGATCTATTAGATTCTGCCTTCGATAGATTAATGAATACTAACGCTCTTAGATCAGACAGGGATAAATTTGTTTATGCCAAAGGTCAATTGAAACTAACCTCTGGCAGTCCATATGCGGTCTTCGATGGTATAGATCTATGCTTTGCTTCTGTGCTCCCTCAAATCATTAAAGACTTAGAAGATTTTGGCTGGATAAATGTACAACGCTTAGCTTCGAAGCTGGTCAAAGAAAGAAAAGTTGTTCTGTAGTTAAAGTAATTTAGAACATAGTTTTCGCAGACTGAAATTTCCTGCCGGCACCTATCCCAAGAAACTATAGCGTTATCGACCTTTCTTTAACTAACTGAACTTAAAAGCATAAAATCTAATACTTCAACTGAGCATCCCACCTCTTAACCCATATAATCCCAATCCCCCATAGCACCCACAAGAGTCGAGATTTCTTTCACTTTGATTAGATCATGCCTGTAGAAAATTCGATTCATGAATCGATCTTCTTTCGAACGATAGTGATCAATCGCCGATATATTATGGGCTTTGAGGAGGGGTCTAATTTCATGAAGCGCCAACCCTGACTGCTGCGAAAGTTTAGTAAACAGAACATACCGCTCTTTGAACTCATCAACAGATTTAGTAGATATACAGCGGACTTCTTTCTTTCCACGATTGAATACCTGAAGCAGGCCGCAGTTGATGAGTTGCCTGATAAGATGGTCAGAAACACACATAGACCTTGCCAATTCTTCGATCGTATAAAGACCTTCTCGCTCATCGTTAACCATCTTTCGATACCAATCCATCAGATCCTGTTCAGCTACATATAAACTTCGTAGACCAACGAGCTCTGACTTTCTTCTTGTTCTAATATCCCCAGCTTCTATCGCTTTCAGCAGACCAACAATTGGTTGATCAATTCTATTACCTATCTTTCTTAAAGCATGAGGAAAAGGAATAAACTCATCATCAATAATCGGAATAGTTTCAGTAAAACGTTCTAAAAAGCCATTTAGGTCTTTCCTATTAAAAGACCAAAGAGCACCAGATATCTCCGATGGGCTCTGGCCTTCAAGGTAATGGCTATCAACAAGCTGGTAAAACTGCTTCTTTGTAACTCCAAGAATGCTGGCAGCAGTCACACCATTAACCTGATCTCTAATCTTGGAGAGGAATTTATGAACATCAGCAACGTACAGAGATAAAAAAGTACGGTCAGTATCTTTAAAGTATTTATTCTCAGCCTTGATCTCACCGAGCTTTATGGCTCTCTTTAACTCCGATTTCGGTAATTCATAACGTTTACTAACTGTTTGCAACGCAAGCCAGCTATGACTTTCTACTGCACTTTCAGAGAACAGCGTATTCTTATTTGAAAGGGGATGACGCCAGTTGTGATTTAAGTAGTTTGTGAACTCTTCATACAGCGGCTCTATGTCGTTGGCAAAATGCCTAAAAAAGCTCCGATAGAAGCGTTTAAATAGAGTGTCACCTTGTTCTTGGTCAGCATAGACATGGTGATGAATACGATCCAAAAAGGTATGAAAACCTTCAGGTGAACTGAAGTACGCTTCTCCTAGTGATATTGCATAAGGCTTAGCAGTATCCATATCAGCAAAGCCAGCAAAAGATCCTGACTGATCAAATCGATTACATTCTATTGGCTGCCAATGACCAAAGAAACGTGCGAGCTGGGTTCTGTTCTCAATAGGTAGATTTAATTTCTTTAATGCTTTCGCTAACCAAAAATTCTGGCCATCCAAATACTCAGACTCCCCGTCAATAAATTGCTGATACCTGATGACTGAATCAAGTTAAAGGGGTCAAAGCCCTTTATTCCCTAGCCAAAAAAGAACCAACTCCCACAAAAAAGCAGCCATTCGGCTGCTTTTTAGTTCATGTAAGTAAACACTTACAAATCACACATCCAAGTTAGCTACTTGCAGTGCGTTTGCCTCGATGAAATTACGGCGTGGTTCAACTTCATCACCCATTAGGGTAGTGAATAGCTGATCGGCTGTAATGGCATCTTCAATCGTCACTTGCAGCATACGGCGTGAATCAGGGTCCATCGTTGTATCCCAAAGCTGCTCAGGGTTCATCTCACCCAGTCCTTTGTATCGTTGGATATAGTGACCACGGCGAGATAGATCTAACAACCAGTTTAGACCCTCTTCGAAATCACTTGTCTCACGCGTACGCTCGCCACGTTTAAGGTAAGCGCCATCTTCCAATAGGCCATCTAAGGTTGCAGCCATCTTGGTAATTGATGCGTACTCACGCGAAGCGAAGAACTCTTCGTTAAGCACGTAATCGTGAGAGACACCGTGCTGAAGCATCACAACCTTAGCAACAAAGTTACTGTGCTCTTTATCTTCCTCAACGAGACACTGGTAGCTAACCGCTTTATCTGAGTAGCCAGCAAGTGCATCATCAAGCGCATCACACCAGTCAGCGACTGCCGCTTGATCCGTCATGTTTTCACGAGGGAATGGCGTAGGCACGTCAAGCAGTGATTTAAGTAACGAGTAAGGATACACTCGAGACATCCTGTTCATCGTACGTATCACACCCCGATACTCATGCACTAGCTCTTCTAGCCTTTCGCCACCAATACCTGGCGCATCGGCATTAACATGTAACGTAGTCCCATCAAGTGCGCCCTGAAGAAGATAAGAATCTAATGCTTCATCATCTTTCAGATATTGCTCTTGCTTACCTTTCTTAATTTTATAAAGCGGTGGCTGTGCAATATAGATGTAGCCACGCTCGATCAACTCAGGCATTTGACGGAAGAAGAACGTCAATAGCAGGGTACGGATGTGCGATCCATCGACATCGGCATCGGTCATGATAATGATGTGATGGTAACGAAGCTTGTCCGGGTTGTACTCTTCACGGCCAATACCGCAACCTAATGCAGTAATAAGCGTGCCAACCTCAGCCGAGCTAAGCATCTTGTCGAACCGTGCTTTCTCTACGTTAAGGATCTTACCTTTAAGAGGAAGTATCGCCTGCGTTTTACGTGAACGGCCCTGTTTAGCCGATCCACCCGCAGAATCACCCTCCACTAGGTATATTTCAGACAGTGCAGGGTCTTTTTCCTGACAGTCAGCAAGTTTACCGGGAAGTCCTGCAATATCGAGTGCGCCTTTACGACGTGTCATTTCACGGGCTTTACGCGCCGCTTCACGGGCACGTGCCGCATCGATCATTTTGGTAACAACCGCTTTGGCTTCTTGCGGATTCTCACGCAAGTAGTCACTCAGCAGTTCACCCATTGTTTGTTCTACCGCTGATTTAACTTCAGATGAAACCAGCTTATCTTTTGTCTGCGAGGAGAACTTAGGATCGGGTACTTTAACCGATACGATGGCAGTCAAACCTTCGCGGCTGTCATCACCGGTAGTGCTGACTTTGCCACCCTTATTTAAACTCTCAGATTCAATATAAGTATTCAAAGAGCGTGTTAGCGCGGCACGGAAGCCTGAAAGGTGAGTACCACCATCACGCTGTGGGATGTTGTTCGTGAAACAGTGAATACTTTCTTGATAGCTATCATTCCACTGCATCGCCACTTCTACAGCAACGCCGGTTTCATGATCAGCGGTAAAGTGAAAAACTTTGTTCACTGTGGTTTTGTTGGTATTTAAATAATCAACGAAAGAACTTAAACCGCCTTCGTATTCAAAAACCTCTTCACTCGCTGAACGCTCATCTTTTAAGACAATGCGTACACCCGAGTTAAGGAAAGAGAGCTCGCGCAAACGCTTAGCAAGGATCTCAAATTTGAAAGTACGATTGTTGGTAAACGTATCTTCTGAAGGCCAGAAACGAACCATCGTACCGCTGGTTTCTGTTTCACCAACAATAGCCAAAGGGGACTGAGGATCGCCATGGTGGTAAGTCTGCTCGTGAACCTTACCCGCGCGGCGAATAGTCATTTTTAACTTAGAGGAGAGGGCGTTAACTACGGATACGCCCACACCGTGCAAACCACCAGATACTTTATAAGTATTATCATCGAACTTACCACCGGCATGGAGTACCGTCATGATAACTTCGGCAGCAGAGACACCTTCCTCTTCGTGAATATCGGTCGGAATGCCACGACCGTTATCAGAAACAGTGACACTTTCGTCTGGGTGGATAACCACTTTGATTTCACTACAGAAACCCGCCAAAGCTTCATCGATCGAATTATCGACAACCTCAAATACCATATGGTGCAGACCTGTACCGTCGTCTGTATCACCAATGTACATGCCTGGGCGTTTCCTTACTGCATCAAGGCCTTTTAGTACCTTGATACTTGAGGAATCATAATCTTGATTATCTTCGCCGCTCATCCAAGTCTCCTAACGCATCCAAACAACTGGCTAGCACAAGCTACCATCAGCTATTCGAAATGTGGCTATATCCGTTTGTGGATCCCAATGCGACATAAGCGCTTGGTCATCTACACAAGTTATAAAACATTGGTTAGAGCTTTGCTCTAACACTTTACAGAACAGTTCTCCGTGCACTTGATCTAACTCTGAAGGTAGATCATCAATAAGATAGATACACGGGCGGCTATTCATCCGCTGAAACAATGCGCCTTGAGCAAGCTTAAGGGCACTGACGACTAATTTTTTTTGACCACGAGATAAACGTTCAGCCGCGTTATGCCCATCAACTTTTAATCGCAAATCTGCGCGCTGCGGGCCACTCGCTGTAAAACCTTGACGAAGATCGCGCTCAAAATTACTCGCTAGAACTTCATCTAAAGGCCGTTTTTTATCCCAGCCATAACTAAACCCAAGTTCAATATGAGTCCCTTCTAAGAGCTGTGAAACCACTGCTTCAAACTCTGGTTTCAGCAAACTAAGGTACTCTGTTCTTAAACGGGTTAGTTGATCTGAAAAAGCGATAAACTCACGATCCCAAACCTGACGTAACTTATTGTCA
>Ga0193963_1001579_pt1 | contig 11254 bp, 10 predicted proteins | sample FB_6_MG_FD_140359 | JGI IMG/M metagenome (GOLD analysis project Ga0193963, IMG submission 140359) | Microbial mat bacterial communities from the Broadkill River, Lewes, Delaware, United States - FB_6_MG | ecosystem: Environmental > Aquatic > Freshwater > River > Microbial mats | place: USA...
CTAAATTAATACATCCTCTATTCATATTTTTTAATAAATCTATTAGTAATTGATGAGTAATTACTTCAATTAAATCATAATTTTGAATTAAATTAGTTTCAATTTTTTTATCAATATTTATTATTAAATGAATTCCTTTTTGTTCTGCCTCATATGATAAATAATGCATTCTCTTTTCTAATATTTCAAATAAATTTCTAGCTTTAACTTCACCTTTGTCTCGTCCAGTAACAAGATGTTTATATTTTTCACTCATCTCTAATAAATGTTTTAACATTTCTCCTGCATTGCATATTTTATAAAAATATGATTTGTCCTTTTTGTTTTTACTTTCATTAAGTCCCATTTTACTAATTCCCAATATACTGTTAATTGGTTCTTTTAATTCATTGCTAAGCAAATTATTAAAACAATCTGTTTGATATATGTCTTGATCCATTAATTTTTCTATTTTTCTATTAGATGCATTATTATTTTTTTTATTATATTGATTTAATAATTGAGAAATTGAATCTAAAAATAAGGCTACACATTTAATATCAATATCTTTATCTAAATTTAATAAAGGCCAATAGAATTTATCTTCTAATTCTCCAATCCCTATAACAATTCCAAAATCATAATCTCGAGGTAATGTTATTGGCAAAGACATATTCGTTAAAATAATAATCATTTGTTTATTATTAATAATTTCATTAAAATCTGAAAATGATTTTATTATTATATTATTAAATAATTTATCTTCCAAAATATAGTCTGTATTATTAATTAAAAATATCTTTACCATAAATACACCTCACTTTCGTATATCCTATACCCCATAAAATCAAAAAAATACCTTTATTTATATAATTTATACTTTTTAAAACTAAAAAAAGCCCTTAGGCTTTTTTGACTTATCTACGGTACTTATAAACTCAATTACTTTTCTTAGTATTTATATATCCATCTCATTTAATATTTCTTTTAGACATTTTATTTCTTCTTCTGTTAATGTTATTCCCTTACTCATTTTCTCATGCCCTTCTGACCACTCTCTTATGTCGTACTTAGAAGATCTCCCATTCCATGAAACCAAATTTAATTCCTTAGTCCAGCCTGATTTATTTTTTGATAATACTCCTTTTGAACTAATAATTTCATATTCAATTTTACTCATCTATACATTCCTCCATTTCCATTTCCAATGTTTCAAAAAATAATTTAGTAAAATTAAATTTTTCTTGTCCTATTTTTCTTGAAATATCTAAATACATTTTATCAGGAATTTTTTTCATTTTATATTTGTATTCTATAAGTGGATTATGTTTTGCTAAATCTCTAATTCGTCCATTTTCTGACACATTTTCATTTTTTAGCTTGTCGATTTTTAATCTTTGTCCATATTTACCCGAAATCATAAAGACTCTAGCCACTCCAATTGCTCCTAACACATCTAACTTATCAGCATCATGAAGTATCATTGCCTCTATTGTTTCTGCTTTTATTCCCGTTCTAAATCTATGAGCATAAATACAATGAGCTATTTTTTCTTGATCTTCTTTAGAGTATCCCATATCAGCAACTATTTTTTTTGCCATTTCTCCGCCTAAAATTGCATGATCTGTTTTACCTGTTTTATCTTCACTCTCCAATACTCTAGCAATATCGTGCAATATAACTGCTGGATATAATATATCTTCATCTACATTTTCAAAATAACTAGCTAATAAAACCGCATTTTTAAAAACTCTTTCTACATGATCTAAATGATGAGCCGAACATGATAAATGAGATTCTGCAATATCAAAAAAATTTTTATATGACTTTTTCATTTTTTCCTCCTCGAACATTTGTTCTAATAATTTTATCAGACTTTTCTTTTTTTATCAATAAAATATTATATGTTATAATTCTATTAAATAATATTTGGGAGAATAAAATGTATATTGAAACTGAAAGATTATATTTACGTCAGGTTACACTTAATGATTTTATGTACTTATACGATTGGAAAAATTCTTTATTATTAAGAAAAATGTCTGTTGGATTAAAAACTAATATTTCACCAACTCAGCAAAAAAATGATATTTTATCGTCACTAAAGAATGATTATGATCTATATACTATAATAGTTAATAAATCTAATGATTTTCCAGTAGGTTACATTAGAATTAATTGGCTCGATAGTTTTAAAAAAATTGGTTGGCTACGATTTGGCATGGGTGATTGCCGTAACAAAGGTTTTATGAATGAAGCGCTTTTAGCCACATTAGAATATCATTTTAATAAAAATGTATTTCGCTTTGAAGCTGAAGTGCTCTCATTTAATAAAGCTAGCTTAAAACTACTTTCAAATTTAAATTTTACTATCGAAGGTACAAGAAGAAAAGCACATTACCAAGAAGATTCTTATCATGATGTACATATTTTAGGTTTATTGAAAGAAGATTTAAATAAAATTTAGACAAACAAAAGGAGTTTACATAACCCGTGTAAACTCCTTTTATTAATGTATTATATTCAATTTAGACTATTTTATGCCTCAACTACTTTAGGAGTTCTTCTATTCTTTTTAATAAATGAATACAACATTGTCCCTATCTTGCCACCTATTACTCCCATAATTAATGATAAAACAATTACCACTATTACTTTCAATGGGTCATTATATGCAAATGGAGCAATTAATCCTGGAATAGGAGATGCTGTTCCAGGTGCATTATTTACTATTCCAAAAATAGATGCAATAATGCCTGAAAATCCTCCACCTAAAAAATTAGACAAATATATTGGTAATGCATTTCTGGTTACCACATCTGCTTGTGTTAATGGCTCAAGCATTACACCTATCCAATTTGAACTATCGCCTAGTTTCATTTTTTTAAAAACATAACCATTGCTTGCAGATCCACCTACACAAGCAATTGCTGCAATACCCATTGCTAAACCCTTTAAATCTAGCATTGCAGTTAATGCCATAGAACTTAGAGGAGACGTACATACCATTTTTATAATTCCACCTAATAAAAATCCCATAAATATTGGAGAATGTTCTGCAGAAAGAGTAATTGTACTTCCTATTTGACCTAATATTGAATCAATAAATGGCGAAACTAAGACATTTCCAAACCTTGCTAATGGTGCAATAATTAATACTCCACCTAATATTTTCAAAGGCCCTGGAAGTATTTTTTCAAGTTTAGGTCCGAATATTCCAAGCAAGTATCCAATTATAAATCCAGGCAATATTCCCATTCCATATGAAGCAACCCCCGCTGCAATTGCATACGTTGGCAATAATCCCATATTCATAGAAACAATAATTACTGCTGCTACTCCCCCCATAGTTCCTGATATTGAACCCACTTGCCCTAAAAATTCAAAATTAAAAAAATCTCCTCCAATATACTTATATATTGCTTCAACTAAGAATGTAGCAACGGCTGCATTGGCTAAACCATTCATAGCCTTTTGACCCTTTGGTGCCTTTAAACTAAATACCGAAAACAAACTCAACATTGTAAGTAATAGAAAAATTCCTTTTATCAATTCCATATTATTCCTCCTATTCTCACGTAGTTTAAAGTTTTCTACAAAAAAAGACAGAAAAAAAGCACGATAAACTACGCGCTATGTTCCCTGTCCTTTGATCTGAAAGTTTCCAAGATAAACTTGTTTCTTCTTCGATGATGCCTATGGCATTCTCTCCAGAGTCGTGTCCAATGCTTGTTTTCGACCTGAGAGTTTCAAAAATTCCCTAGCATGAAATTTTCTTTCTCCTACGGTAATCAAATGATTTTTTCAAGACATCTTCAACCACATTTATTTTTTTATAGTTTAACATCTATAACGTATTTATGCAATAAATATTTTTATAGAATACATTTAATTAAATATTTGTTATAATATATTTAGAAATTATTTCAATTACATAATATATTGAAAATTGTTATTGAAAAATTTTATATTGTAGGGGGAAATTTTATGAATAATTTTGATTTAACTATTGAAAAGAAACGTGATTTAAGTATTGTTGGAATTCATATCACTATTCTTTTGATATCTCTTTTTGGAGCTATTTCGAATCTTAATTCGGGTAGCCGAGATATGATTTTCTTTTTAATTTTTATTATTCCTTGCGTTGTATCGGTTTTGGTTTCTATTTTTTTATACAAAAGCGATAAACATAGAGCAAAACTGAAGTATGTTCTATTAATTGCATTTGGATTTAGTTATATTTATAGTCTTTTAACTGATCCAACAGCAAGTACTTATGCATTTGCATTTCCATATACACTTGCCTATCTAATTTATGCAAACAAAAAAATATCTTATACTCAAACTAGCTTAATATTTATTGCTAATTTAGCACATGTTTTTATTCATAATACAGGTTTTGATATTAATGCTATAATTCATTTAGGAACATTATTTATGTTTTCATTTGCAACAATTTGTGTTACACATATAAATAGAACTGTTTTTAATTTTATAAATGATGAATTAAATAAATCATCCGAAGTTCAAGAGAAACAATTAAATCAATTAGAAGATATTAAAGATATATACTCAAAAATAAATGAAAGTAGTAATGCACTAGAAGATGGTAGTAAACAACTTTCAGATAGCGCTAATACTGTAATGGAATCGATTACAGAAATTGCACAAGGTGCAACACAAAATGCTGAAGATATACAAGAGCAAACACAATTAATCGAATCAATTCAAAATAAACTTGATGAAACTCAAAACACTTCAAAAGAAATGTATCAATTATCTACAGAAGTTCTAGATGAAGCAGGTAATAGCCGAAAAGTTTTAGCATTATTAAATGATAAAGCTGAAAGTGTTGAACAGCAAGGTGATTTGGCTTCTGAAAAAATGAATGAATTAGCCATACAATCAAATTCAATAGCAAATATTACCGACCTTATTGCAGAAATATCAGAACAAACTAATTTACTTGCTCTTAATGCTTCTATTGAAGCAGCTAGAGCTGGAGAACAAGGAAAAGGCTTTGCTGTAGTTGCAGATGAAATAAGAAAACTTGCCGAACAAACAAGAGAATCTACTGAAGAAATCCGTGCAATTACTTTAAAATTGCAATCAGAAAGTAATGCTTCAACTCAACTAATAGAAACATTACAATCAATGAATAAAGAACAAAATATTGCAGCATCTGATGCATTAGATAATATTAATACAATTTTTAATAAAATTGAATCAACTGTTGAAAGCATTAAAATAGTTGATAATAACATTGAAAATATTAGTTTAGCAAATCAAAAAATAGTTTCAAGTATATCTAATGTATCTGCAGTATCAGAAGAAACTACTGCAAATGCTCAGCAAAGTTCTGCTATTTCTCAAACTCAATTAGCTGTAGTAGACGATTTAGTTGAACATATTAAAGGACTTGCAAAATTAGCACATCAACTAAAAAATATGTTTGAAGCATAAATATAATAAATTATAAACATATGAAAAACTAGCTATTTACTAGCTAGTTTTTTTATTTAAAAATCAATTTTTCTTTTTTTGCTACAATAATCAATGGTAATTTTCCATAGGAATATCTTTTTGTTTTATAATCCGAAAAATATTCTTTAACTTCAAATCCAGTAGAATTTAAATACTCTTTAATTTTTTGAATTGTATATGGTATTAATTCTACACTTCCTTTATAAACAATTTTATTTTTTTCAATCAACTGAGTCTCAAATAATATCTTATCTTTTATAAAAAGATAATTTCTTTTAAATTCAAATCCATTTCGCTTAATTATTGGTAAAGCAGATATTCTTTCTTCCAATATATATTTATAATCTAGTGTTTGAATAATAAAAGTTCCTTCAGTTTCTAAATGCCTATTACAATTTGAAAAAAATTCTATTAAATTTTCCTTTTCCAAATGAGGAATTGTATTCCCTAATGAAATAATTCCATTATATTTCATTTTTGAGAACACCCCTTTTTTAGAAATATCGCCTACTATATATTCTAATTTTTGATTTTCATTATATGTTTCTTTTGCAATTTTAATCATATTTTCTTCTAAATCGATTCCTTTAACATTAAATCCTTTAGAATAAAGGGCATTAGCCATTGAACCTGTGCCACATCCCATATCTATTATATTTCCCTCTTTAATAGTATTTCTTATAAATTCAAGTGCATTTTCATTTAATGGAAAAATTTCATTATATCTTTTAGCCATTTTATCATACATAATCTCTTATATAAGCCAATTTTCTTACTCAACAATTAGCTTTTCCTCTCTCCCATAATTTAGGGTATTTTTATCTATTAAACTAATACCCCTATATTTTCGCCTTATTCTTTTTCCCTAATTTATTTTTTAAATAGAAATACATTGTTATCAAAGTAACTACTCCTATTCCCCCTATAATTTTATGTGCATCAAATGCATTATTATTATCCATAATTAACCCAAATAAAGGATACATTAGTGCCGCTGGTATACAAATAATTAAATTGTGAAAAGACAATACCGTAGCTCGCCTAAATGATTCTGTGTGCTTATTAATATATTTAAATACAACTGGTTTATATAATCCTCTAGCCAACTGTTGTAACAATATAAATAAAACTCCTACTGTATATGGAATAAAAGCCAAGCATAAAAATGAAATAACTAAAAAACTTAATAAAATAATTAATGTATTATTTTTAGTTTTATTAATAAACACATCAACCCTTTTAGATGCAAATGCAGCTACAATATTAAAAACAAAGAAAATAACTCCAAAATATTTCACATTTATATTTACAGCTTGCATATATGGTTGAAAATAAAAAAATCCACCTCTATAAAATATATAAAATATTGCCGAAAAAACTATTACTGTCATAATTTTTTTATGATTCCAAACAAACTTTGCACTTTCAATCATATGCTTATTGTATGAAACTTCTTCATTTTCTTTATTATTCTTTGAAATACTTGGTTCAACAAAAAATAATGAAATTCCCATTGTAATAAACATAAATACTGCTGACAATAACGCTGGCAATTTTTCATTCCAAACAAAAAGAAAACTTGCAACAATTGAACCTACTGCCTGTGTATAATAAATAATAGCCCGTGTTTTTCCTTCTAATTTTCTATAGTCTTCTTCTCTATCCAATACAATTAAAGTGTCATATAATAACGCTGTATCAGCTCCAGACCGTAATGCCATTCCTAAGGCAAATACAATTTCAGAAATAGCCAATATAAAAAAACTATGTGCATATGCCAATATAAGCATACTTACCCCCATAAAGAATGCACCTGCTATAATACTATATTTTCTACCTATTTTATCTGCTATAACACCCGTTGGAACTTCAAATAACACTACCGATATAGCTGATATTGTGTTTAACATTGTAAGTTCGGTAAATGAAAGCCCTTTTGATAAAATAAATACTACTATAATTGGACCTAATAATAATAAATCTGCAGTTCCTCTGTATAAATAAAAAAGTTTAATATTTTTCTTCATGGCTTCACTTCCTTTATATTTTAGTGTATTTTTAAAATTATAGCATTAATAGCTATAATGTCAACAATTATTTATATTTAATATAATTAAAATCCAATAAATTATTAATTTTAAAAAAAATAGCCCTTAACTATTTTTTAATTAAAATAGTTAAGGGTGTAAATATAATAAACATATCTTATTTTTACCTTAAGCTATAGATAATCTAATTATACTTTTAATAAATCATCTGGAATATATCCTTTAAATTGAGCTTTATACAGTTTAGCATAATGTCCTTTTTGAGCTAATAATTCCTCATGATTTCCTCTTTCAATTATTCCCTTTTTACTAATAACAATTATCTCATCAGCATTTTTTATTGTTGAAAGTCTATGAGCAATAACTAAACTTGTTCTTCCCTTTGATAATTCTTCTAAAGCTACTTGAATTTTAACTTCTGTTTCATTATCAAGTGCTGAAGTTGCCTCATCTAAAATTAAAATAGAAGGATTTTTAAGAAAAACTCTCGCTATAGATATTCTTTGTTTTTGTCCTCCTGATAACTGAACTCCTCTTTCTCCTACATAAGTATCATAACCCATTTCAAGTGATGCAATAAAATCGTGAATATTAGCCTTTTTAGCAGCCTCTATAACCTCTTCTTGACTAGCATTTCCTTTACCATACATAATATTATCTCTAATAGTTCCTGCAAATAGAAATACATCTTGCTGAACAAATCCAATATGACTTCTTAAAGATTTCATATCAATATTTTTAATATTAGTTCCATCAATTTCAATTGAACCATTTTCAATCTCATAAAACCTTGGAATTAAATGACAAATCGTTGTTTTACCGCCTCCTGATGGACCAACAAGAGCAACCGTTTTACCTGCTTTAATATTTAAATTCATTTTATCTAATACTTTTTCGCCACTGTCATATGAAAAGCTAACATCTTTTATATTTATATTTCCTGAAACTTTGTTAACTTCAACTGCATTTTCAGAATTCTTTATTTCAGGTTCTATATCCATTATTTCGCAAAATCTTTCAAACCCAGCCATTCCTGCTTCATATTGCTGGGTAAATTCCATTAATCTTCTTATTGGTTGAAAAAATAATTCAATATATAAGAAAAATGCAACTAAAGTACCACCAGACATAGATCCTTTACAAACCCAATAGCCACCAAGTGCTAATACCAATACTTTTAGTACTTGTGAAAGAAAATTAACACCTGATATCATTTCTCCCATTGCCTTAAAAGCTTCTTCTCTTGATTCTTTAAATCTTATATTTCCTCTATCAAATTTATCCATCTCAAATTCTTCATTACAAAATGACTGTGCAACTCTAATTCCAGATATTGAATTTTCAAGTTGTGCATTTACATCTGCAATATTTTTCTTAGCTTGTCTAAATGCTTTAGCTAGCTTTCTTCTTCTAGTTATTCCAAACCAAATTATTATTGGCATAAATGCAAAGACTAATATAGTCAATCTCCAATCTACTCTAACTAATAAAATAAAAGCACCTATTAAAGTAATAAAGGAAATAAATATATCTTCTGGCCCATGATGTGCTAATTCTGTTATTTCGCGTAAATCATTTATTATCCTAGACATTATTTTCCCAGTTCTTACTTTGTCAAAATAACTAAACGAAAGGCTTTGAACTTGAGCAAAAATATCTTTTCTCATATTATATTCCATTCTTACTCCAACAACATGCCCCCAGTAAGCTACAATATAATTAAGTATCATTCTAATAATATAAAATCCAAGCATTAATATAGATACTTTTAATATCATATTTAAATTTTTATTAGGAATATAATCATCAATAGCCAGTTTTGTTACCATTGGAAATAATAAATCAATTCCTGCCATGCCAAAAGCAGCAATCATATCAAGTATAAATAATTTCTTATGTGGTCCATAATAACTAATAAATCTTTTAAATTTATTCATAACTTATTCCTCCTGCATATGTTTCAATGTTTCTTTTAAACTAGTGTGTAGAGATAATAAATCAGCATCTTCAATTTTACTTAACGCATTTACCACATATTCTTTTCTAGCTTTATATCTTATTTTTTCAATCATACGTCTTCCCTTATCAGTGAGCATGATTCTATGAATTCTCTTATCTTTTTCATCTTTTTTTCTACAAATAAGACCCTTTTCTTCTATTCTAGATAATTTTTCAGACATAGTATTAGGTGCTAGATTAAAAACATTCGCCAATCTTCCTATACTTAAATCCTTTTCATGATCTATGATGTAAACAAGTAAATGAAACTGATCAACGCTAAGTTTAAATTCTTCTGCTAAATCATGATGTCTTTGATGAATCATACAATTTATATCTCTAAACATACTTGTAATCTCATAAGACATCTCATATTTATCCACCATTTTTCACCTCACTTATATTTATATCGTTTAACGAAATGATTATAGCACAAATAATATTGCACGTCAAAATTTTTATATCGTTACATTTTTTATATTTTATAAATAAAAGTAATGAATTTTTTAGGATTCATTACTTTTATTTTTCTTATTATTTAATTATTATTTATTAAAACATTAGCGTATTCATCTATTCTAATTCTATTTTCCATACTTTTAGTTCTTAAAAAATTATAAGCTTCTACCTCTGTCATATTTTCTTTAGACATTAAAATAACTTTAGCTTTTGAAATAAGGTTATGTTTTTGAACCTCACATAATTCATTTTCAAGTTTAAAAATTTTATCTCTCATTTCTAAAACATTCCAAAGCCAGTGTTTTAAACTATTAATTTTGATAGGTTTTTTATAATACATCCCAAGTTTTAATGTTTTTAAAAAATTTAAAAAATCACCTTCTATATTTTGAACAAAAAATACAACTGGAGTATTAAATTTTTTCTCAATTTGAATTGATAAAGATTTATAATCCATTCCCACAAATCCTTGATCTATAATACATAAATCGAATTTCTCTAATTGAATACTTCTTAGTAAACTTTTTGCCTCCGGAGAGGCTTTTGTAATAAATCCATTAGAATAAAGCATTTTTGTTAAATCTTCTCTAAGTGCACTTGAAGATATTCCTAATGCTATTTTCTTTTGCATTATACCCCTCCTCTAAAATTTATTTTGTATTTTCTATAACTTTTAACATCTCAATGCAAAATTTATTTGAACCTGCAACGATTGAAACATCTCGTTTATTAGGAATTTTAATAACATCCCCTCCCGATTCTCTTATCATTACAGCAGCAGCTTCCATATCCCATGGTTTAATTCCTAATTCCCAATATCCAGTTAATCTTCCTGCTGCAACGCAAGCTAGATCAAAAGCCGCTGCTCCAGTTCTCCTTATTCCTCTCACATTAGTTAGCATTGAATTAAAATAATTTAAATTATTATCTTTTTCAGTTTTTCTATTATAAGGAAATCCTGTAGCAACCAATGAATTTTCAAATTTTTCAAATTCTCTAATACAAAGTTTTTTCCCATTTAAATATGCACCCATTCCTTTAATCGCTGTAAAACATTCATCTAAGCATGGCACATATATAACTCCTAAAACACCTTCATTTTTATACTTTAAGGCAATTGATACACAAAAGATTGGTAATTTATGTGCGAAATTAACTGTCCCATCCAATGGATCTATTACCCAAGTATAATCACTATTATTTTCTACTGGATTTGATTCCTCACTTAAAATATTATGTGAAGGAAAATTTGTTTTGATTTGACTAATAATATATTTTTCTGACTC
>Ga0193963_1001581_pt1 | contig 11250 bp, 10 predicted proteins | sample FB_6_MG_FD_140359 | JGI IMG/M metagenome (GOLD analysis project Ga0193963, IMG submission 140359) | Microbial mat bacterial communities from the Broadkill River, Lewes, Delaware, United States - FB_6_MG | ecosystem: Environmental > Aquatic > Freshwater > River > Microbial mats | place: USA...
ATTCAGATATTAAAATACATGAAAATGATTTATTAGAATGGATAGTTCCTGATTTTCACAATGAAATATATAAAGGCTATGAATTATTAGTAAATAAAGGTACATCTATTTATAATTACTTTTACAGGCATAATAAAAAACCTACAAGAGGTATAGATAAATTATTTATGAATAGTATTCTAAAAGATGTTAAAGAAATGATTGAAGAGATAGAACCTAAGGTAATAATTTCAACATTTCCACTTTGTTCTAAAATCATTTCTTTGTATAAAGAAAAATATGATAAGAAACTTCCATTAATAACTTGTATTACAGATATTGTAGATCAATGGGAATGGATTCATCCACTAACAGATAGTTATTTTGTTGCGACAAAGGAAATAAAGATGGGATTAATTGAAAAAAAAGTGGATTCATCTAAAATATTTGTTACAGGCGTGCCGGTAAGAAAAGAATTTAACTATATAAGAAAAAGGGAAAATAAAAAAACTAGAAATGTCTTATTAATGGGTGGAGGATTTGGCTTATTACCAAATGAAAAGGAATTTTACACAAATTTGGATTGTTTTGAAAATATCGAAAGCACAGTTATTACTGGAAGCAATTATGAATTGTATTTAGAATTATATGGAGTATATTCAAACATAGAGGTTTATGCATTTACTGATGAAGTCCCAGCGCTAATGAAACAAACGGATTTGCTTGTAGGAAAGGCAGGCGGAGTAACTTTGTTTGAAGCCATTCAATCTGAATTACCTATTTTAGTATGTTGTCCAGTATTAGAACAGGAAAAATATAATGCTAGGTTTATTGAAAAAAATAACATAGGGAAAGTTTTTTGGGATATGCCGGAAAATCTAAGTGAAAAAATAAATGAAATTGTTACTAATGATGATTTATTATTGGAGATGCAAAATAATATAAAAGAAATAAAGAAAGAATTTGATTATGATGCAATGAGTAATATATTTAGTAAACATATTTTAGAAATTGAGGAATAGAAATGATAATCTTGTGGATAACATTAACTATTATTGCTGTTTTTGCTCTTTATTGCCTTGTTCCAAATTTTATTGCAAGAAATTATAATAAGTCTATAAAAAGAACGATTTCCAGAAAAAATGGCATTGTATTGTCATTTGATGATGGGCCAAGTGCTAAATATACTGAAGAATTACTAGATGTTTTAAAACAAAATAATGTTAAGGCTTGTTTTTTTATGGTTGCAAAAAGGGCAAAGGAAGAACCTGATATAGTTAAAAAAATACAAAAAGAAGGACATATGATATGTTCACATGGATATGAACATAAAAGTGCTTGGTTAAGTTTACCAAGCTATGTAAAAAAAGATTTCAGAAAAGCCAATGAAATTTTTAGTTCTTTGGATATTGAAATAAAAAAATTTAGACCACCGTGGGGAACGTTCAATTTACTTACAGTATTTTATGCTAAAAAATATGATTTAGATATTATTTTATGGAGAGTAAATGCAGCAGATTGGTCTAATAAAACGTCTATTGAAGATATTAAAGAAAGATTAATAAGTAGAGTAAGATGGGGAGATATTATTTGTTTGCATGATGCAGGAGGAGCAGATAATGCTCCTAAAAGAACTATTGCGGCATTAAAAGAAGTAATTCCAGAATTAAAAAATAAAGGATTTAGATTTGTTTTATTGGAGGATAAAAGTGGGAAATAAAATTGAATTTTTAATGAAGAAATTTGATGGATTTATTGTTAAAAAGAACAAATGGGAAACTATCCCAAACTCTGAAATAGAACTATTTTATATTGTGCCTCAGATATACAATGGAAAAACAATCAAATTAGAAGATGGAATAATCATTCAAACTGGAGATAAAATTGCAGAAATACACATAAATAATAGGATTATGAGAGAGTATTCACAGTATGGGAAAATAATGGGTGATTTTAAAAAGGAACTATTTTGCTTAGCAAATGAAGCAAAATATAATTCCAATTATTTAAATATAAAGGCATATTACGGAGTTACAATATTATATCCATTAGCAAAGAGAATGCATTTTAGTGTAATAGATTTGGATAAATCTATTAAAACATACTTGTTATATAAATGGGATGTGTTTTTAAAGAAGGTTTTTAGTGTAAATGGAAATAAGGATAATAGAAAATCTAAAAAATGTTGGTTGTCAAAAAAAACTTTGATTTATTATTTTGGGAGTAAGTAGAATGAAAAAAAAATTTATTAATTATGGCTTGGTTATTTTATTATTGGTTTTAACATTCTATTTTATTTTTAAAGGTAATAATTTTGAAAATATCTATACTTATATAATGAATGCGGATATTAAGTTTATTATAATGGCACTATCATTTATGTTTTTTTATAAAGCATGCGATGCAAAAATGATTCAAATTACATTAGAGTCAATTTCGGAAAAAATAGAATTTAGAAAAGCATTAAAATATGCAATGATTGGATTTTACTATAGTGCAATTACACCATTTGCTTCTGGAGGACAACCTGCTCAAATATATCATATGACAAAAGATCAGATATCATTAGCAAGTAGTTCTGCAACATTAATAATTAAATTTGTTTTTTATCAATCGGTAATTACTGTATATTCAGCAATACTATTTTTATTTTCACATCAATTAATTAAAAATCAAATTGATAAATTTATTGTATTTATTGAAATAGGTCTTTTAATTAATATCATAGGTGTTATATTTGTTTTTATGACAATAATAAATGGGAAAATGGTAAAAAAAATTGCAGATAAAATATTTAATATAATTTATAAAATAAAAAAAGTTAAAAATATAGATAAAAGAAAAAAGCAATTGGAAGATCATATTGAGGAATATAATGAAAGTTTAAAACAAATAGGAGGCAATAAAAAATTAATTGTTCAATTGACTTTACTAACATTTATTCAATTGAATTTATTTTTTTCAGTATCCTATTTGGTATATAGAGCTCTTGGATTAACTGGGAATTCTTTATTAGAATTTATATCAGTACAAGCCTTGTTAACAATGGCAGTTTCTTTTATACCTTCACCAGGAGCACTAGGAGCCTCTGAAGGAGGCTTTATTGCATTGTTTAGGATGTTTTTCCCTAAAGGTATTTTATCGACGGGAATGGTTTTATGGAGAGGAATAACATATTATATTGTATTATTAATAGGTGCTATTATAGCGTTGATTAGCCAAATTAGAAATAGTAATAAAAAAGCATTTTTAAAACCTAAAAAGTTTAATTCTTCTAATAAAAATAATAGCATTTGAATATAAAAAAACTTAATGATATAATAATTTTAACGAGTAATAATTAATTATGCTTTTGAAAATATTTAATAATAAGGAGGAGTACGATGCAAGTTAAGATATCACCTTTTTTGAAAGAACAAAAGAAAATGTTTGAAAATGTTATTGATGAATTATCGAAAGAATTTAAGTATGTATCTATCTTAGGTGCCGATTCAAAGGGTATGAGTTATGGTGTTAGAAGCACAGGTGCAAGTGTTGAAGATTCAATGTGGTCTGAAAGAGGATTTGTTTTAAGAGTATTTAATGGAGTGAATTACTCTGAATATTCGTTTAATGAAATAGATGAAAAAGATATTTTAAAACAAATAAGAAAAATTGCAAAAGACGATATTAAAAGTTTTAAAGATAAAGGTATATCTATAAATGAATATCCTCTTATTGAAGAGGAAGGAATTATAGATAGTTTTTTTGGAGAGGTAGAAATATTACCTAAAGACAGAACTGCAGAACAAAAGGTTTTAAAATTAACAGAAATAATGAATAAAGGCTTAGAAAAATTTGATAAATTAATAGATTTTAGAGTGAGATACGAAGAAGTTCAGGTATCTAAAATATTTATTTCAACTAAAAAAAATCTAGAACAGTCATATATTTATTCAACAGGAGCACTAATACCAATTGCAGCCAATGAAGAGGGTGTTAAATATAGCTTTAAATCATATTCTGGATTAAAGGGTTTTGAATTATTAAAAGAAATGGAAACTGGAATAGATGAGGCAGTAAAAGAAGTTGAAGAATTATTAACAGCTCAAAAAGTTGAGCCAGGAACATATGATATTATATGCGATCCAGATATGTCAGGATTAATTGCACATGAAGCTTTTGGACATGGTGTAGAATTAGATATGTTTGTTAAAAATAGAGCAAAAGCAGCTGAATTTGTAAATAAACCAGTGGCTTCTGAAATAACCCAAATGCATGATGGAGCTCGTTCAGCAGAGGAAGTATCTTCATATTTATTTGATGACGAGGGAACAATTGGCACAGACACGGTTATTATTGATAAAGGAATATTAAAATCTGGAATTTCAGATGTGTTATCTGCTATGAAATTAGGACTTAAGCCTACTGGAAATGGTAAAAGAGAATCATTTGAAAGAAAAGCTTATTCGCGAATGACAAATACATTTTTTAAACCAGGAAATGATAAATTAGAAGATATGATAAAATCAATTGCTAAGGGATATATATTGGAAGGTTTTCAAAGTGGAATGGAAGATCCTAAAAATTGGGGAATTCAGTGTGTAGCAATGAAGGGTAGAGAAATAATTGATGGTAAAATAACAGGAAAAATAGTTTCGCCAGTATATTTAACAGGATATGTACCAGATTTGTTAAAATCTATATCAATGGTATCAGATGATTTAGTGTTATCTGGTGGTGGAGCATGTGGTAAAGGACATAAAGAATGGGTTAAAACTTCAACTGGTGGTCCATATATAAAAGCAGTGGGGAGGTTAGGTTAATGATTAATAGAATAAAAGGCATTATAAATAGAATAGATTCTATAGATGGATGGAAAATAATTTCTTCAAATACTACTTCAAACGAACTTTTCTATATAAAAGAAAATTTAGATATGAATAGAGGCAAAAAGGTTTCGCATTATGAAGTGGTTGTATATAAAGATTTTGAGGAAAATAATGAAAAATACAAAGGTTCTGCAACAGTTAAAATTTCTCCAAGCATGAATGATGAGGAAATATTTGATATTTTAACTAATGCAGCATTTTCGGCATCATTTGTTAAAAACAAATGGTATCCACTTGCAAAAAAAACAGATAAACAATATTCTAATATTGAAAGTGCATTTTCAAATGAGGATATTACGCCTTATTTAGATGGATTTACTAAGGCGGTATTTGAAAGTAATAATGAAAAAGCAGCTGTTAATTCGGCGGAAATATTTATTAATAAAACTAAAAAAAGAATAGTCAATTCAAATGAAGTTGATGTTGAATTTAATGTTTATAATGGTGAAATTGAAATTGTAACGGATTCAAATATTGGAGAAGAAGAAGTAGAACTTTTCAGCATAATTAATTTTTCTGATGATTGTAAAGAAAAAATACAAAATGATGTTCGTTCGCAAATAGAAATGACGAAGGAAAGGGCAGTTGCTAAAAAAGCTCCATCATTAAAAAATATTAATGCAATTTTGACAAATGAATCAGTTGTAGATTTCTTTAGCTTCTATTTAACTCAAGCTAATGCGCAAGCGGTTTATGAAAAAATATCAAAAGCTAAAATAGGTGAGAATTTTCAGGGAGAAAATATTAAAGGTGATTTGCTTAATATAACATTAGATCCTCTTATGAAAAATTCTTCAAAATCAGCACCATTTGATGCTGATGGAAGCAGGTTAGAAAAAACAAAGCTATATAAAGATGGGATATTACAAACATATTTTGGTAGCTTACAGTATACTTCGTATTTAGATATAGAACCAACAGGAAGTATAATGAATTTTGTTGTAGAGCAAGGTTCATTAACTTATGATGAATTTAAAAAAGAACCATATATAGAACTTTTAGCTTTTTCTGCATTTCAGATGGATCCAATAACAGGTGACTTTGGAGGAGAATTTAGATTAGCTAGATATTTTGATGGAAAGGAAACTCACATAGTTACTGGTGGATCTATATCGGGGAATATTTTTGAAGTTCAAAAAGAAATGTTTTTATCTAATGAAAGTACTCAATACAATAATTACATTGGTCCAAAAGGAATTCTATTTAAAAATATGCAAATAGCAGGTCAATAATTATCAAGTGTTAATGTAAAAATATAAAAAAGAGTAGAATTTATTCTACTCTTTTTTGGAGATTAGATTTATTAGAAATGTGAGGGAAAATATGAATAAATTATATTTGGATGTTGGGACAAGCAAGATAAAAATTTTATATAATAATGAATCCGAGGTTATAACAAATAAAATTGAAAAATATAAATTAAATGAATATCTATTTAATTTGAATAATCAAAGAAAAATTGATTTTATATATGCAACTGGTTCGGGGATTCAGAAAATAGAGACAGATAAAGAGTTAATTATATTAGATGAATTAAAATGCAACGGGTATTTGGCAAAGTATTTAAAATTAGATAAGGCTTTAGTTGTTAATATAGGAACAGGGACGTCATTTGTGGAGTATGATAATGGAAATGTAAATCATAAAATTGGAACGGGTATTGGTGGAGGAACACTTTTAGGATTAAGTAAAAGGCTTTTAAATAGTGATAATATAGAATATATTGAAAAAGAGGCTATGGAAGGAGATTTAAGCAAAATAAATATTCAAATTAGAGATATATATAATGAAAAGATTAGCTGGCTAAAAGAAGATATAACTGTATCAAATTTTGCAAAAGATGGATTTAAAAGTCAAGATGTTTCATTTGGAATACATAGTTTAGTTATAGAACCTATAATGTCTATTGCAAAAGCTGCATATAAAGAAGGATATACGGTTATTTTTAGTGGGGGTGTAGTGAATAACGAATGTATAAGAAATTTGATAAAAATGTATTCTGAATTTTTTGAAATTCAATATACTATTTTTAATAAATCAAGTTATGGTACTTGTTATGGAATGTATGAGTATAGTAAAATAATTTGACATAACATTAAAAAAATTTTATAATTAAATTAATATTAACGAAAGGGAGTGGTCTGTATGTTGAAATTGAAAAAAGAGGTAAATAATAGATAAAAAATATTGATGTAACTAGAAAAGACCACTTAGAAACTCCAGTTACGGGGTTTTTTGTATTTTAAGGAGATGTGTTAGTATTAAAAAGTATGGTTGGAGTAATTTTTTTGAAAATCAAATAGACGAAAAAGAGAAGAATCAAATTATAGGTAGAGTAATTGCTGATTATGGAAATTCATTTAAAGTAATGTGTGAATGTGGAATTCAAAATTCAAAATATTTTAATAAGGATTATAAAAGTTCTGTGTGCATAGGAGATTGGGTTGTTGGGGAAATTAAAGATGACCAATATATAATAAATAGAAGACTAGATAGAAAAACAAGAATATCTAGAAAAGCTACTGGAAATGAAGTAAAAGAACAAGTTTTAGCTTCAAATATTGATAAAGTATTTATTATACAATCCTTAAATAATGATTTTAATATTAGGAGAATGGAAAGATATTTAATTTCAGCTTGGGATAGCGGTGCAGAACCGATTATTGTTTTAACAAAACTAGACTGTTGTGATAATAGTGAAGCTAAGATAGCGGAAGTAGAACAAATAGCATTTGGAGTAAAGGTAATTGCAATAAGTACTTTAAAAAATATAAATATGGAAAGATTAATAGAGGCAATTGGAATTCATGATACTGTAGTTATGCTTGGATCATCTGGAGTAGGGAAAACAACTCTATTTAATTTTTTAGTAGGTAAAAAGATTTTAGAAACAAAAGAGATTAGAAAAAAAGATGATAAAGGTAAGCATACAACAACTCATAGACAAATGATGCTTATATCTAATGGAGGAATAATAATTGATACTCCAGGTATGAGATCATTGGAAATATGGGATGGAGGAACTGGAGTTAAAGAAACCTTTAAGGATGTTGAAGAACTTATTAGAGAGTGTAAATTTAATAACTGTACTCATAAAAATGAACCGGGATGTAAAATCCAAGAATCATTAAAAAATGGAAGAATAGATAGAAAACGTTGGGATAGTTATTTAAAAATAGTGAGAGAAATGAATTATCAAAAAGAGAGAAAAAAAGCCAAAATAGAAAAAATAAATAAAAAAAGCAATTATAATAAAAAGAACAAACGAAAAAAATTTGAATATTGTAAAAAATATTAATCAAAATTATGTAAAATTAAGTAGATAGGGTAAGAATAAACTGATATTTATTTAGGATGGTGTTTTATGGAAAAAAATAGAGAAAACATATCAATTAAAGATAGCAATTATCAGTTTAATCTTACTTATCAAAAGGCTATGAATAAAATATTAAATAGATTTATTTTTTTTGGAGATTCCTTTGATAAAGATATTTATGAATCATTAAAAGAAATAGGAAAGTTAACTGGAGCTAGTAGAAGTTATATTTTTCTTTTTAGAAACAATTTGAAAATAATGGATAATGTTTATGAATGGTGTGAAGAAGGGGTGCTTTCTGAAAAAGAAAATTTACAAAACTTGCCTTCTAAAATTCTTCCTTGGTGGATGGCTAAATTGCTTAATAGACAGGTTATATATATTGAAGATGTTTCTAAAATGCCGGTTGAAGCCAATAGCGAAAAAAAAATACTTGAAAGACAAAAAATTAAAGCATTAATTGTTTTACCCATGTATTGTAAGGAAAAATTAAATGGTTTTATTGGTTTTGATAATGTAAATGAAAATTCAATGTGGAAAGAAGATGATTATATGCTTCTAAAATTTATTTCGAGAAATTTTGGAAGCATATTTGAAAGAAAATATTATGAACAACAATTATTAGAAAAAAATAAATTATTACAAAGCAATATTATTCAAATTAAAAATTTACAAAATCATGTTATTGAACAAGAAAAAATGATTGGAATTGGAATGATTGCGGCGGGATTAGCTCATGAAATTAATTCGCCTATAGGTGTTTTGTCATCTGAATTACAAGTATTATTTAATTATATTAAATCATTTAAAGATTTTCATACAGACTATTGCTATGAATTAAAAAATAAAGAAGCTATAAAATTAGAAGATGTTGAAAAAATGCTTGAGAAGTACGATATTAGATATATTCTATCAGATGTGGGAGATTTAATTGATAGTATGGGAGCAAATATTTCTAGAATAGCTACAATTATTAGGTCACTAAGAAATTTTTCTAAGGATTCATTTGAAAATCAAGTTGAAGAAATTGAAATTGAAAAAGTAATATCTAATATGTGGAAAATATTAGATGCTGAAATTGATAGAGAAATTAAATTAGTAAAGAACTATAAACATGTCAATTTATTAAAAGGAGATTCGTCATTATTTGGAAGAAGTATCATCCATATATTAAGAAATGGAATTCAAGCAATTGAAATGAAAAGAATTGATAATGGGAAAATAGAAATAAAATCATTTGAAAATGATAAATATTTATATATTTCGTTTATAGATAATGGAATTGGGATAAAAAAAGATGAAATTAAGTATATATTTAATCCGTTTTATACTAGAAAAGATGATCAAAAAGCATTAGGATTGGGATTAAGTATAGTATATGATATTATTGTAAATACTCATAAGGGAAGTATATTTGTGTATTCAAAGGAAAATTTATTTACTAAAATAACAATTAGATTTAATAGATAGGGGAGTAATATGAAAATAGTATTTTTAGGAAATAATTTAATTAAACTAAAACGGTTGAAAAATAGGGCTTTTGAATCAAAAAGGCAAAAATACGTCAAAAAAACTTTTTTTTAAATTGTTTTTCGTATTAAATCGAAAGCTTTTTCTTGTTCGTCTTCTGTGCTGTGTACATATGTCGAAATAAAAGTATCAAGTGTATCTCCAACGATAGTTGCAGCTTCCATTAAGTTTATTTTTAATGCTACTAAATTTGTGGCGTAAGTGTGTCTAAAACAGTGAGGAGATACATTGAATTTACTTAAATACAAAAGATATACTTTTTTAGGGAAAATTTGACCGCTTATATCTATTATTGGGCAAGACGTTATTTTTTTGTATAGTTCATGAGTTATTGGAACAGAACGGTAGCTATTTTTTGTTTTCAAGCTAGTTAGCTTATGATTATATAGTTGTTGTTCAACTTTGATTCTGTCAGGGAATACACTTCTTATATTCAACCCATTAACCTCAGAGGCTCTCATTCCAGTAGAATATAAAATTTCAACAAAGAGTTTTTGCGTTGGTGATTTAATAGAATTTAAAATTTCGGTATATAATTCTTTATCAATATATTTTATTCTATTATCTTCAGTGATTTTTTTTAGTTGTCTGGATTGAGAGCAAGGATTATCTCTTATTATTTTCATTTCTTTTATTGCAAAATTAAACATAGATGTAGTAGTTTGAATTGAATACGTAAAATTTTTGCCTGTTTTAGTTCGTAGATTAATGAAAAAATTGCTCATTTCATATGGTTTTATTTTGCTAACTTTCCAGTCCTTGATTTCATCTAAAATAACTAAAGAAAATTTTTGGGAACGCAAGGTGCTAGATTTAATTCTGTATTTTTGATTTTCAATAAAAGCATCTCTTAGTTCTCCAAGAGTTATTTCATTGGTATCAACAATATTGTCCTTTTTATCTTTCATAAGTTCAAACATCAAATTTTTTGCCCATTTTTCTGCTTCACGTTTTTTATCAAAACCTTGCTTGCTTTTTTGTTTCCACTTGCCATTAACTTTATAACTTACAATAGCCTGAAACCCTTTGTTTTTTTCACGTACAGTAATATTCATAATATACTCCTTTCAGTTGATATAATTAACAATGATAAATAATCAATGATATGTATATGTATTATTAGTAGGGTATATTATAAAAATAACAGAACGCATGTTCGATGTCAATGTAAAAAATATTTCCTTGAATAAAAAAGAATGATTATTGATTAGAATGAAATGTTAATAAATGTAATTGAAGGAGTGAAAAAAAATAAAAACAAACATTTTATTGTTTGTTTTTATTTGCAGTTAGATTCTTTTTATAAATAGGAAAATCAGATAACTCAGATTTAAATCCAAAAATACCGCGAGATTGTTCCCACCAACCTAGTTGGAAAAAATGTTCATATTTATTGCCTAATAAATCAGAAAAAGATAAAGTCATTTCAAAGGTTCTTTCAGTCATAATAATATTGTATTCTTTTACGCCAATTATAATATAAAGTGGTATATCAGATTTAAGCTTAATATTATTATTAGAAATTTTCATTGTTAAAGTTTCAGAAATATTAAG
>Ga0193963_1001583_pt1 | contig 11248 bp, 9 predicted proteins | sample FB_6_MG_FD_140359 | JGI IMG/M metagenome (GOLD analysis project Ga0193963, IMG submission 140359) | Microbial mat bacterial communities from the Broadkill River, Lewes, Delaware, United States - FB_6_MG | ecosystem: Environmental > Aquatic > Freshwater > River > Microbial mats | place: USA...
CAGCCTACTGCTACCGACACCAGCACCGGCACTCTCTGGTTGGCGGTCATCAGCAACGAAGGCCGCTTGCTGATTTTTCCAGCGTCGGAGCTGCCAACACTGGCTCGCGGCAAGGGCAGCAAACTGATCAATATTCCGGCCGCTCAAGCAGCCAGCCAGGAAGAGCTTATGATCCACGTGTTGTTCTTTACAGAGTCCCAGGCATTACGCATTCATTCAGGCAAACGCCACCTGACCCTGAAACTGGCCGATATGGAACACTACAAAGGGGAGCGTGGTCGACGCGGCAACAAGCTGCCGCGAGGCTTCCAGCGTGTTGAAAGGCTTGAAATTGCACCTTCCTGAAGACAGTCTGACCCTCAGTTTTCAGAAGTCATGACTTCGAAAAGACGAAAGTGAAATTCTTTCGTCTTTTTGGATTTGATCTCCTGCCACTGGGATGGAATTTGTGGCATCAGCCCGGCTTCGTGTTGAACATATACCCTGGCACCGGGCACCAGAACCAAAGCATCTATCGCAGGCTGCAGTAACTGAGCACCAAAAGGAGGATCAAGGAACACCAGGTCGTATGGCCCAGGATTGCTGCTCAGCCAATTCAAGGCATCACCCGCCCATACCTGAGCGTTTTGAGCCTGCAACGTTTGCAAATTTTGCTGCAGTTGCAAGGCCGCCTTGGGATGTTTCTCAAGAAAAACAACCTCACGCGCCCCGCGAGACAGCGCTTCCAGCCCCAATGCCCCACTGCCCGCAAAGGCATCCAGTACACGAGCACCTTCGACATCGAACTGAAGCCAATTAAAGAGCGTTTCTCGCACTCGGTCCAATGTCGGTCGCAAACCGTCAACCTCAGGAAAGCGCAACCGTCTGGAACGCCACTCACCACCAATAATACGAAGCTGCTGATTGGATGATTTACTCACATCGGCCTCTGATTGCAGATTTCAAACACAGATTTATCAGCATTGATGACAAATCAGGCATCGTTTTCAAGCCCACAAGAGCCTGTCACACTGACAGATGTTAGGTATATTCCTCTCAAAAGTCGATGAAGCCCTGGATAAGCCATCCTGTATCCGAGCGGATTAATGGTAGGATAGCAGCCGTTTTCCAGGGGGGTGACTCGTAGAAGTCATGTCCTTATCACCAGTCAACGGTCACTATTTATGTTCAGCTTCTTTAAACGCAAAAAAGACCAAGAAAATATCAGCGATGAGCAGCAGACTGCTCCTGCCGCCGACACGAGCGCCGAATCCACCGCCGAACCGGACATAAGCGCCACGTCAGAGACATCCAATGCAGATGGCTCCCAAACCCAGCTAGCCACAACGACGGAGCAACCACAGGAAAAGCCCGTCAAAACCGGTTTTTTTGCGCGCATTCGGCAAGGACTGAGCAAAACCCGGAGCGGTCTGACCGATGGCTTGGCCAGCCTGCTTCTGGGCAAGAAAGCGATTGACGACGACCTGCTGGAAGAGCTGGAAACCCAGCTGATTCTTGCTGACGTTGGCGTTGAAGCCACCAATGACATCATGGGGCGTCTGACAGAACGCGTAAGTCGCAAGGAACTGAGTGATTCCGACGCGCTATACAACGCTCTGATTGAAGAGCTGAATGACACACTGGAGACCGTTCAGGCACCGCTCGACATCAATACTGGAGCCAAGCCGTACGTCATTCTGATGGTGGGCATCAATGGCGTGGGCAAAACCACCACCATTGGCAAGCTGGCCCGTCAGTTCCAGAATGAGGGCAAAAGCGTCATGTTGGCGGCTGGCGATACCTTTCGGGCTGCCGCTGTCGAGCAATTGCAGGTTTGGGGAGAGCGCAACAATGTGCCCGTCGTTGCCCAGCATACCGGTGCCGATTCGGCCTCGGTTCTGTTTGATGCACTGCAAGCAGCCCAGGCACGTAATGTGGATGTTCTGATTGCCGACACAGCCGGTCGCCTGCACACCAAAGACAATCTGATGCAGGAACTGGAAAAAGTGGTGCGGGTGATGAAAAAACTCGACCCGGAAGCACCTCACGAAGTCATGCTGGTGCTGGATGCCGGCACTGGCCAGAATGCGATCAACCAGACCCGGCAATTCCAGCAAGCCGTTGGTGTCACCGGCCTGACCCTGACCAAACTGGACGGAACCGCCAAAGGGGGCGTCATATTCGCTCTGGCGAAACAGTTCCGTCTGCCCGTACGTTACATTGGCGTCGGTGAAGGCATTGAGGATTTGCGGCCATTCCAGGCCAATGAATTCATCAAGGCCCTGTTCCAGCGAGACGATAAGGATAGCTGACCATGAGCATGGTGCAGTTTGAACAGGTCGGTAAACGCTACGCCAGCAACCGGGACGCCCTGAGTAATGTCAGCTTCGCGCTGAACAAGGGAGAAATGGCTTTTTTGACAGGCCACAGTGGTGCTGGCAAAAGTACCTTGCTCAAGTTGATGCTGCTGATGGAGCACCCGACACAGGGTCGCGTGCTGATCAATGGTCACGACCTGTCTCGTCTACGCCGTCAGGCCATTCCCTATCATCGTCGCCAAATCGGTGTGGTCTTCCAGAACCATCAATTGTTGTTTGACCGCAGCGTGCACGAGAATGTCGCGCTTCCCATGCAAATTGCTGGCTATTCGACCCTCGACTACACCCGCCGGGTCAAGGCCGCCCTCGACTCGGTTGGCCTCCTGCACCTGGAGCATTGCAACCCGATTGAGCTGTCGGGTGGTGAACAACAGCGCGTAGGAATTGCGCGGGCCGTGGTCAATAAACCGGCCTTGTTACTGGCCGATGAGCCAACCGGTAATCTCGACCCCGAGTTATCCGCAGAAATCATGAAATTGTTCGGTCTGTTTCAGCAAGCGGGCACCACATTACTGATCGCCACGCACGATATTCCCCTGGTTGAACGCATGGGAAAACGACGCCTGATTCTGAATCATGGTCGTATGACAGGGGATATTTATGGCCGATAACGACATCCAGGCATCCGGTGCTTCCTACCACACCCTGACAGTTCGGGATCGCCTGCTCAATGGTCTCGCCCATCATCAACTGGTTGCGGTTGAAACCCTGCTGAAATTACTGGCCAAACCCATGGCCAGCTTACTGACCTGGCTGGTCATTGCCATTGCTCTGACGTTGCCCGGCGCACTCTGGATGAGCATCGACAACCTGCAACAGCTCAGCAGCAGCTTTCAATCTTCCGGGCGCATTACTTTGTACTTGAGCGAAACAGCGTCAATTCAGGAAGGCCAGGATCTGAGCCAACGGGTGCTGACATTGCCCAATGTCCGCAACACCCAATACATCAGTGCCGATCAGGCATTGGAAGAATTTCAGACCAGCAGTGGCTTGTCCGATGCCCTGGTGATGCTGACGGGTAATCCGCTGCCCGCTGCCATTCTGGTGGAACCACCACTGGGGCTGGCACAACATGAGATTGCCGAGTTACTCAAGGTGCTCAAACGCTATCAACTGGTGGAAGAAACCCAACTGGATCTGGTATGGCTGGAGCGACTGCAAGCCATTCTGGTGCTGAGCGAGCGCATGGTGATGGTACTTGGCGGACTGCTGGCGCTGGCCATTCTGCTGGTCGTCGGCAACACCATTCGCCTGTCGATTGCAGCACGAGTGGATGAAATTCAGGTGATCAAACTGGTCGGCGGCACCGATGCTTATATCCGAAAACCCTTTCTGTATACCGGCATCTGGTTCGGCATGATTGGTGGCCTGATGGCCTGGCTGTTTCTGATCATGCTCTGGGCCGTACTGAATGGCCCGGTAACACAGCTGGCAACACTCTATGGCACCGGTTTTGGATTACGCCCGGTCTCCGCCACTGCCGCCAGCACATTGATTCTGTCTGGCATGGTGCTCGGGTGGCTCGGTGCCTGGTGGTCGGTCAGTCGGCACTTGCATGAAATCGAACCCCAAGCCTGAAGCAATACACTCAATACCAGCTGGCCAATCTGTTCCACTCAAGGAACTCGCCCTCACCTTGTCGGTCAGTGAAACCGAGTGCTACACTCAAGATGCTTTTTTAAACACCATTACTCGGAGTCATTGATGAGCAAAGGTTTGCTTGCCGTAAACGCCCTGTCCCCCGGAGCCAATCTGGAGGCTTACATCGCGACGGTGAATGCGATTCCTGTTCTGACGACAGAAGAAGAGCGAGCGCTGGCCAATCGCCTTCACTATCAAGAAGACCTTGAAGCAGCGCGTCAATTGGTTATGTCGCACATGCGTTTTGTGGTTCACATTGCCCGCAGCTATTCCGGTTACGGCCTGAATCAGGCTGACCTGATTCAGGAAGGCAATGTTGGCCTGATGAAAGCCGTCAAACGGTTCAACCCGGAAGTTGGCGTGCGCCTGGTTTCATTTGCCGTTCACTGGATCAAGGCTGAAATTCACGAGTTCATCCTGCGCAACTGGCGCATTGTCAAAATTGCCACCACCAAGGCTCAGCGCAAACTGTTCTTTAACCTGCGCAGTCAGAAGAAACGTCTTGGCTGGCTTAGTCTGGAAGAGGCAACGTCCATCGCCAAGGATCTCGGCGTCGAAACCAAAACCGTCTTTGATATGGAAGGCCGTCTGAACGCCTACGATGCGGCTTTTGATGCCGGTGTCGATGATGATGACGAATCCGCCTACAAAGCCCCCGCGCATTATCTGGAAGACCTGAGCGCCGACCCGGCTTTGACCGTGGAAGCCGACAACTTTGAGAAAAACGCCAATCAGCGCCTGGCTCAGGCGATGGAAGGGCTGGATGATCGCAGCCGCAGCATTCTGGAACAACGCTGGCTGCAGGAAGAAAAAGCCACGCTGCATGAGCTGGCCGCTGTCTATCAGGTCTCTGCCGAACGCATTCGCCAACTGGAAAAGAATGCCCTGAAGAAACTGAAAAACGCTATGGGAGGTGATCTGGTTCTGGCCTGATCAACTTCGATTCACAACAAAAAAGCCCGTTCAAATGAACGGGCTTTTTTGTGCTCACACGCTGCGGGTTTATTTACCGCCACCGCGCATGGCATCAAAGAATTCGTCGTTGGTCTTGGTCTTGCTCAGCTTGCCCAGCAAGAACTCAATCGACGGCAAGTCTTCCATTTCGGTCAACAGCTTGCGCAGAATCCACAAACGCTGTAAGGAAGATTCATCAAACATCATGTCTTCACGGCGAGTACCGGAGCGACGAATATTGATGGCAGGATAGGTGCGTTTTTCAGCGATCTTGCGATCGAGATGCAGCTCCTGATTACCAGTACCTTTGAATTCTTCGTAGATCACCTCATCCATTTTGGAGCCGGTATCCACCAGAGAGGTCGCAATAATGGTCAGGGAGCCACCTTCTTCTACATTACGAGCTGCACCAAAGAAACGCTTGGGCTTTTCCAGAGCATTGGCATCAACACCACCGGTCAGTACCTTGCCAGAACTCGGGATCACCGTGTTGTAGGCACGTGCCAGACGAGTGATGGAATCCAGCAGGATAACCACATCGCGCTTGTGCTCAACCAGACGCTTGGCCTTTTCGATCACCATTTCGGCAACCTGAACGTGGCGGGCTGGCGGCTCATCAAAGGTGGAAGCAACCACTTCACCTCGTACAGAGCGCTTCATTTCGGTTACTTCTTCCGGACGTTCGTCAATCAGCAACACAATGACTTCACATTCCGGGTTATTGCGCGTCACCGACTGTGCAATCGTTTGCAACAGCATGGTTTTACCCGCTTTCGGCGGTGCAACAATCAAACCACGCTGGCCCTTGCCAATCGGAGCAACCAGATCCAAAACACGGGAAGACAGATCTTCCGTTGAACCATTGCCCTGCTCCAGAATAAAACGCTCATTCGGGAACAGCGGTGTCAGGTTCTCAAACAGAATCTTTGACTTGGCGTTTTCCGGTTTGTCGTCGTTGATCTGAGCAACCTTGAGCATGGCGAAATAACGCTCACCATCCTTCGGCGGACGAATCTTGCCAGCAATCTTGTCGCCTTTGCGCAGATTGAAGCGACGAATCTGGCTTGGGGAGACATAAATGTCATCTGGCCCGGCCAAATAAGAGCTATTTGCGCTGCGCAGAAAACCAAATCCATCCTGAAGGATTTCCAGAACACCATCACCATAGATGTCTTCACCACTTTTTGCGTGATGCTTGAGAATGGCAAAAATAATATCTTGCTTGCGGGTACGGCTTACATTCTCGACACCCATGTCTTTGGCAATACCAAGGAGCTCGGGAACGGACTTGAGTTTCAGATCAGAAAGATTCATAAGAAAAGGTTTGTGCTATTAAGATATAGAACTTGATAAGACATCAAGAAGGAAGGTGCGCCGGAAGGACTCTAGGCGTGTTTGAACTATAGTCCCTTGTTTGACAGCTGTCCATATAAAACACATAGAAAGTGGCGAAACTGTCCAAAAAACAGCCAGCAATACACGCGTATAACTGGCTGTTAACGACTCTGCTACACCGTAATCAGAGTGCCTGATCAATAAATGCTGTCAATTCAGACTTGCTCATAGCACCGATCTTGGTCGCTTCCACATTGCCATTTTTGAACAGAATCAACGTTGGAATGCTGCGAATGCCGAACTTGGGTGCTGTCGCTTCATTCTCATCGATGTTCAGCTTGGCAATGGTCAGTTTGCCTGCATATTCAGCCGCAATCTCTTCCAGTACCGGCGCGATCATTTTGCATGGGCCGCACCACTCTGCCCAGAAATCAACCAGTACAGGCAGCTCGGAGTTCAATACGTCATTGTCGAAAGAGTCGTCACTGACTTTAAGAATCTGGTCGCTCATGGTTTCCCCTTGGAATATAAAATGAAAATTGATGCGGTGTGACTACAGATGTCACGAAAGGTGTCTTGCATTGTACTCTCGACGAAGCCGGAATCAATTCCGCTGTCGGCCAAAGTTCTACTAGACGAGGGCCAGTGACCTCCTGCATATTCTGTCGTTCGAATGTCAGGATTGTGTGTGGAAGAAAATATGTCCGATACCCCCGCCCAACAACAGGAGCTGATCGCCGCCATCGATCTGGGTTCCAACAGTTTTCATATGGTCATCGCCCGTGAATTCCACGGAGAGTTTCAGACTCTCGAAAAACGGGGACAAAAGGTACAACTGGCCGCCGGGCTGGATGAAAATTTTCACTTGTCAGAAGAAGCACAACAGCGTGGGCTGGAATGCCTGCGTGAATTCGCCCAGCGCCTGACCGGCATGAAACCATCCCAGGTCAGCGTACTGGCCACCAACGCCTTGCGGGCCGCCCGCAACCGGCAGGAATTTATTGATCGGGCCGAGGCCATTCTGGGCTACCCGATTGAAGTGATCGCCGGACGGGAAGAAGCACGCCTGATTTACCTGGGCGTCTCTCATACCCTGGCCGATGATCATGGCCATCGCCTGGTGGTGGATATTGGTGGTGGCAGTACCGAGTTCATTATTGGTGAGCGCTTTGAGCCCAAAGCACTGGAAAGCCTGCACATGGGCTGTGTTTCCTTTACCAAAAACTTCTTCTCCAACAACCGCATTACCGCCAAGGCTTTCGAGAATGCCACGGCAGCGGCTCGCCAGGAGTTGCTGAACATTGAAACCAGCTATAAAAAGCTGGGCTGGGACAGTGCCGTAGGATCATCTGGCACCATTCGGGCTGCCGAACAAGCGGCGGTAGCACTGGGCTGGTCGAACGAAGGTTTGACGCGTCCGGCTCTGGAAAAACTGATCAAGCAGACGCTCAAATTTGAAACACTGGACGATGTCCAGCTACCGGGCGTCAAACCCGAGCGTCGTCAGGTTTTTATCGGCGGTCTCGCGATTCTCAAAGCCGTGTTTGACACCTTCAATATCGAACGCATGATCTATTCTGATGGTGCTTTAAGAGAAGGAGCATTGTGGGATTTATTCGGACGCTCCGGCCATGAAGATGTGCGCCAGCGTACCATTCAGTCTTTACAGGAACGCTTCTTTATCGACAGTGACCAGGCATCACGGGTGCGAGACACCGCTCTGAAACTGGCCAAACAGGTGCGAGACGACTGGGCACTGACACCAGAACTGAAAGCCTGGTTGGGATGGGCTGCCGAAGTGCATGAAATTGGCCTGAGCCTGTCGCACAGCGGTTATCACAAACACGGTGCCTACATTTTGCAACACTCTGACCTGATGGGCTTCACTCGTCAGGGCCAGGCCACACTCGCCGCCATGGTGCGGTGCCATCGCCGCAAGTTTGTCACGCCGGAGTTTGACACCGTCTCAAAAACCCGCCGTCAGACCATCAAACGCCTGACGCGCCTGCTGCGCATTGCCATCGTGCTGAATCATGGCCGGGGAGCGCATCCGGTGCCCACGCCAAAACTGAGTGTTGACCAGCACCACCTGACGCTGAAGATGCCGACAGGCTGGCTACTGGCCCATCCGCTGACCGCACGCGATCTGCAAATGGAAAGCCAGTATCAGAAAGACGCCGAGATGCTGCTGACCATCAAGTAACCTGACGGCCCGACTCCGGCTAGCTCGCCGGAGTCGCCAGAGTCTCCAGCAAAATGCTCTGGGACTTGATCACGTCTTCACCCTCAGCAGGCTGGCAACGCACGTAAGAACCGTCCGCTTGCAGCACCCAGGCCTGACTGTTGTCCTTCATATACGCCTGCAGTTCCTTGATCATTCGATCCTTGAGGCGATTGGTCTCGACCGGGAACGCTGTTTCAACGCGATTCAGCAAATTGCGCTCCATCAAATCCGCACTACCGGCGTAAATCTCATCCTTGCCGTTGTTGTGGAAATGATAAACACGAGTGTGTTCCAGAAAACGACCAATGATCGAACGCACTTCGATGTTCTCCGACACGCCTGGAATGCCCGGCTTCAGACAACACATGCCGCGAATAATCAGCTCAATCCGAACTCCTGACTGAGACGCACGATACAGTGCCCGAATCAGTTTCGGTTCGGTCAGCCCGTTGGCCTTCATGCGAATCAGCGCAGGCTTGCCCGCCTCGGCATTAGTGCGCTCACGGTCGATCATTGAGATCAGATTCTTGTGCAGGGTAAACGGCGCGTGGAACAGCTTGCGTACTTTCTGAGCCGCACCCATGCCGGTGAGCTGCTGGAACACGGTATGAACGTCTTCACCGATGCTGTCGTTACAGGTCAGGAAACTGTAGTCGGTGTACGCACGAGCGTTACCCGCGTGATAGTTGCCTGTCCCCAGATGCACATAACGCTTGAAGCGGTTCTCTTCCTTGCGCACGATCAGCATCATCTTGGCGTGAGTCTTGTAACCCACCACACCGTACACCACCACCGCACCAGCTTCTTGCAGGCGGTTGGCCAGATAGAGGTTTTCCTCTTCATCAAAGCGGGCACGCAGCTCAATCACTACCGTGACTTCCTTGCCGCTGCGGGCAGCATCGACCAGCGCATTGACGATTTCCGACTTGGCTCCGGTGCGATACAGGGTTTGCTTGATGGCTTTGACCGCCGGATCTTTGGCCGCTTCCCGCAACAAATCCACTACTGGAGTGAAAGATTCATAAGGGTGCAGTAGCAGGGTGTCTTTCTCACGAATGCTTTCGAAGATGCTCTTCTTGAACTTGATGTTCTTCGGCAGCCCCGGCGTAAAGCGCTTGTACTGCAAATCCGGGCGTGAAATCTGACCAATCACCTCCATCAGCCGGGCCAGGTTAACCGGGCCATTAACCTTGTAGAGATCGGTTTCTTTCAGATTGAACTCACCCAGCAGAAACTCCACCAGCTCATCCGGGCAGTTGTCCGCCACTTCAAGACGCATCTCGTCACCGAAGTTACGGGAATGCAGCTCATCTTCCAGTGCAGACGCCAGATCACGTGTGGTGTCTTCGTCGATTTCCAGATCGGCATTACGCGTGACCCGGAACTGGTAGCAGCCCTTGACCTTCATGCCAGGAAATAGCTCATCGGCGTATTCGTGAATCATCGAAGACAGGAAGATAAAGTTATCGCCACCATCCGTCAGTTCATCGGGAATTCGAATGATTCGGGGCAAGGAACGCGGCGCAGGAATAATCGCCATCCCGGTTTCACGACCAAATGCATCTTTGCCTTCCAGCGCCACAATAAAGTTCAGGCTCTTGTTCACCAGACGCGGGAACGGGTGCGACGGATCAAGCCCCAGCGGACTGACCAGCGGCAGGATGCTTTCTCCATAGTAATCGCGCACCCAGTCGCGCTGGGCTTCGGTCAGGTCACGACGGCGCAGAAAATGAATGTTTTCTTGCGCCAGCGCAGGCAGCAGGGTCTCATTCAGAATGCGGTACTGACGTTCAACGGTCTCGCTGCACAAGACATGAATAGCGTCCAGAACCTGCTGCGGGTGCATACCATCGGCCCCGGCTTCTTCGCGGGCGAAGGTCAGTTGCTGGGTCAGGTTGGCCACCCGAACCTCATAGAATTCATCCAGGTTTTTACTGAAAATACACAGGAAGAACAGTCGATCCAGCAGCGGATGACTGTCATCCAGTGCCTGCTCCAGCACCCGGATATTGAACTGAACATGGCTCAGTTCGCGGTTAATGTACAAATCGGTGTTGTACAGGTCGATGCTGCTGGCATCGGTTGATTTTTCAGCGCTCATCACGTCTTCCTCAGGCGTTGATCCACTCGGCGTATTGTTTGGCGTAGTACGTCAGAATGCCATCGGCACCGGCACGCTTGATGGACAGCAGAGACTCGGCCATGACGGCTTCATCGTCCAGCCAGCCATTGGCGGCGGCGGCCTTGTGCATGGCGTACTCACCACTGACCTGATACACGAAAGTCGGGGCCTGAAACTCATCCTTGATACGGCGCACGATATCCAAATACGGCATGCCCGGTTTGATCATCACCATGTCCGCACCCTCCGCCAGATCGAGTCCGACTTCGTGCAGGGCTTCGTTGCTGTTGGCCGGGTCCATCTGATAGGTCTTTTTATCGGCCTTGCCCAGATTTCCCGCCGAGCCAACGGCATCACGGAATGGGCCATAGTAGGCCGACGCAAACTTGGCTGAATACGCCATGATGCGAGTGTTCACAAACAACTCATCTTCCAGCGCCGCACGAATATCACCGATACGGCCATCCATCATGTCCGACGGAGCCACCACATCCGCACCCGCTTCCGCGTGTGACAATGCCTGCTTGACCAGCGTGTCCACCGTACGATCGTTCAGCACATAGCCTGTCTGATCGATGCTGCCGTCCTGACCATGGGTCGTGAACGGATCAAGCG
>Ga0193963_1001584_pt1 | contig 11241 bp, 7 predicted proteins | sample FB_6_MG_FD_140359 | JGI IMG/M metagenome (GOLD analysis project Ga0193963, IMG submission 140359) | Microbial mat bacterial communities from the Broadkill River, Lewes, Delaware, United States - FB_6_MG | ecosystem: Environmental > Aquatic > Freshwater > River > Microbial mats | place: USA...
ATAAACTTTATGGGATTGCTGATTTAGGAATCAATGCTTTTGAATTAGTGCCTGAACAATTTGAACAGGCATTAGAAGCTATTGCTGAGTTTGATCCTTATGAAGAGCAAAGTAATTAATATTTAATTACTTTCTCCTAAACTTGCTAACTCATCTTTAAACCAATTTATGAGTATATTTTTTTCATCTTTACTTAGTTTTGCTTCCTCATGAGCTGATACATAACTTGGTAGTGCCATTCTTTCAGTTTTCACCATAAATATAGCACGTTTAAGTCTTTGAACTTTTATATCATCTTTGATTTGATTATAAATAGAAAAGTTTAATGCTTTTCTTCCTTTTTTTACATGCGTCCCAACAAAGAAAGAGATAGGTGCTATATTAGAGTAATATGGCCATTTTGTTTCATTTGAATGACAATCGTAACACCCTTTTTGTAAGATACTTCCAACCTCTTTAGGTGCTTTAAGTGTTAATTTTTCATCAACAACTGGATTGGTTTTATCTATTCTTATAAATTGGATGGCAACGAATATAACTATTAAAATTATGATTGTTTTCTTGAGCAATTGTTTTTCCTCTATTTTATTTCAAGAATTGTATAGAATGAAGATTAACAGATGACTTATTTGTTAAATTTATAAAAAGTTAATCTCTATTATGGGAGAATGGAACCATAAACAATGAGATGTTTATAGAAAGGTACAAATGTATAAAATATTAATTATACTTATTATAAGTTACAGTTTTTTATTTTCTAATGACCTACTTATTCAAGATGAGAATATAAGTTTTAAAAAATTTGAAATGGAAGTATTTGAAGATACTTCAGCATCTTTAGAGTTTGAAGCAGTGAAGAATGCTAAATTTACTCAAGAGTCAAATAAAGTAAGTTATGGTTTTTCAAAATCAAATTTTTGGTTCAGATTTACAATTAAAAATGAGACACACAATAGTGTAAACTATTTTATACAATCAAAAGAGATCACTTCGCATGAAATTGATTGTTACATAATCTCTGAAGACACTTCTATTACTAAACTAGAACAAGGTGCAAACCGAAGTTCTGATAAGGGACTCATTGAAATCAAACGTCCTGAGTTTGAAATAACTTTAAAGCCAAAAGAGAAAAAAGAGATATACATAAGACAATACACTCTTTATCCATTCTTTACAGCTTTTTATGTTTTAAATGAAGAGGAAAAAAAGAAAGATAACTTAAGAGATACTATTGTTATATCAGCATACCTTGGAGCAATAGGTGCCTTGATTTTATATAACTTATTTATCTTTTTTTATACAAGAGATAAATCTTATTTTTTATATGTATTGTATGTTTCAGCTTTTGCTGCATGGCAAGCACAAACGCATGGTATTGTTCCATTTGATACTTTTTCATCTACCAAAATGTTCTATATGACAGGTATCTTAATACCTTTATGGATTAGTTTTGTTATCTTGTTTTCCCTATCAATTTTAAATACAAAAGAGATTTTTCCACGCATTGATTTAGGCTTAAAGTACTTTGTGGCGTTAATGGTATTTTTAGGTTTTTATTCATGGTATGATTTACAGTTAGCTTTTCTTTTTATAAATATTATAGCTATCTTTGTATTACCGTTTTTGTTGTATCTGGGAGTAAGAACATACTTCACAGGGCATAAGGTCGCCATATTTTATATTATAGCGATTAGTACTTTTTTATCTATGTCAACTTTATTTACTTTAATGACGTATGGATATATTGAATATAGCAATTTAACTAGACATGGGATAGCCTTTGGATCAATTGTAGAGATATTTTTATTTTCTCTAGCTCTAGGCTATAGACTAAAAGTTTTAGAAAGTGAGAAACTTGACATTATTAAAGATGCTAAAAAAGAGTTAGAACTTACAGTAAATAAAAGAACTAAAGAGCTCCAAGCAGTAAACAGTGAACTTGAGAAGTTGATGATAACAGATAAGTTAACCTCGATTTTTAATAGACATGGTTTAGATATGATGTTTGCTGATGCACTTTCTAGGTATAAAAGATACCAGAACTCATTTGGAATCATTTTAATAGATATTGATAAGTTTAAAAATATAAACGATAGATATGGTCATCAACAAGGAGATGTTGTCTTAAAGTCTGTAGCCAAAGTTTTAAAATCAACAACTAGGGCATCAGATATTGTTGGTCGATGGGGTGGTGAAGAGTTTTTAATAATATGTCCAGAGGTGAGCAAAGAGACTCTTTTATATTTATCAGAGAATCTACGCAAGTCTGTAGAAAACTATAAGTTTAATGAGGTGGATGTAGTCACGATTAGTTTGGGTATCGCTATAGTAAGTGAAGATGATACATATGATACAATAATCTTAAAGGCAGATAAGGCTCTTTATAGAGCTAAAAACACAGGTAGAAATAAAGTCTGTTCTTAATCTCTTATTCTTCTAGTATGTGTCTAAGACTAAAGTACTCAATAATATTATTGTCGTTATCAAGTATAGGAAATATATATGCTTGAACCGTATATGTTGTACCATTTTTTCTTTTGTTTGTGACAACTCCACTCCATACTTTTTTAGATGAAATAGTTTCCCATAACTCTTGAAAAGTCTCTGAACTCATTGAAGGATCTCTTACAATATTATGTGGTTGTCCTAGTAGCTCAGCCTCGCTATATCCAGACAATTGAATAAACTTATCATTAACAAATGAGATTCTTCCACGGATATCTGCCTTACTAACAATACTACTGACATTTACAGCATGATAATATTGGTTTAATATTAAGTTTGAGTAGATGAGTTGTTCATTTTTTGGTTGTTCATTTTCAAGTGTTGTTTCTTTATCTGAATTAATCAGTTCATTTGAATCATGAATTACAATATTTCTACCACTATCTTTAGCTTTATAGAGTAGTAAATCAGCTCGTTTAACTAGCTCTACAAGTGATCTTTCACCTTTAAACTCAACAACACCAAAACTAGCAGTTACCTCTAGTTTCTTAGTGCTATGAAGATTGTTTTGCATAGCTAAACGGATTTTTTCTGCTATTTTAACGCTATTAGATAAATCAGAATTAGGGAGGAAGATTAAAAATTCTTCCCCTCCAAAACGAACTGCCTTATCTGTAGGTCGAATAGTTCTTTGGATGATTTCTGAAAAAGATATAATAACTTCATCCCCTATATCATGGCCATAGGTATCGTTTACTTTTTTAAAGTGGTCTATATCCATGATAATAAGTGAAAAACTTTCTTTATAGGCCAAATATCGTGATGAATAGTTTATAAAAGTATCTTCAGCCCCGAAACGGTTGTATAGCTTTGTAAGTGGATCAGCTATATTTCTTACTTCGCTATGAGATAAAGCTATTTGTAGGTTCGTTGAGGTCTTTTCTAATTTTACTAAATTAGAGAGTAAAGGTTTTACTTGATAATACCAGTTACTGTATGTAATAATGGAGATTATATTGTAGTCCGCAAGAGTCTCAGCAAGAAGTTCATTTTCATGTTCATTTGAAATAATGATTATAGGAGTATCTTGGTTTTCAATATCCGAAGATAACATATCTAAGAATCTTAAGATATCTCCTTGTTTTAAATTACTTGCAGTATGTATTAAGATTGCATTGACAGATGTATCGATTAATATTTCCAGACTTTCCATGCAGTTTTCAGAATTGATACATTCTATTTCAAGAGTATTGGATATTTTGTTTATTTGTTCACAGGATTTTGAAAATTGGTCAATATTTAAAATTTTATAAGTAGTTTTGTCGAGCAATAGTATTAAATCCTTTAGTTTTAATGCAATTATAGAGTAAGTAGATATAAAAAGAGGTATGTTAAGATTCATAGTTAATATCTTTAAATTTAATTATAGATTTAAAGATGTAGAGTTAGTTTATTTACAGAAATTTTACTCAATGAAAAGGTTTAGATAGATTGTTTAGAATTGATTGTAGAATTCTATTTTAAACTTTATACCATCCTCATAATTCGTAGCACTAATCTCTCCATGGGAGTGTTCATCAATAATCATCTTACTCATGTATAGTCCAAGACCTGTACCGTTACAATTATCTTTTGTTGAGAAGTATGGCTCAAAAATTTTATCTATGATTGTATTGTCAACACCACCACCATTATCTCTAATGGTCAGTATGAAATTAGCTTTCTCTCTATAGCACTCTATAGTTATTCTAGCATTTTGAATCGATCTTTCAGAAAAAATATCTTCTGAATTTTTTATTAAATTTAGTAAGACATGTTTAATCTCATTGGGGTATATAAAGAGGTTATATTGTTTATTACATATTATCTCTAGCTCAATTCCTTTAGTCTTTAATGTAGGTAATACTATATCGCATGTTTCATTGAGTAGAGTGTTGAAATTGACTATTTTCTTCTCCTTACTAACCTTAAAAAAATCACGAAAGTCATTAATAGTCTCAGAAAGGTGTTGTGCGTATGAATTTAGTAAATCAAGTTCATTTAGAAATAATTTTTTTTCAAATTGATTGAGTTTAATTTTTACTATAAGGTTATTCGTAGTTGAGGAGATTGATGCTAATGGCTGTCTCCATTGGTGAGCAATTAAAGTTAGCATCTCACCCATAGTTGCAAGTTTAGATTGTTGTAAAAGTTTTGCTTGATTATTTTCTAATTCACTATAGAGGCGTTTAGGTATTTTGACTAGGAAATATGCCATTGTATAACTTAGAAGAATTATGACAAGTATCATTAGTATTATAGCTTCTGAAAAATCTATTTTACTTACTAGTGCATCTTGTTTTGCACGTATACCTAAAAACACATCTGTTTGGTTATAAACATTTAACACTTGTTTATAGTTAATGAAGTTTTTTGTATCTACTAAACACTCTTTGTCTTTAAAAAAAGACCAGTTTTGTGATTCAAGATGATTTGAATAGAGTAAACAGTTTTTTCGATTAAATAAATATATATAAAATCTATCAGATTCAACTAACTCTTCTATTGCATTTTGCATGAAGATATTAGCTATAACTATCCCCTTAAAAGTATTGTTATGAAATACTGGGATTGCTATACGAATTACTGGTTTATATGGGATTTCAATCTTCCCATGCTCAATATTTAAATTGAGTTCAGAGTGATATATTTCATTGTCTTTAAGAGTGCTAGTATGTATAAAATAGTCTCTTTTTGATTTGTCTTGTAAGGCCTTGTCTGTAATTATAAAAGGTTCGCTCCCAATATCTTTTCTATCAAAACGAAGGTTTTCTTTCCCAAATTCGTCAATATATCTAAGTTGCATAATATTATTTTGAGTGAGGCTTAAGGCTTTAAACAACTCTATTAAATGACTATAGTTATGTGGATCATTAAGATCTAAATATTGTTTGAAGGATTTATTTTCTTTAATAGCTAAAAGTAAGAGTTCAATATTGCTTATCTCGTAGTCAAGATTTTTTTTTCTATTTAACAGCTCATAGTTTGCTTGTTCTGAACTTGTTCGGTTTTTAAGATTTGTATAATCATAATAGACAACACCAACACTTAAAATAGAGATACACACTCCAACTAAGACAAATAAAATAGTAAATTGACTTAAGTGTTTTGCTCTTATGTTTTTCATTAATGTGTGTAATCGATTTTTATTCGATATCCTTCCCCATAAACTGATTCTATTAAGTCATTCCCAATTTTCTTTCTTAGCCTAGTCATTAAGTTAATTATTCTCTTATGATCATAACCATCTCTATCAAAGACAAGCTCATCAAGAGCTTCATGAGAAATAATTGAGCCTTCTGTCATAATCAAATTACTTAAAAACTTTGTTTCATTAGCTGTTAATTTAACTACTGTATCGAAGTATAAAAGTTGTGAAGTGTTTGGTATCCAAGTAAAATTATTGTTTAGATTGATTTTGGTTACCACTTTCTTGTAAGTGAATTGCTGAGTGATTTTTTTGAGAATTACTAGAAGTTCATTAAGTTGTATAGGTTTTAGTAGATACCCATCAATTCCAATCTCAATACATTTTAGAATTAATTTTGAATCATCGTGAGCAGTGAGCATTATTATTGGTATAGTATGGTTGATGTTTTTTAGTTGTTGAATCATTGATATACCATTCATATTTGGCATGTTTATATCACTGATAACCAAGTCATATTGATTTGTTTTAAATTTTGTAATGCCATCATTTGCATTTAAAGCTAAGGTAACACTTTTAAAGAAATTATGAAAAAGTTTAATCGTCTGGTTTGCAAACTCTTTATTATCCTCAACAAAAAGTACATTAAGGAGTTTGGAGTTTTCAATACATTTTTCTAACTCTATATCACTCATATCACACCTAATTTATAAATAGCTTACCATGTTTCGGCCATTATGTTTTGAAGTATACAATGCACTATCTACTCTACTGATTAAATCACTTATAGTATCACCTTTAGAGTATAGTGTCACACCTAAACTTATTGTTTTATTATTAACAACAGAAAAAGTATTTTTTTCAACATTTCGTCTTAATTTTTCTGAAAATGTTATAAGACTCTTTTTATTAGTATTTTCTACTATTATTAAAAACTCCTCTCCACCCCATCGACCTACAACATCAGTTTCTCGAGAAGAATGTAAAAAAATATTTGAGATTTCACATAAAATATCATCACCAACTTGATGCCCATAAGTATCATTTACATCTTTAAATAAATCAATATCAATTAAGATTAAACCAAAATGACAATTGTGGCGTTTAGAACGTTTAAAATTGGATTCAAGTATCTCATCTAACTTTGAACGGTTATAGAGTCCTGTAAGATAATCTGTAGATGCTAAAACTTTTAACTTTCCATTTGTGTATTCAATCTCTTTTGTACGGTTTTGAACTTTTTGCTCTAGTTGTTTTCTCTCAGAGATATCATTCACTGTCCATAGTACACCCTTGTTTAAATCAGCTGGAATCATTTTATCTAAAGCGCTTCCTGAGAGTTCGCACCATATATGTGTACCATCTTTTCTTTGTAGTTGAAATTCAACATTTGTACTTATCCTATCTTTTAAAGACTCAAAATTATTTTTTCCAAATCGTTCATACATCTCATCAGACAAATGGAATTCTCTCATGTTAATTCCAGTCATCTCATCAGGGGTTTTATATCCAAAAATATCTGCTAAACGCTGATTCCCTTTAATAAGAGTTCTCTCTCCTGTAAGATACATAAGACCAACTAAGGCATTTTGAAATAGTTGTTCTAACTCATTTTCTCTTTCTTGTAGTTTGATTCTGTTTGCCTCTTTCTCAATAGCGACAGACACTAGGTGTGCGTATGAATTGATGAGTTTTAGTTCAAAGTGACTTGGTTTTTTTGGTACATCATGATAAATAGCGAAGCTTCCTAGAACCTCATTTGTTGAAGAGAAAATTGGTTCTGACCAACATGCATGGAGATTAGCTTTACGTGTTAAATCTAAAAAAGGGCTCCAATTACTATGTGTGTTTATATTTTCAACAACAACTCTCTCTTTTTTATAAACAGCACTAGCACAAGAACCAATATTTTCTCCAATCTCTATGCCATCAACAGCTTTGTTATAAAAATCTGGTAAATTAGGAGATGAACCATTAAAGAGTCGTTTTTTCTCTTTATCTAAAAGTAAAATAGAACTTTTTGCATTAATATTTCTTTTCTCAGATAAATATACTATCTTATCTAGTACTTGAGTTAAGTTATCGTGTACAGCTATATATTCTAAAATTAGTTTATTATCTTCATAGATAATCTCATATTGTTTTTTATATGTGTTGTCTTGAGATATACAAAACAATCCTAAAGGGTTGTTTTGTGTGTCATAAATCATCTGTTTAGTTGTATATAGATATGACTTACATCCATCTTCTTTGATAAATATCTCTTCAAAAGAGTTTACTTGTTTGCTCAATAATGCTTCTAAATCACTTTTTTTATTGTTACTAGCAATTATATGAGGAAATATTTCAAAGTCTGATTTGTTAATTACTTCATCTCTAGGTTTTTGAATAAAACTTAAAAATAAATCATTACAATATATATATCTACCCTCTAAGTCTTTAAAATAGGCAAAGTCAGTTACTAAGTTTATGAAGGTGTTTAAGGCTGTTATATTTTCATGTAAAATCATGAAGTAATGTTATCAAAAGATAATCTCACAAAAAGCTCAATGTACATTACTATTTATAAATAATTATTTTAATAGCTTAGGCTGAGGCTTACCGTAGTAGTATCCTTGTGCATAATCAACGTCTAAGGATCGAAGTAGAGTATCTAACTCTTTTGAACTTACAAACTCTGCAATTGTTTTCATATCTGATTTCTTTGCAAAACGAACGATAGATTTAAGTACCTCTTTTGTACGTTCATCATCTAGTAGATTACTAATAATACTTTCATCTATCTTAATATAGTCAGCATTAAGTTTGATAAGATAGTCATAATTGGAGTAGCCACTACCAAAATCATCGATAGCAACTTTAGCTCCTTGTAATTTAAATTTTTTAATAGTTGAGGAAATCATATGGTTATCTTCTATCTCTTCTGATTCGATTATCTCTAATACAAGCTGATTGAAAAGATGATGTTTTTCAGCATACTCATATAAAGAGAGCATTAGTTTCGTATTCATAAGATCTTCAACACTTAGGTTTATAGAAAATTCTAAATTAGTTTTAGAAATTGTATTTAGAGATTTAGTAATCATTCTTTGACTAAGCTCCTGATAGAGCTTTGTTTTTTTTGCAATAGGGAGATAAAAGTTTGGTGTTATAGGTGTCCCATTGTCGTCAATAAGACGCATTAGGCACTCATATTTCTCAACTTTTTCAGTTTTATAGTTATAGATAGGTTGAAAATATGGAACAATAGTGTCTTTTTCTAATGCTCTATATATCTTGTTTACCCAATGAATATTACTTTTATAAATTTCAAGGCTATTTATTGATTCATCAAAACGCTGAATAGGTTGTTTTTTTGCTTTTGCTTCATTAAGTGCCATATCGGCACAAGCAAGAGGATTGTCATAATCACTAGATATCCCAGAAGTGTAGGAAAGTATAAAGTTATCTTGATCTAAAGTGTAGCTTTTGATTTGATGGTTATTGATAAACTCTTTAATCCGTTGAGTAAGTTCATTCTCACTTTCTTGAGTTGTGTATACAGCAAAGATGTCTCCCTGAACCCTGTAAAGAGTGTAGGAATCCAGAGAAAACTCACTAAAGAGTCTCTCTGCGAACTCTCGAATGACGCGATCACCAATCTCATGTCCATATGCGTCATTAATCTCTTTAAATCGGTCAATATTAAGAATAGCAAGACTACCGTCTGGATGTTCTGTAATATACTTGATGAGGTTGACTCTATTCCCAAGTCCTGTCAGAGTATCAGTGACAAGCATACTCTGAAGTTTATTACGGTTTTCAATGAGTTCAGTAATGTCTGTACTTGCAGAGATGTATTCAAGAGTATTCCCCTTATTGTCTTTAATAGGGGCAATGGTAGCATTATGATAATAGTCTTTACCATCTTTAGTTTTATTTTTTATGATTCCTTTCCAAACCTTACCAGATTGTATTGTTTGCCAAAGTTCTTTAAATTGGTTTTTTTTGTTTTCAGAATGTTTTGTAAATTTATGTGTGTGACCTATGGATTCTTCTTTTGTAAATCCACTTTTTGTACAAAAGCTTTCATTGACATAGGTGATTATACCTTTTGGATCGCTTTTAGATACAAGAGAACTTTGGTCTAGAATAAATTTATATTGTTCGAGCATATTAAAATATTCTTTTTGTGAGGTTTCAACTTTGTAAATTCTTTTGGCAATAAACCATGCGAGAATTAAACTAGCAAGAGTAATGATTGAGAGTAAGAGAAAAAATGTTTGTAAACGCTTCTCTTTTGCATCTTTTAGTTGTTTACGCTCATTATAAAGCATATCTTTAAGCTCACCTAAATAGAAGCCTGAACCAACAATAATACCGAGTTCTTCTATTAGATGTACATAAGAGATCTTTTCATCTTCAGTATTATTGTCTGTACGGTACCATCGATAACTTATATACCCTTCTTTTTTATCCTTAATAAGTTTATTAATATTTCTAAAAAGGTATTGTTTGTCTAAGGTCTGAAAGTTTGATAGGTTCTGTCCTACTAATTCAGTTTCGATTGGATGCATAAGTATTGTATTATCAATACTATGTATCCAAAAATAACCATAGTCTCCAACACCAAAACGTTCTTTTTCTAATTCAGCAATAATCTCTCTGTATATTTTTTGATGTAGTTCATCTTTATATATACCAGCCGCTATATAGATATCAAGCTCATCAATTTTTTTGGCATAGACATATTTTTTATATAATGAATCAACTTCTGTACCAGGTTTATACCACTGATAACTTCCAAAACTTTTGTCTTTAATCATTGTATCTTTAATAAATTCATTGAGCTCATGATTATTTTGAGTCATATCAAAAATGTAATTATTTTCCATAGTGTTATTGCCTCCATGGTATAACACTCTTCCATGTGTATCAAATATATAAAAATAGCCGCTTTGCAGATCCCATTGGAAAAAATCAAGCTCCTCTCTCGTATCTGCTACAATTTTCTGAAGATTAGATCTAGTATGACTATTTTTTATTAAAAGGGCTTTTGCAAAATTCACTTTTTCTTCAAGGTCTACTCTAAGATACTCATAAACATTTTTTTCATGGCTTTCAATTTTTCTAACACTTCTATGAACTTCACTTTGTACTAAGCTCTTGTTTTTTTGAATAAAAGTTTTTTCAAGATTTTTTATATGTGATAGATAGGCTTCATTACTTGTTTTAATAAAAACATAACCTACAATTCCAATTATCACAAGAGCTGTAAGAAAGGTATTTAAAAAACTAAATACAGCTAAAGAGCGTCTGAAATTCATAATCTATCCTTATATAATTAAGATATAGTATAACATTATTTATAGATATATTTATGATGTTTAATTAGAAGCTTATTGCTTATTAGAGATAAGTAAAAAATATTTAAATTATTTTTGGGGGCATGAGAAAATTATTGCTTGATTGAGATAATAGTTTTGTCATCTGTTCACTATTTAAAGGTTTACTAAAAAAGTACCCTTGAATAGTTTCACAATTTAATTCTTTGAGTACATTATATTGTTCCAATGTTTCTACACCTTCAGCAATAATGCCATATTTTAAATTATGTCCGAGTTGTATCA
>Ga0193963_1001585_pt1 | contig 11233 bp, 11 predicted proteins | sample FB_6_MG_FD_140359 | JGI IMG/M metagenome (GOLD analysis project Ga0193963, IMG submission 140359) | Microbial mat bacterial communities from the Broadkill River, Lewes, Delaware, United States - FB_6_MG | ecosystem: Environmental > Aquatic > Freshwater > River > Microbial mats | place: USA...
GAAAGCGATCAGGAGAAAAAAACAAATAATGTTTTTGTTTGCTGCGCCATTATTAGTCTTTATTGTAGTGTCGTTTATTATTCCAATTGCCAGTATGCTTTATCGTAGCGTTTATCATCCTGTCGTTGCTGAATTGTTACCTGATACAATAGTAGTGTTAAACTCTTGGGACGAGACAAACGATACTCTTCCTGATGATGAAGTGGTGGCGGTATTTTCTCGTGAGCTTCACTTGTTAGCGCACGAACGTAAATCAGGTAGTGTGGCTGAAGAGATAAATCGTATTGTTCCCGGATCAGCAAGCCTGATTAAATCTACTGCTAGAAATTTTAAGAAAGTAACTTTAGAACAACTGCCTATTTCACATGCAGAGCTTGTTGAGGTCAATATTAAATGGAGCGATAAGAAAATATGGCGTGCAATAAAAGCATCAGGAATAGTGTTTACTGATAATTTTTATTTGACCGCCCTAGATTTAAAAAGAAATGCTAGTGGTGATGTTCAAACAAGAGATACTCAAGTATATGTTAAACTTTATATTAAAAGTCTAAAATTAGCGTTATATATAACGTTGTTGTCAATAGTTATTGGTTATCCGTTAGCATATTACTTGGTCACTATACCTACTCGAACGGCTAATATATTGATGATTTGTGTCTTGCTGCCCTTTTGGACGTCGTTGCTGGTACGTACGACATCATGGATCGCATTATTACAAACTAATGGTGTTATTAACTCTATGTTGCAATATATTCATATAATTAATGAACCAATAGAAATGCTTTATACCCAGTTTGCCACTATTATTTCAATGATTCATATCTTACTGCCCTTTATGGTATTGCCGCTTTATAGTGTAATGAAGAATATCGATCCTAGTTATATGCGAGCAGCATTATCGCTAGGTGCTAAACCTCTACCTGCTTTCATGAGAATTTATATGCCAATGACAATGTCAGGGTTGGCTGCTGGAAGCCTCTTGGTCTTTATTATCTCTATTGGTTATTACATTACCCCTGCATTGGTTGGTGGTACTGACGGACAAATGATTAGCAATATTATCGCTTTTCATATGCAGTCCTCAAATAATTGGGAGCTAGCCGCAGCATTGGGGTCATTATTGCTGCTTATCATTTTAATAATGTATGCTATTTACGACCGTATTGTCGGTGTCAGTAATATTAAATTAGGATAACTTCTATGCACTTTCCTCAATACTTAACTCTCATGCAAAAAATTGGCTTGTATTGTCTTTGTGGATCTGCTTGGGCTGGGTTGATATTTTTAATGTTGCCTATTTTAATTATTATTCCATTGTCTTTTAATATTGAACCTTATTTCACTTTTACCGAAGGAATGTTGGCGCTCGATAGCGATGCCTACTCTCTTAAGTGGTATCGAGAAATTTTTAATAATGAACAATGGATTTTGTCGATTAAAAATAGTTTCTATATTGGAATAATGTCGACGGTTATAGCAACGATCCTAGGTACTTTAGCCGCAATAGGATTAAGTAATAGCAACATGCCATTTCAACGACTAATCATGGCCGCTTTACTGTCGCCAATGATTGTTCCTCTTATTATTACCGCAGCTGGAATGTACTTTTTTTACGCGCAGCTCAATATTGCTGGTACTTACCTTGGTGTAATTATAGCACATGCCGCTCTGGGAACTCCTTTTGTGATTATTACAGTGAATGCAGCATTGGCAGGTTTTGATTATTCGTTAGTACGAGCATCTATGAGCCTAGGTGCTTCACCAGTAACGACCTTTTTTAATGTAATTGTGCCGTTAATTCGTCCAGGTGTTATTTCTGGCGCATTATTTGCTTTTATTACCTCTTTTGATGAGGTGGTTGTCGTGCTGTTTTTAGCTGGGCCTGAACAACGAACAATTCCACGGCAAATGTTTTCAGGGCTCCGGGAACAAATTAACCCTAGTATATTAGCTATTGCTACATTGTTAATCATTGTTTCGGCGCTAATGCTGTTAATGATAGAGTATCTTCGTCGGCGTGGTGAGCATATCCGCACTGGCGAGCGTAGTTAACTATTTTAAGGTGAAAATTTTATAGTCGATGTTATTTGCAGTTATTTTTTTTTTGTGGTATCAATTGAGCTTGAGGTCAGTAAAAGCCCTTTTGCTGATGTAATATAAGACACGACTATAGAATATATTGATGACTGCGGATAATACAACGGCTAGCGATAACACAAAAACTACCCTCATATCCACTGATGTTGCAGTCTATTACAATAGCGCGTGTCCAGTTTGCCGTGTTGGTATTAATAGCCAAAAAGAAAAATCTACCGCCTGTGCTATCGAGTGGGTTGACGTACACGAGCAGCAGCAGCGTGTTGTCGAGGTCGATGAATCTCTCGATTATGTGCGCGAAAGATTGCATGTTGTCGATGGCGATGGCCATATACATATGGGGGTGAATGCGTTTGCTGTTCTTTGGAAAAATTCGCCTAAAGAGCGCTGGAAAGCAACGCTCATAACCTTACCTATCATTAATACACTAGCCCAATGGGGCTATAAGGTCTTTGCGCGAGGGCTTTTTACGTGGAATCGCTGGTGTAAGCGCTGGTAGATACCATGCACTATGTTTTTTGTTGAGTATAGATGTCACGTTGATTGAGCACTGCAACAACCTCGGCGCCAAGTAGCGTGACTAACCAAGATAAGTAAATCCAAATAAGGAAGATAGGCAATGTGGCTAAGGCTCCATAAATCACTTCGTAATTATTAAAGTTCAGAATAAATAACGAAAACCCTCGCTTTGTTAATTCAAACAATATTGCCGCGACTATTGAGCCAACAAGGGCAAAACGCCACTTAATGGGGCTGTTAGGCATCACTGTATAGAGCAGAAAGAACGCTAAGCATTCAAAAAATAACGGTAATGCTTTGATCGCTAATGAGCGAATTTCCTGGGTGCCAGAGAGCTGGTCGATCATATTAAGGGATAAAAAATAGGTCGAAAGTGATAGGCTGGCGCCCATTAATATTGGCCCCAATGTCACCATCGCCCAGTAAATCAATACTCGTTGTACTAATGAGCGCCGAGCCTCTGAGCGCCATATGTCGTTGAGAGAATCTTCAATATTGTACAGCAGCAATAGTGCGGTAATAAAAAAAGCGACCAGCCCCACGGCAGTCAATTTGCCGGCTTGTTGTGCAAAACTACTGAGGTACTCGCGTATTTCAATACCGGCATCGGGTACGAGGTATTGATAAATAAAGTCCTCTAGGCTTTGGCCTAGAGATGCCAGTGATGAGAAGACCGAAAGCATTGAAAAGGCAATCGCCAAAAGAGGGGCTAGTGCTAACAGTGAGCTAAACGATAATGCTGCCGCATGTCGAGTGCAGCGATCGCGCCAAAAGCCCGCCAATACAGCGATAACAATTTGCCCAAAAGAGCGTAAGGCGTGTGCCAGTCTAGGGTATGTATTCATCAATGGTAAACTCCATGCTAGCCCAATCGGCTAATAATCGCTATCTTAAACATCATCGCGTAAAATCGCGACCTAAAGATAGCGTTGATTGACTGAATAGGTAAAAACACAAAGAGATCTTATGAGTACACCGTTTTTTGTTACAGGCACAGATACCGATGTCGGTAAAACCCTCGTTAGCACTGCCATCTTATATGCCGCTGCACAGCAAGGGCTAACAACAGCTGCAATAAAACCTCTTGCGGCAGGTTGTGAGCAGACACCACAAGGGTTGCGCAATGATGATGCACTACAACTACAACAGGTGATAACGGCTCCGTTGAGCTATGAGCAAATTAACCCTGTTGCGCTTGAGTCTGCGGTTTCTCCGCATATTGCCGCTCACCAAGCGGGTAAGCGTTTAACGGCTGAGCGGCTTGCAGGCTATTGCCGTGCACTAACGTTGCAAAAGTACGACTGTTTAATTGTAGAGGGCGCTGGTGGTTGGCGAGTGCCCATTAATCACCGTGAAACGCTGGCTGATTTAGCTCGTTTACTGTCACTGCCGGTTATTGTGGTTGTGGGAGTACGTTTGGGGTGTCTTAACCACGCGCTGTTAACCTGTGAGGCTATTGCGCGCGATCGACTACCGATTGCCGGCTGGGTCGCTAATCAATTAGACCCCGCTATGGCGGCCTATGATGATAATGTGGCGACATTAACCCAGGCTATTGATGCCCCGTGCCTAGGTGAGATTCCTTTTTTGGCGCAACCAACAGCAGCTAATGCCGCCGCTTATCTCGATATTGCACCCCTTATCTCTCCGGGTAAGGCAGCTTCTACGTAATATAGTTAAAAAATTGGTTTTATGGGTTTTTTAAATAAAACAAATCTTATAAAAGGTTATTTTTGACTGTTTTTTAACCGTTTGTTGGTTACACTAAGAGTATGTACTAACAGGTGCTTATTGCGCCAAGTAGAGTGCTAGTGAGTGCTACCGATACTACGGGTTAATAGGTTGTACAGATTAATGCAGGTATCGTTGTCGTGCTTACAAACAGCAGTGATAGCAGTAGAGGTGTAATGTGATTAGCGGTATAGGTTCTCCTTTTCAACAAGGTGTCGCCGGGTTACAAAATAGCAGTCAGGGCATTTATCAAGCCGCGACACAGATTAACCAGGCCACAACGGTTGAAAATGGTGTTGCGAACACGAGTGATGTGATTGAACCTATTATTGAAATGAAACAGCAGCAGTTGTTGTTCGATGCCTCGGCACAGGTCGTCAAAACAGCCGATCAGGCATTAGGTGCACTGTTGGATACTAAAGCATAGTGTGTGGTCGGTGTTATGGTCATTGGCGGAAATATAACCATTGCTTCAAACCCTTCGGCAAATCTGGCTGCACCGGTTGGTGCGTTAGGCCGAGAGCCTGTCGGGGAAGAGTCTCGCGATAATAAAAACAGTGTTTTTAAGCCGGTAGAGCAGGCGACAGACACTGATGCGGGTGCGCGCATCAACCCAAAAGGCGAGCAGCGCGAGCAAGGGCAGCAAACACAGCAACAGCTCGACAAAAAGCAAGTACTGGCACAAGAGCGAGCCGATCAGCAAGTGATTGATCAACTATCGGCGCGCGATCGTGAGGTGCGCAACCACGAGCGCGCCCATGCGGCGGTGGGGGGGCAATATGCCAGTGGCCCCACCTATGAATACGAGCGCGGCCCCGATGGAGTTAATTATGCCGTTGCCGGTGAAGTGTCTATTAGCACCGGTGCTATCCCCGGAGACCCCGCAGCCACAATTGATAAAGCCCAACAAGTTAAACGAGCTGCACTGGCACCAGCGGAGCCATCAGCACAAGATCGTAGTGTCGCTGCCAGTGCAACGCAAATTGAAGCTGAGGCACGGGTGCAGTTGCAAGAAGAGCGTTTAGAAGAGCGCAGGGTTGAACAAGAAGAAGGGGCTCGCGAGCGTGAGGCTATCAATGGCGATGATCGCTCTGCCGATAGCGTGACTCGTGGCGAACAAACTAGTGGTAGTGCCAATGATGGCAATACCCAACGTGAATCAAATCAGACGAGCGATGCGGCTAGCGAGTTTAATCGACGTTTAGTGGATATCGGCGCAATCAACTCTAACACCTCACCGGGCAATATTATTAGTCAGATCGTATAGTGCAGGTTGCTATTGGCGTTATTGCTGATAGTGGGGTTGTTAATAACTAACTCGACGGTTTCAAGTTGGTGATAATATTAACCGGTACTTTTCCGCCCTCTTGATGGGCTGGTTTTAAGCCGACAACGATCACTATTTCCCCATGGCGACTTCGGGCAAAGGACCACGCATAGCCTGCTTGAGCATGACTAAAACGCGAGTCCCATGCCCATCCGTCTTTCTCGGGTAACTGGGTGTCGTAATAGGTTTTTAGGCTCTGCCAATCAGTGTCTGTACTTAGTGCCCAGCGTGTGAGTGTAAGCCCATCAAAGTGAGGCTGCGCTTGATCCCACAGACCTGTCCATGCGCGTGTATCCATTGAGGCCACATGGTTACCGAACAAATATTCTGGTGTTGATAACAGTGGTTTGGGCACATCAGGGGCGTTCGCTACCGGGTCTGTGCAACCTAATAGCAGTAGCAGCAGATTACTGATGAGTAGACCTCGGTAGCGATTTTTATAGATCAAGCGTGTACCTTTATTAACGTTGTGCTTACCTAAGGGTTAGCTAAGCGTTGTGTCTGGGTAATGCGATCATTAAAGGCGCTCATCGCTGCATCACCAATACCGATTTCATTGGTCGATGGATCAATAGGTATAGCGGCAAGCTCCATTTGTTTTGCCGCATCATTGCCAGGGTCAGAGATTGCGGCATTAACAGCGTACTTAACCCACTCTTTGCCGACACTAGCCGCACCGCCTACAAGAGGCCCGCCAATCTTTGCTTTATCTACGATAGTGAGCACACTTTTTAAGACTGAGGTTGTCAGCTCTTGTTGTTGTTTAACATCACTTGAAATAGACGCTGCGCCATTATACACACCCGCTACGAAGTGACCCAGTGCGCCAGCATTTTCATTGCGCAGTGAGCCTGTACTTAGGCTAACGGTTTGTTCAAAACGGCTGACAGGGTCTTCGTTTAGGTTATTGCCAAACTGTAGTTTGGCCATTTGCTCACCGAGTTTGTCCGTTTGATCTGTATTGAGCATATGTTTAGCGTAGGTACCAAACGCTGTGCCATCAAAGGTTTGTTGGTTGTACGATAGCTCGCGCATAACGCCTGTGGTATCGCTATCGATAATACGGGTCAGGCCATCACCTAGGGTATCGGCGGCAGCGTTTTGACCTATGGTTGCTAATGGAAACCCAAAGTCATCGTTAACATGTTGTAACGCGGCTGAACCTGCATCAAAAATAGTGGCCTTTAAATCGGCATTGCCAATTTGGCTTGCAGTATTGAGTACTTTACCGGCTACTGTGGCATCTAGACTAACCGAACCGCCACCCTGACTAAAGCTGCTGGTTTGATCAAGGCCCGCATTGATAACGGCATTGAGCTGCTCGGTGCTTAGTTGGTTAAAAATATTCTCTGCTTGTGCGGGGTTATTTTGCAGGCTGCCGAGTACGTGACCTACCGCGAGTGCTTCAGCATCTCCGGTTTGTGTCATTGAACCACCGATGTATGAGATAGAAAAGTCGGGTTTGTCGGTCATTTTAGGCATCAATGCTTCGATAAAATCGACTTTAGTGTCCACTGTGGCGTGAGTGGCTACGGCTTTTCCTAGTGCTTCGACATCTTGATGACCACCGCTCTTAGGGTCCGCTTTAGCGAAAGAGTTCGATAAGGTTGCCAGTGTTTGGCCGTCTAGCTTAGTGGCCATATCACTGAAAAACGCTGCTTTTTCATCGAGGGATAAACCATTGAAGTTATCGCTCATCTCAGCGCTCATCGTATCGAGGGTGCCATCTTTTGCCAATTCATCGATAACCGCTGCGGATTGATTTGCATTTAAGCCCTCAAATGTACTGGCAATATTGCGGACATCATTGTGGCTAACTGCCCAGTCTGTCAGTGATGTAGACAAGCTTTCTTTAATAGAGCTAACGGCTTGATCGACAGGGTTCGCTGTCGGTGTTTGATTCTGCGCGGATGTAGATTGTTGCGCTACAGCATTCGGTCCCATTGTGAATTCTCCCATTGGCGTTTATTGGTTTGTCGTTGGCTCATGTTCACTGAGCACTACAGACATTCGCTGAAATGACATAAGATCATTAATGAGTAGCAGTATTAAGGTTTTGTAAAAAGGCAGCAATTAGGGATAACCCTAATGCAATTTAGGACGCCAATATTAAGGGCAGTGATAGATAGACTTACTGGCAAGTGCTGCTATCGAGTGTTCATGTTGTATTTATAACGGTAATCTTATTGCTGTAAACACAATATAGATCAGGTGAATAAAAGTGAAATATGCTAGTCTTCGATTAAATAAATGATGAGCGCCTTAAATATAAACGCCGTAAAGCATTATGCATAAATATCGTAAAATTACCTCAAGGGCGGCATCACAGCTTGTGGCGAATAAGACCACACTTAACTAGTTTGACGTTCTAATACTACCGCGTGCAATAGGAGCCGTAATGACTGACTATACCCCCCCTGTCAACGATATGCGTTTTATACTCAATGAAGTATTTAATGTGCCGCAACTATGGCAAGAACTCCCCAGTATTGCCGATACCATTGAGCCTGATACCGCTGATGCCATATTGCAAGAGGCCGCTAAAATTACCGCACAAATACTGCACCCGCTCAACCAGCTCGGCGATGAGTTAGGTTGCCAGTGGCAAGATGGTCGTGTCAGCACGCCTGAAGGATTCAAAGCGGCCTATAAAGCATACTGCGATGGTGGTTGGAACGGCCTTGGGGGTGATCCTGAATACGGTGGTATGGGAATGCCCAAAACCCTGACTAGCTGTGTAGAGGAAATGCTGCAAGGCTCGGGGCTTGCTTTTGGTCTTGCGCCGATGCTCACAGCCGGTGCTTGTCTGGCGATTAAATCCCACGCGAGTGACGCACTTAAAAAAACCTATTTGCCAAATATGTATGCCGGTATTTGGAGTGGTGCTATGGATTTGACAGAGCCCCACTGTGGCACTGATCTTGGTTTGCTACGCACCAAAGCGACGCCCAATGATGATGGTAGCTACCAGTTAAGTGGTACCAAGATATTTATTACTTGGGGTGAGCACGATATGAGCGAAAATATTATTCACCTCGTATTGGCAAAGTTGCCTGATGCCCCTGCCGGGTCACGTGGAATTTCGTTGTTCTTAGTGCCTAAGGTCTTGGTCAATGACGACGGCAGCTTAGGTGAGCGCAATGGTGTGCACTGTGGCTCTCTTGAACATAAAATGGGTATTCACGGCTCGGCGACCTGTGTAATGAACTACGATAATGCCAAAGGCTGGTTAGTGGGTGAGCCCAATAAAGGGTTAGCCGCGATGTTCACCATGATGAATGATGAACGCTTAGCGGTGGGTGTGCAGGGGGTGGGTGTTGCTGAGCTTGCCTATCAGCAGGCGAGCCGCTATGCGCGCGAGCGTTTACAAGGGCGCAATCCCGCTGGTAGTGAATCACCTGAACAGCCCGCTGATTCATTGCTTGTACACGGTGATGTGCGCCGGATGTTACTGAGTATTCGTGCATGTAATGAAGGCGCAAGAGCTTTTTTAACCTATGTTGCCCAATGGTTGGATCGTGAAAAGTTCAGCGGCGATAGCCAGGTGCGCGAACATGCCCAAGGTATGGTGGCATTACTCACTCCCATTGCAAAAGCGTTTATCACCGATAAATCTTTTGAAGCCGCTGTGAGCGCGCAACAAGTGTTGGGTGGGCATGGTTATATTCGTGAATGGGGTGTAGAGCAGTTAGTGCGCGATGCGCGTATCGCTCAAATTTATGAAGGCACTAATGGTATTCAGGCAATGGACTTACTGGGCCGCAAAATTGTGGGTAGCCAAGGTAAATTACTTACCCTTTTTATTGATGATGTCACTGCTTTTATTCAAGCGCAAGCGAGTGATTCGGTGTTGTCAAATCACTTAACCCTATTGCAACAGGCGGTGGGTGAACTGACCCGTGTGAGCGAAGAGCTTATCGCGCGCGCGCAAGAAGACCCTCACTTAATCGGTGCTGTTGCGACTCATTATCTGCATTATTTTGGCTACACGGCTTATCTGTATATGTGGCTACGCATGATGGCAACGACACTTACCCCCACAGGTAGTGATGCTGATTTCTACCGCGTTAAATATGCTGTTGGTGAGTTTTTTATCCAGCATTTATGGCCGCAAACCCAAGGGTTACTGGCCAGTATTCGTGCGGGCAGTGAAACCGTGAGCGCATTAAAAAACAGTGATTTTTAATAGGGGTAACAATTATTATGAGCTCTCAATTATCAGAAGAAGATCAAGCGCGTGTTGAACGCTATCTTAGCCAGCCCAGCCATCAAGTCCAGCGCAAACCCTTTCGCCCTTGGTTATTGATTGGATTAGTCATGGTGGTGTTACTGGTGTTTATGGGGATTTCAGTATTGATTGCTTGGCGTGAAGGCGTAATTTAACTCTCAAAATGTGTATCGCAACGCAGTGACTTTAGTACACCTTTGCACTCTTGTTGAATTCGTTCTTTGAGGTTATTTGTGTGTTACCGTGCGTAGTGACAACAAGTGGTCAATGGTCGAATAGAGCGCGGTATAGCACTTTTTAAGTTAGATAGCCGCTCTAGAGATCGCCCAGCCACCCCATGGAGGCACTGTATTTAATGAGCATACCAAAACACATCACAACAACAAGTACACGTAAGTATTTAGGATTAATTGATAACAGACAGTGAGAACCTGCCCATGCACCGATTACCTGCCCAAACATCATAATAAAGCCAATCGCCCAGACAACTTTCCCCGCAACAATAAACACAATCAGCGAGGCAATATTTGTGGCAAAGTTTAACGGTTTTGCCTCCGCAGTTGATGCGATGAGGTTGCGCCCTTTAAGCGATACCCCTGCTAGTGTAAAAAACGAGCCTGTACCTGGGCCAAACATACCGTCATAACAACCAATAGATGGCACTATAAGGCGGTTATATTTACGGCTAGATAATACCGGTGTTGTAGTGTCATTTTGCGGTGTAGGCGCGAATAAAAAGTAAAGCCCAATGAATAGTAAGACAGCGGGGATAATAAAAGAAAGAAAGCGAGTATCGATAAACTGCACGATAACCGTGCCAACGACAGCACCGATAAAAGCACTGAGCATTAAATACTTAATTGTTTCAAAGTGAATCGTACGGCTTTTAAACATCATGAGAGCCGCCGTTGCTGTACCCATGGTGCCTTGCAGTTTATTAGTGCCTAGTGCGGCTAGAGGGCTAACGCCGCTGATAATTAGCGCAGGTAACACAATCAAACCGCCGCCGCCGGCTAAGCTGTCAATAAAACCTGCAAGCGCACTGATAACCAGTAAAAACAAGATAAGCTCTATCGATAGTTGGGCAAACTCCATGTGATTCTCCGGGCTGAGTCATAGGGGGTTGGGCAGTGTGTAGGTACGCGTATGCGACTTACGATGTTATAACACGACTACAGCTATTGAGAGCTGGAAGTGTTTCTCCGGGACTGTTTTACCGGGGTTGTGTTACCGAGATTGTGTTACCGAGATTTTTTCGCAGTGGCTATGTTGTGTGTCGCACTATATATCGTGTAGTTAGTGGTGACTGTCTTGTCGTGCTATACAGGCTA
>Ga0193963_1001592_pt1 | contig 11208 bp, 10 predicted proteins | sample FB_6_MG_FD_140359 | JGI IMG/M metagenome (GOLD analysis project Ga0193963, IMG submission 140359) | Microbial mat bacterial communities from the Broadkill River, Lewes, Delaware, United States - FB_6_MG | ecosystem: Environmental > Aquatic > Freshwater > River > Microbial mats | place: USA...
AATTTTCTATCTCACTAATCAATTCTTCAGTATCATCAATATACTTAACATCAACTACTTTACCATTATCCAAAGAAACTATCATAATCTTATCGCTGAATTCTTCATTGATATATCTTTTTGATACCTCTTCATCTTCTAAAGTTAAAATAGGATAAGCATATCCAGTAAAAGGTAAGATAAAAACTTTCATAAATGATGGCATTGAAGAGGCATCTACTACAAATAAGACATCTCTTTTAGATAAATAATCTTTCTCTTTGTTGTTTAATAAGTTTTTTACAGTATGTCCAGATTTTTTTGCAAAAGCAAATATAACTTTTTTTGTACTTGATTCCAAAGAATAAGAGTGCTTGAATTGGTCTTTTATTTTAAATTGTTCTAAATTTTCTCCAACAACAACTTTGCTATAAGAAAAAGAAAACAAAAAAATAATTAAAAATAAACTTTTTATCATGAAGTTATACTAACTAAAAGAAAGTTATAGTATACTTATTGTGATATATTTACAAAAAGGATTTTTGATTATGTTTGCGATGTATGATGATGATGGATTAAACTTTAGAAGTACTATAGATCATTTATATAAGGTACATGAATTAGCAGCTAGTCAAAATATCAAAAATAGTATCAAAGATAACAAAGACCACCAAAACTTCAAAGACAAGCTTTATGAGGGTAAGATAAACCAAGAAGCAAAAGAGAAGTACAAGCAAACTGCAAATTTAGATATGAGAACAGAGATATTTCATGTCGAACAAATCATGTCACACAAGCCTATTATCATAAACAGCAATGAAAAGACAATAAAAGAATGTTTTGAAATCATGCAAGACAAAGGGATTCAGCAACTTCTAATACGAGAAGACAATGAAAATCATCTAAAAGGGATGATATCAAAAGATGATATTTTAAACTATCTTATGAGTAGTGTAGAAACCCAAAATAATGTTCTAAAAACAATAACTTCCCAAATCTCAAGAAAAAATATCATTACAACTGATCCTATATCAGATATAAGAAGAGTTGCTCAAGTTATGATAGACTTTAACTTAAATGCGATACCAGTAGTAGATTCAAATGACGTGATATTGGGTGTTGTATCAAGACATGATATGGTAAATGCACTTGCATCTATACCTCATCTTCAAGTTTGGGCATAGATTACAAGCTTTTTGATATATATTCTTCTATTTTTTGAAAGTTTTCTTCATTGACAGTAACTTCCAAATCCATCAAATAGATATCTTTTAATTTGAACTGTTCTAGTTTCACCATATCTTTTGCTGTAGTTACAATACTGTAGTTTGGATACTTTTGCTTTAGTTCCTCAATATTTTGTTTTGTAAAATTATGATGATCTGGATAAATAACTGTTTTGATACCTTTTGGTAAAAATTCAAAAAGTCGATTCGCTTTAGAGATAGCTGTCAACAAAACAATATCTTCTGGCAAGTGATCCACAATCTTATTTTGTTTTTTGAAAGTTACAACTCTATTAAAGTCTAGACCATCTTTTAATACAATATTTGCAAATGAATACATCATAGGAGTATCTCTATATCCACCACTTGGCAAACAAAATATATTTGTTGGTTCCTCTTTTGGTCGAATTATGATATCGTATTTTTCAAGATTGTGTTTACTATATCCATCATCAAGATAGACAACTTTACACCCTAATTCTTTTGCTTTTATAATAGCTTCTGCTCTATTTTCACTCACTATTACTGTTGCATTTGGTAAAGAGTTTGCTAAAAGCATAGCTTCATCTCCACTAATACTCACATCCTCCAAAATTTTACCTTTGGATGAAATTACAAATAAACCTTTGGAAACTCTTCCATAACCTCTTAAAACTATTGCTACATCTTTTTTATCTTTTGCCAATGCAATAGTTACAGGTGTTTTCCCTGTACCTCCTACAAGTAAATTCCCAACACTAATTACAGGTATACCATAATATATCGGCTTTTGAGAAAGTCTTTTGTAAGCAGTAATTATACAATAAACAATAGTAAGTGGAAAAAATAAAATACCTATTAATCTTTGAAATACATTAGGGAAAAACAGATATTGTTCTACCCACTTTATACCCATTGAGATGCTATTTTTTTAATCGTATCACATACATATATTACATCTTCATCTTCCATTGCTGGGTAGATTGGTAAAGAAAGTATTTGACCGTATGATGTCAAAGCATTTCCATAAGCTGTAATTTTTAATTTGTATTTCTTTTTATAATATGTTAAAAGATGTAAAGGGATATAGTGAAGTCCTGTTAATACACCTTGCTCTTTTAAAGCACGTGCAAAACCATCTCTATTTTTACTAACTTTTACAATATATTGAGAAAAAATATGTTCTTCATCTCCAACTGGTAAAGAGATATGTTTTACATCTTTTAATTGTTCACTATAAATAGTTGCTATCTCTTGTCGTCTTTCACAAAATGTATTTGTTTTATAAAACTGAGCAAGATTAAATGCTGCTTCAAGTTCTGTCATATCGTACTTGTATCCAATATCTACAACATCATATACATAATCTAAATTTCCATATTCATCAAAGCTACTGTTAATTGCATGAGTTCTTAAAAGTTTTGCTTTTGTTGCTAGCTCATCATTCTCAGTTACTATAAATCCACCTCGACTAATAGCTATTTTACTATTTGAATAGTTTGTAGAAAAAATTGTCATATCTGCACCCACAGAACCAACCATTTTATCATCGTACATTGCACCTAAAGCACTTGTAGCATCTTCTATTACTAAAATATCATACTTCTTAGCTATATCATAAACTCTTTGTAAATCTGGTACTTCACCTGCAACAAAAGTTATCATTAAAGCTCTTAATTTTTTAGAGTTATTTTCTTCAAGATAAGCTTCAAGTTTATTTAAATCAATATTAAAACCATTTGATTCTATATCAATAAAAATTGGCTCAGCATCAAAGTGTCTTACAGTTTCAGGTAAATTTGGAAATGAATTTACACTCATTAGTACCTTATCTGCTCTTTTTAATGCCATTGCACTAAGAGCAAGGTGTAAAGCAGATGTTGCATTGTTTGTTGCAATTGTATGTTTTGAGCCAACAAAAGAAGATATCTCTTTTTCTAGTTCTTCAACTTTGCTTGTAGTTGAAAGCTCCATACTTAATACTGATTGAACTTGAGATAGTTCTTCTTCATCAATAGTTGGCTTAAAAAACGGTATTGTTCTTTCTATTTTTTGAGTTTTTAACACATATACTCCTATTTATTAAAATTTACATCCGCAATAGTAGGTAATTTTCCCTTAAAAGCGTTTGCTTTTACCCTATATTGCAACATATCAATTAGCTCTTCTTCTACACCCATCGTTAATAGCTGTTCTTTAGATTCATTCTCATCTATTAGTTTTTTAAGAACATCATCCATAACTTTATAAGTGTATCCTAATTCTGCTTCATCACTTTGACCTTCCCACAAATCTGCACTTGGTTTTTTATTTATGATAGCATCTGTAACACCCAAAAATTTTGCAAACTCAAAAGCATCAGATTTGTACAATTTTCCAATTGGATTTATTGCACAAGCTGTATCTCCATACAAAGTTCCATACCCCAATAAAATCTCAGATTTATTGCTAGTCCCAACTACTATAGAATTGTCTCGTGCACTAATATCATACAAAACGGACATACGCATTCTAGCACTTAAGTTACCTATTCTTAGAGGTGTAGCATTTGATATATTATCAAAGTATCCTTTTACCATTGGTGCAATTTCAACTATTTCATAAGATATATCAAACTTCTCACAAAGCTCTTTTGCATCATTTATACTAGCATCACTTGACATATGCGATGGCATAAATACGCCGTTCATATTATCTCCAAAAGCTTCTTTACAAAGTACAGAAACAATCGCAGAATCCAATCCACCACTAATTCCTACAACAACTTTTTTTAAGCCTATATTAGAAACTTCATCTTTTAAAAAAGTGACTAGTTGCTCTTTTACATTTTGCCAATTCACATACAACCCTTTTTTTTATTAATTTGTATAGATTATAACAAAAATTTCTTCATTTTATGATATGTTGCATTTTATATATAAATTAAATTTAGTTATAATAAATAAAAAAGGTTTTTAAAATGTCTAAAACTAATTTAAAATTAATAGTAGTAACTATCTTATTAAGTATGTTTATTACAGGTTGTGCAGTTAGAAATGAATCAAATATCAATACTTTTGTTATAACAAATAATAATATCAATAACAAATCTATTAAGATCAACTTTAAAGGTGTCTATGATAAAAGAGATACAAAAATTGTATCAACAATTATAAACGACAAAGAAACAACAAATCAATATTCTATCAATGTAGATTTAAAAAGATGGTATGAAGATGCATTTCAAAAAGAATTAAAATCTCATAAGATGTATGCATTAACTGGCGAGTCAAATATAGATATTACAGTAAATATAAAACAACTAAAGGCATCATATGAAAAATTTACTATCAAAAAAGACAACCTAAAAGCAAATGTAAGCATCGAATTAGTAGCAAAAAAAGATGATACAACACACACTATAAATATCAATCTCAATCAATCTACATACAAGCCATTGGTTATAGATGCACAAAGCTTTGATAGTATTTTGAATGAGATATTAATAAGTTCAGTTTCACAAAGTATCACAAAGATAATTTCAAAGTTTTACTAATGTAAACACTTTTACCAATTTTTTAGAACTTTTACTATTATCCTATATGTTCTAATTTTAATTTGGTATAATTGCACCATATTGAAGCAAGGGAAAATTATGGATAAAAAATTATTTGTAGAACTATTTAGATTTGATCATAAGTCAGACTATTTACCTTATTATAAGAAATATGAAGTTTCTTATACCGACAACGAAACTATTTTAGACTTATTAAATAAAATTAATGATATCGAAAACTTTAGTTTCAAAGGTGTTGAAGATTTTGGTGTAAGAGTTAACAATCTTTTCCTAAATACAAAAGAACTAATAAGTCAAGTTGTTGATAAAACAACAAAAAGGTTCAAAATTGAACCAGTATCACAATATAGAGCAATCAATGACTTAACAATTAACAATAAAGACTTTTTCGAGAAATTAAATATCTTTAGTCAATACTTAAGTGATGAACAAAAAGAAACTTACTCAAAAGAACTACAACTTGAATACTATGCATCAAATAGTTTAGATTTCAGTAAATCATACATGGGAGACCATTCTTTTATAGTTGCTAGTGATATTATTGAAGAAGATGAGTCATTGACTAATGAGATTTTATCACTAATCAATGATAAAGATGATGGTATCTTATATCACACTTCAGTTCAAAAAAGATTAATGACACCAAATGTAACAAATGCTACTAAAATAACTGATTTGCTACAAAAGGTTACAAAATATGATCTGGAAAATTCATCAGAAGAGATAGAAGTACTTGATAGCATATCACAAGAGTTTGTTGATTTTAATATCGCTGTATATGACAAAGAAAATACTGATACTTTAAAAACTATTGTAGAAAGTAGTAAAGCAAATTATATTGATATTGATACAAAAAATGATGACTTAGCACTATATAGTCAAACAACTGATGATACATTTTCTTACAAAATTGCAGGAAGAGTATTATTAGATGCAAAAGACAACAATGCTGATTTTATCGTGGTTAGCAATAAAAATACTTTTGAGTTATTTGATAATAAACAAAAAAATATTGAGAGAGTTGTAGGCAGAGAAATCAATATCCCTGTAATAACAGCTTCACAATTCAATAGCCTATTATCTGGAGAAAAAGATATTCAAAAACTTGGATTTAATACTCACAAAGTAAACGTACCTTTTCTTTAAAAAACACTAAGTGTGCAAGGTGGTAACACCTTGTATTGCTACTTTTAGTTACATGTATCTATTTGTAACACTACAAAACTTACACTTTTCAACATTTTTCTCAAATTCTTTGTTATGATGGATTTAATTCAATTATAGTGAGGAACAAAATATGAATATTTCAATACATAAATATGACGTAGTAATCGTTGGTGCTGGACTTGCAGGTTGCGCTGCAGCCAGAGAAGCGGCACATGCAGGTTTGAATGTTTGTGTACTTACTAAGTTACACCCATTAAGATCACATTCAGGTGCAGCCCAAGGTGGTATCAATGCAGCACTTGATGAAGACGATTCAGCTCAGTTACATGAGTTTGATACTGTAAAAGGAAGTGATTATTTAGGCGATCAAGATGCTATTAGATTAATGTGCGCAAAAGCCCCAGAAACAATTAGATGGGTTGAAAGAATGGGTGCAGCATTTAGTAGAAATGAAAAAGGACGAATTGCTCAAAGACCTTTTGGTGGGCAAAGTCGTGCTAGAACATGTTATGCAAAAGATAGAACAGGATTAACTCTTTTACAAACCATTTATGAACAAGCACATAGAGATGGTGTTCATTTTAAAGATGAATACTATGTATCAGATATATTGTATGAAAATGGAAAAGTAAATGGAGTATTTGCTTTTGATTTAAAAAATAGTAAGCCAATGATTTTTAATGCAAAAGCCATTATGTTTGCTACTGGTGGTTATGGACGGGCTTACAAAATAAATTCAAATGCTCATGCAAATACGGGTGATGCACTTTCAATAGTAGCACGACATGGACTTCCACTTGAGGATATGGAGTTTGTACAGTTTCATCCGACAGGACTTGCTGGTTCAGGGATACTTATTAGTGAAGCTGCCCGTGGAGAGGGTGGAAGACTTTTTAATAGTGATGGTGAAAGATTTATGAAAAAATATGCACCAAATAAACTTGAACTTGCATCAAGAGATGTGGTTAGTCGTGCTATAACTCAAGAGATACTTGAAGGTCGTGGTTGTGGAAAAGATAAAGATCATGTGCTTATTGATCTTACTCATTTAGGTGCTGACTTGATAAATAAAAGACTGCCTGAACTAAGAGATTTAGGTATCACATTTTTAGGTCAAGATATGATAACTGAGCCACTTTCAATTGCGGCAACTGCACACTACTCTATGGGAGGGATTCCAACTGATATAGATGGTCATGTAAGAATGAATACGACTGATATAGTTGATGGTTTTTATGCAGCTGGAGAGTGTGCTTGTGTATCTATACATGGGGCAAATAGACTTGGAGCAAATTCAGTTCTTGAAGCTTTATTTTTTGGACGACATGTTGGACAATCTATTGTTAAGGATATAAAAAAAGGTATTACATTTAAATCTGCTAAAACTTCAGATGCCTCAAATGCAATACAAAGAATAAAAACAATAAAAATCTCAAATGGCTCTGAAAGAATCCCAATGTTAAGAGATGAATTACAAAATGGTATGACAAATTATGCAGGTGTATTTAGAACACAAGAGTCCCTTTTGAAACAAAAAGAGAATATTACAGATTTGAAAAGAAGATTTAAAAATGCAAGAATAGATGACAAATCAGATATTTACAATACTGATTTACAAGAAGCAATAGAGTTTAGTCATATGTTAGATTATTCTGCATTTATTGTAAATGGAGCAATATTAAGACAAGAGAGTCGAGGAGCACATTTTAGGGAAGATTTTCAAGAAAGAGATGATGAGAACTTCTTAAAACATAGTATGGCTTATATGGATGAAAATGAAGAGATAACAACTGAGTATTTAGATGTTGTTCAAGGTTTTCATCAAGTAGCCGTAAGAACATATTAAGGAGTAAATTATGAGTCATAAATTAGGAATAAAAAAGTTAAAAATTAAAGTTTTTAGATTCAATAAAGAGCAAGATTATTTACCCCATTACGATTTGTTTGAGATGGATGTAAATCAAGATGAGTTAGTACTTGACATAATGAATAGAATCAAATGGGAACATGATGGAAGTTTTTCATATAGAAGATCTTGTAGACATGGTATATGTGGTTCTTGTTCTGTAAAAGTAAATCAAAAACCTACACTTGCTTGTAAAGATAATGTATTTGAACTAGTTGATATCTTTGGTGAAGAGTTAGTAATCGAACCACAAGATATAAAAAGAGCATACAAAGATATGGTTATAGATAAAGAAAATTTTTGGAATAAATATAACTCTATCCAACCATATGTAGTAGCACATATTGATGAATTTCCTACAATGGAAAATATAATAACACAAGAGAAAGCTGAACTTTTAGAGGAAGCTGATTATTGTATATCATGTGGAAATTGTTTTTATGCATGTCCTGTAGTTGAAGTAAATGATGAATTTGTGGGACCAATGGCACTTACAAAAGCATGGAGATTTAATGCTGATGTAAGAGATGATGTAACATCGCAAAGACTAGACAAACTTCAAGAAATAGGAAGTGGTATTTGGGACTGTGTAAAGTGTAATGAATGTGCACAGGCATGTCCAAAAGAGTTAAGTCCAATTGATAAGATTACTAAATTACATCAGCAAACATTCCAAGAAAAAAGATCAATCAACAATGTGGCAGTTCGTCATGCAGTTGGATTTAAATGGTCAATACAAAAGCATGGTATCTTAGATGAGGGAGAATTGGTACGTTATAGTGAAGGAAATATTGGTGTTTTAAAACACATTCCTGAAGCCATAGCGATGTTTAAACGTGGCAAAATAGTAATGCCTTGGAATATGCCAAAATCTAAAAATCTAAGTGAAATACAAAAACTAGTTGAGATATCTTCAACAGTAAATTATTAAAAGGAGTAAACAATGAAACAGTTAAAATACGCATTATATACAGGTTGTACAGCTAGAGAATCTACTCCTGAGTTATTAAAATCAACGATGGCTATTGCCAAAAAGTTAGGTATAGAGCTAGTACTTTTAGATGAAGCTAGTTGTTGTGGAGCTAGTCATTTACAAGATTTTGATGATGGATTATCGTTGACTTTAAATGCAAGAAATATATCTTATGCCGAAAAACTAGAATTACCCATGGTAACAATTTGTAATACTTGCCAATTAAACACTGCATTAGCAAAAGATAGACTTGATAATGATGAAGCATTAAAAGCAAAGATAAATAAAAATCTAGCAGAGGTTGGACTTGAATATAAAGGAACTAGTGAAGTAAAACATTTCTTATATGCATTGCAGGATGATTTTGGATATGAAAATATTGCAAAACTTGTAACAAATCCAATTTCAGATATAAATGTAGCATCATTTTATGGTTGTCATAATATTAGACCATCACAGTTACAAAACAAAACAAATGGAGGAGAAAATCCATACAAACCAGTTTCTTTGGATAATTTAGTTTTAGCGCTTGGTGGAAATACAGTAGAGTACGAATCAAAAAATAAATGTTGTGGATTTCATGTTGAGCTACAAAATCCAACAACAGCAAATAAATTAAGTGGAACAGCAATGTTAGATGCAATAGATAACAATGCAGATGTGATGGTAACACCATGTCCATTGTGTCACTTAAGAATGGATGTACAACAACATGGTATCTCAAAAGAAGTAGGAAGAGAAGTAAGTATACCAGTTTTACATCTGCCACAAATGGTAGGAATTGCACTTGGAATTGAACCCAAAGAGTTAGGACTTCATCACAATGTTACACAAATAGGGATAAATTTATAAATTAGATTTTTCAAATTTATACTTTTTAGTACTATTGAGATACCTTTTAGTTCTATAATTAGTCACAATATAAAGACTGTAAAATAGAGTAAATTAAAATAAATATAACTTTACTAATCTAATTTACTATTATTTTACAGTATCATTCTTTATACTATGGGAAATAATTTATGACAAATACACAAGAACTAAATAACATAACTGTACTTTACGCAGAAGATGAATCTATCATTCAAGAAGGAACAACGGAAACATTGGGCTTCTTTGGAATCAATGTAATTTGTGCACAAAATGGGCAAGAGGGTTTAGAGCTATTTGAGTCATCAAAAGAAGATATAGATTTAATTTTAACAGATATCAAAATGCCAAAACTTGATGGTCTTGGGATGATTTCAAAAATTAGAGATATAGATAAAGATATTCCTGTAATTATTACAACTGCTCACCAAGAGACCAGTTTTCTTATGCAATCCATTGAATTAAATATTAGTGATTATATATTAAAACCTATTGATATTTATAAACTAAAAGAGACTTTAATCAAAGCAATTGAACCAAAAATTTTAAAAGAAAAGCTAATAGAAAGAAATAAAAAACTGGAAATAGAAATTCTAAAAAATGAAGAAAAACAAAAGATTATGGAAACACAGTCAAGATTTGCAGCTATGGGGGAGATGATAAGCATGATTGCTCATCAATGGAGACAACCCTTGGCGGCAATTGGAACTGCATCTTTTAATTTAAAATATAAACTACTCTCAAAAAACTTTGATTTAGAGACCAAAGAGGGAAGAGATGAACAATTTAAATTTTTCAATAAAAAATTTGATGAGATAGAATTTTATGTACTAAATCTCACTACAACCATAGATGACTTTCGTAATTTTTATAAAACAGATAAAATTCTTAACAATACAAATATAGAAAATCCTATCAAAAACAGTTTAAAAATCATGAGAAAAGAGCTAGAATCAAATGATATTAAAGTTGATTTAAATCTTCAAAGTCAGAAAAAAGTACAAATATATGAAAATGAGATCATCCATGTGCTTATAAATATATTAAAAAATGCACAAGATAAGTTTCTAGAAAAACAAACCAAAAATGCAAAGATAGAAATCACAACTCATGATTTAGAAGAAAATATCACTATTGAGATATATGACAATGGAGGTGGAATTGATAAAGAAAATATTGACTCTATTTTTGAACCATATTACTCAACTAAAAAAAAGAAAAATGGCACAGGTATAGGTCTTTATATGTCAAAGATTATTGTTCAAAATAATCACAAGGGAAAAATCTATGCGACTAATAAAAAAGACGGTATCAGTTTTTTCATAATTTTGAATAGTATGATATAATTATAAAGAATTTTTGGGAGTTAATATTTGAAGTACTTTATTTTATTATTTATTTTTATTAACATCTTGTTTGCTGACTCATCAGCTTTAAATCAAAAAGAGAAAGAGTGGATAAAAAACAACAGTATAAAAGTTGGTATTACTGATTTATATCCTTTGGCTTATTTAAATAAAGACTATCAAAGAGATGGTTTTGCAAATGATAT
>Ga0193963_1001594_pt1 | contig 11198 bp, 10 predicted proteins | sample FB_6_MG_FD_140359 | JGI IMG/M metagenome (GOLD analysis project Ga0193963, IMG submission 140359) | Microbial mat bacterial communities from the Broadkill River, Lewes, Delaware, United States - FB_6_MG | ecosystem: Environmental > Aquatic > Freshwater > River > Microbial mats | place: USA...
GCAGGGATAAAAGACCATATTATTGTGTGTGGATATTCAATACTTGGAAAAAAAATTGTAAAAAAACTCAAAGATTGTGGTATAAATTATGTTGCAATTGAACACGATAGAAAACATGTTAAAGAGGGGAAAGAGAAAGGTGACACTGTTATTTTTGGAAATGCAGCTTCTAAAACTATGCTAAATTCTTTATTTATAAAAGATGCTATTGCTGTTATAATTGCAATGGAAAATGATGATAACATCAGATTGATAAGTCAAACAATAAAAAATATTGATCCAAATATATCAATTACCGTTAAAATATCTCATGAATCACAAATAGAAGAATTTGAAGATTTACAAATAGACTCATTTGTGCATGAGCATGATTTAGTAGCTAGAAGACTTATAGAGAAAGCTACTAGATGTATAATAAAAGAAAAGGTTTTAAAATAGATGGCAAACAGTTATAAATATGAATTAGAAAATGAATTAGAGATAGAAGAACCTAAAAAATACAAGGTATTATTACTCAATGATGATTTTTCTACTATGGATTTCGTTATCGAAATTCTTACACGAGTTTTTCGAAAATCATTAGAAGAATCTGAAGCAATTATGCTCAATGTTCACAACAATGGAAAAGCAGTTTGTGGCGTATATACAAAAGAGATTGCTTTAACAAAAGTATCTCAAGTAAAAACAATGGCAAGAAAGGCGAACTTTCCACTTAAAGCAATCGCCGAAGAGGAATAACAATGATACATATAGATCTTCAAAAAGTTTTTACCAATGCTGTTAATTATGCACGCGCAAATAGTCATGAATATATAACAATGGAACATGTTTTTGTATATCTAATCAAATCAGAAACTATTATCAAACTTTTACGAGAAATGGACATAGATATTGATTTTCTTTATTCACAGCTTAAGGATTATATTTTAAAAAACACTCCTAAATATCCAAAAGAGTTAGAACATGAAGATCCCGTTGAAACAATTACATTAACAAATACAATAGAACAAATGATTACCCACTCTTCACTTTCAGGAAAAAAAGAATCAACTGTTGAAGATATGTTTGTATATATTTTAAAAGATGAACACGCTTATTGTACTTATCTTCTTCATCAACAAGGTCTAGAAAGAGTAGATATCTTAGAAGAGATTAGTCATGGAAATGATGATGAGTATGAAAATGATGCAGAGGAAGATTTTGCTAAACTTGATAAAAAAAAGCTTAAAGAGGAAACACCACTAGAGCAAAATAGTGTTGAACTTGTAAGTATTGCAAAAGATGGTAAAATAGATCCTGTTATTAGTAGAGAAAAAGAGATAGCAAGAGTTATTGAGATTCTAGCAAGAAGAAAGAAGAACAACCCTATTTTACTAGGAGAAACTGGTGTAGGGAAAACAGCAATTGCTGAGGGTTTAGCTTTAGCCATTGCAAATGAAGAAGTTCCAGAGTTTTTAATAGATGCAAAAATTTATTCACTAGATATGGGTTCAATGCTTGCAGGAACCAAATATAGAGGTGATTTTGAGAAAAAACTCAAAGCTGTTTTAAAAGAGGTAAGTAAAAAGAAAAATGCTGTTTTATTTATCGATGAGATTCATACAGTTGTAGGGGCTGGGGCTGTTGGTGGTAGTACCATGGATGCTTCAAATATTTTGAAACCGATGTTAAGTAGTGGAAAACTTCGTGTTATTGGGGCTACCACTTATGAAGAGTATCGAAATGATTTTGGTAAAGATAAAGCCTTTAGTAGACGATTTGGAAAAGTTGAAATAAAAGAACCTTCCATTGAAGATTGTGTAATTATTTTGCAAGGTTTAAAATCAAAATATGAAGAGTTTCATGGTGTTTCATATAGCGATGAGAGTTTGAAACTAGCTGCAGAATTAAGTAAAAAATTTATCAATGATAGATTTTTACCAGATAGTGCTATTGATGTGATTGATGAAGTAGGTGCAACTATTAAATTAGAGAAAAAATCTAAAAAAACGATCAAAATAACAGCAAAAGATGTAGAAAAAACAATCTCAAATATAGCACAAATACCACCCAAAACGGCTACCTCTTCTGATCTTTCATTGCTTAAAAAGCTTGAAACAAATTTACAAAAAAGAGTATTTGGACAAGATGATGCAATCACTACAATAGTAAAAGCAATTAAAGTAAACCGTTCAGGTATGGGAATAGACAACAAACCTGTGGGAAGTTTTTTATTTACAGGAAGTACAGGTGTAGGGAAAACAGAAGTTGCTAAAGAATTAGCACATGTTATGGGTATCCACTTTGAAAGATTTGATATGAGTGAATATGGTGAAGCACACACAGTAAGTAGACTTATTGGAGCACCTGCTGGATATGTTGGCTATGAAAAAGGTGGATTACTAACAGAAGCTATCAGAAAACATCCTCATACCGTTTTACTTCTTGATGAGATAGAAAAAGCACATCCAGACTTGATGAGTTTATTACTTCAGGTTATGGACAATGCAACTCTAACAGATAACAATGGAACAAAATCAGACTTTCAAAATGTTATACTTATTATGACCTCAAACTTAGGAGCAACTCAAGCAAATATAATGGGATTTGCTAAAGATGATGGAATCAATGAAGATAAAGCTGTTAAAAAGTTTTTTGCCCCTGAGTTTAGAAATAGACTTGATGCAACTGTAAAATTTGCACCATTAAGTGAACCTATTTTGATAAAAATTGTAAGTAAATTTATCAAAGATTTAGAAGAAAATTTAGTAGATAAAAACATAAAAATCATACTCACAACAAAAGCAAAAAAAGAGATAGCACGATTAGGGTACGACAAACTTATGGGTGCTCGTCCACTACAAAGAGTGATAACACAAGAGATAAAAGTACCACTTACAGATGAGATACTTTTTGGAGAACTCAAAAATGGTGGTAGTGTAAATATCGATTTTAAAAAGGAAGAATTTTCATTTACTTATACAGCTAAAGAGCAATTATAATCTAATTTATAACTGCTCCCAAATTCCAAATAGGGAGCATGATAGCTAAAATAAGCCACAATACAATCAATGCTATAAAAAATATAAGTACAGGTTCAATAAGTGAAGAAAAACTTTTCAGACTTTTATGAAAGCGTTTTTTATATTGAGCAGTAATGTTCAATAGTACAGTTTCATATTCATTTGTATAGTCAGCTGTATGTAAAAGTTTAATCGTAAGATTATCAAATATTTTACTTGCCGCAAAAGCGTCTGAAATATTTGAGCCATTTTTTATATTTTTGAGAATACCATTCATCATCTCTTTTACATATAAATTATTTACAATATTTTTACTATTTAAAATGGCTACTTGAAATTGATATTTTGATTTTACTATAATACTAATAGATAAAAAAAGTCTATAGAAATGATAATCTTGAATTACTTTACTTAAAATAGGTATTTTTAAAAGTAAAACTTTATCAAAAAAATAACGATACCTTTTAAACAAAAATATAAATACTCCTATTAAAACGAGCAGAAAAATCACAATATATATACTATAATCAGCAAAAACATCTCTTAAGGTCAATAATATTTTTGTGGCTGTTGGTATCTCATCTTTGAGTAAACTAAAAACAAAATCAAAATTTGGTAAAACATAGACAAAAATCATCCCTACTGAAACAAATAAAGAAAGAATTAAAATAAGAGGATACCTCATCACCTCTTGAAATTTTTCACTACTTTGGATATCTTCTTCTAAAATCTCTACTAAAGAATGGATTGATTCTTTAATATTTCCATTTTCAAAACCTAATTTTAGAAAAAGGATAGTGTTATTCCCTAGATAATTTGTATATGGTTTTAATGCTATATCTAAAGGAACCGATGAAGATAATGATTCTTCAATTATTTTCAAAATTTCTCGTATCTTTGTTTCTTGTTGTGACTGTAAAAGCATCTCTATGGATTCACTAAAACTAAGACTAGCACTTAACATAATATCTAATTGAGAGAAAAGTTCAAAAATATCTTTTTTTTTATTTCTTATACTAACAAAATCAAAAGAGAGATTTTTTTGTTCTTTAATATTGACAATATTAGTTGGGAAATTTTTGTGGCTTTGAAGTTCTCTTCTATTTTGTGCTTCCAAATAGAGCGTTTTCATTTTTTGTTTTTCTTGATAGCGTATTTTATATTTTATCATCTATTACTACACTTTACTATAAAATTCTTCTATTGTTGTAATTCCATTTTCTACTAACTTTAGTGCATTTTCTTTCAGAGTTACATAACCATTTTGTTTACAATATTCTTCAATCTCATAAATATTACGATTGTTAGCTATCATTTTAGACAAATCACTGTCTATGCTTAATACCTCAGAGATAATTTGTCTATTGTTATACCCTGTATAATTACACTTTTGGCAGCCATTACTTTTGTATTTATTTGTATCTATATCTTTTATTTTACAATCACTACACAATACTCGTAATAATCTTTGAGATAAAATCATTTTTAAAGTAGTAGCCACCAAGTAACTTTGTGCTTGCAAATCAAAAAGTCTTGTAAGAGTTTCTATAGCATTATTTGTATGTAAAGTGGCGATAACCAAATGTCCCGTTAATGATGCTTGTATAGCTATTTGAAGTGACTCAGTATCACGAATCTCTCCTATGAGTAAAATGTCTGGATCTTGTCGTAAAATATTTTTTAATACTGTTTGATAATCAAGATTTATCTCATTGTTAAGATTTACTTGCATCACACCATCAAGTTTATATTCAACAGGATCTTCAATAGTTATAATCTTTTTGTTTTTTGTATTTAAACTATTAATCATAGAATATAAACTTGTGGTCTTCCCACTTCCTGTAGGTCCTGTTACTAAAATAAGCCCTTGATTAAGATGAATATTTCTTTGAATTGTTTTTAAAGTATCTATATCAAAACCAATGTTTTCAATATCTTTTTGTATATTACCATTATCGAGTATTCTTAATACTATTGATTCTCCATATACTGTTGGCATTGTTGAGATACGAAGGTCATACTCTTTTTCACCTATTTTACGAGTAAATCTTCCATTTAAAGGTATTCTTCTTTGTGAGATATCTAAGTTTCCAAAGTATTTTATAATAGAGCTTATCAAAGCAAACAGTTTATCATCAAAACGAAAAAGTTGTTGTAATTCACCATCTATTCGTATTCTTATAACAACACTATTGTTGAGTGCTTCAAAATGTATATCGCTTGCGTTTTTTTCAATACTAAACGAAAATAACAGATCTATAAAATTAATAATATATGAGTTCACACTATCTTTATGTATATTTTGTAACGAGCTTTGAGCTAAAATAAATAGTTTTTGTTTTAACTCAATATATTGCAATTCTGCCTTAATATATTTTTCTTCAACATATAAACATTTTAAAGGTTTTTGAAATATATCTACAAAATAGTGTAACTCTTCAACTGGAAAAGAAGATGCAACCAATACAGACAATTCATCGTTTCTAATAGGGAGCATATTGTACTTATTTAACGCTTCTTGTGTTGCTATCTCAACTAAAGAATAATCAATATTATAATCTAAAATTTTATTAGTCATAACTTACCTTTTCTGTCACTAATTGTTTTGTTATAAGATTTTTGAATTGTACTTTATCTTTCAAAATCGATAGTATTGTAAAGTTTCCCACACTATCTCTTTCTTTATACCAAATGCCATCGATAAGCACCTCATTTGAAATGATTGCAGTGATTTTTAACTTTATATCTACAGTATTTACTTTTTGTTTTTTTAGTTTGTTCTGTAAAAAAGGATTTGGATTTTTGATTAACTTCTTTGCTAGTGCTGATCTATAAAAATAGCTACTTTGAATCATTATACTCAAAATAGTTTGTTCATTTTCTTCTATCAGTTCAAAGCTATTGATAACAAAATGATTTTCTATTGTAGTTAAGAATTTCATTATTTCAGAATGATTTGCTTCTGTTTTTATATACATACTTTTTTCGAGTATTTTAGACTCTAAAATAGTTGTATTCTTTTCACGGCTTAGGGTATCAATATAATTCATAAGTGAAATATCATCCATTTTAATATATGTATTTGCGTGTTTTTTAACCTTTATCTTAGTATGAGTATTGGTACTCAAAGATTGAGGATTTATAAATGTAACAATATCACTAGAAAACACAACAATAAAAGAATATAGTATCATTACAATTATATAAATTTCTATTTTTTGCAAGGTTTTTAATGCTTGAAATTTACTTTTAATACTCAATTATCACATCCATACTATATAGCTTATTCTCAGAACTAAAAACCAATGACTTTAGCTGTATATTCTTGTTATATTTATTCAAAAGTTTTAGTAAACTTTGCTTATTTGTATCATACAGTGTTGTTTTTATTTTGTTGTTTGTATAGGAGATTTTTTTTATATACATTGTATTTACTTCGATATAAGAAAAAAGTTCATGAGCTTTTTTAAAAGGTTTATTCAGTGGTGGAATCTTGTGTTTATTAGTTTTTGGTTTATCTTGTATCTCCGGATAATCATTTTGTGTAAACTGATACATTAGAAACAGCAACAATAGAAAAGAACTTATTCCTAAATATACAGTAAAAACCACAAAAGATTTATCTTCATACAATGCTACTTCTAATTGATTATAAGGTTTGTATTTTTTTAAATCAAAATTGTTTAACAAAGAAGATGGCACAATTAATACTTCAAAATCATCCAATTTATAAATTTGTTTTATATAATCTATAATCTCCTCATCAGAAGTATTTGAAATATTTTTTAAACACAACAATGATTCATTTTCAAATAGTGCAAAATAGTTATCTGTTATATACAAACTTTGAACTTTACTTCTTGAAAGAAGATAAGGCAAAATAAAAGGCTCTAAAATAGTATCTTGAGTCATTTTATCATATAAAAATATTTCATAAGTTGAGGAATGAGTTATATAAGTATAGTAAAAAAAGCTATTTTTGGTGTAACTAAGTTCGCTATTTAAAATATTTGTTCGTAAAAATTTAAAGAGATTTTTCTTGTGAATTTTTTCAGTGACCTTAATGCTTAATGTGTTTATTTCACTAGCATTAAGGAGTTTCATTTTAAAACTTTACCGTTTTAGTCAAAGTTATATCCCATCTCACTTAAAGAGTTTTTATTTTTAGTCCACCCTTTTTTCACTGAAACAAAAAGTTCTAGGTAAACTTTCTTTTGAGTAAGTCTTTCTATTTTTTTTCGTGCATTGTAACCTATTCTTTTGATTGCAACTGCACCCTTACCGATGATCATCCCTTTTTGAGTAGATTTTTCTACAACAATAGTAGCTTTTATCACATCTACATTGTCTTTCTCTTCTACCCTATCAATTATAACATCTGCTTCATAAGGTATCTCATCAGAGATATTATCAAAAATTGATTCTCGTATAAACTCTCTATAAATCTCTCTTAAATGAGATGTCGTCATAATTTCAGTATCATAAAGTGGTGGTGATTCTGGTAAATGTTTTACAATAGCATTTAAGATATCTTTTTCCTTAGTTCCTTTTTTAATCGAAACAGGAATTAAAGATTCATATTTATCATCGAACTTCTTATACTCTTCAATTTTATCAAAAAGTTCAGTATCATTCACAAAATCTGTTTTTGTCAAAAGTAAAATGTGTTTTGTATTTTTTGTGTTCTTTACTAAAAAATCTTCATAATGCTTCACTTTATCTGTAACAGGTGCAAGATATAAAATCAAATCACAATCACCAATTGCCTTTAGTGCTTCTTCTAGCATAAATTGATTTATTAGTTTTTCATTTTCATGGATACCTGGAGTATCTATAAACACAATTTGATCATCTTCATTCATCACAATTACATTTGATCTTTTTCGTGTTGCATTTGCTTTATGTGAAACCATAGTTATCTTTTCACCAACTAGCCAGTTTAATAATGAACTTTTTCCTGCATTTGGTCTTCCCACCGTTGCTACAAATCCACATTTTGTATTTGTCAAATTTTTTCCTTTTTCTTTTACTGTTTATTAGTTTTCAGTCAAACAATTTATTTTATTTTAAATACTTTGAAATATATATTATTATACAATACTTTTAATGAAAGATAAACTATTTGAAAAACCAATAAAAAAACAATTTGAATTTGATGAGGATGTTGCATCTGTATTTGACGATATGCTTAGCCGTTCAGTTCCTCACTATGAAGATATGCTAAATCTCACAACTGCTTTTGCTTTGAAGTATACTCAGGAAAATAGTACTATTTATGATCTAGGTTGCTCAACAGCAACTACACTTATAAATATAGCAAAAAACTCAAATACTTCTTTAAACTTAATTGGTATTGATACTTCAAATGCAATGCTCAATAGAGCAAAACACAAGGCAAATGCCTATGGTATAGATATAAAGTTTATTGAGGATGATATCTTTAATGTTGATTTTCAATCATCAAATGTCATTATCTCAAATTATACTTTACAATTTATTCGACCACTCCAAAGAGAAGAGTTAGTAAAAAAAATTTACGATTCGCTTGAAATTGGTTCTATTTTTATATTTAGTGAAAAAGTAATTACCGATAATAAAACTTTAAACAAACAATTTATAGATGAATACTACGACTTTAAAAAAACACAAGGATATAGTGAATTTGAGATATCTCAAAAACGAGAAGCATTAGAAAATGTACTTATTCCATATAGTTATGAAGAAAATAAAAAAATGATTTTGGATGCAGGATTTTCAAACTTTGACTGTATTTTCAAGTGGGTGAATTTTGCTACTTTTGTAGCGATTAAGTAATAAACAATATAAAAACTTAAAAGGACTAAAAGTTTTTATATTTTAATTATCATTGTTAAATTTCGTACTGAAAGTATAAGAAATGAAAATGAAATGAAAATGAAATGCAGAATATTGTAAAACTTTCTCTCTACACTTACTTCCTGATGTTCAAAATTATTAATCACTAGTTAAAAAGATTAATTTTTATGATTTATCGTATATTTCGTACCTCTTCCTGTTGTTCCTTCAATTTTTTTGATACAAGCTTTTTCAAGTAAATCACTTAGGTCTCTTGATGCATTTGTTTCTGCAGTATTAGCAATTTTTACATATTTTTTCTTTGTTAAATCACCTTTAAAATTCTCACTACCTATATCTAAAAATCTATTTAGTACTTTAATTTGTCTTGCATTTAATTCATCATCTCTATGATCATCCCAAAACTTTGTTTTTTCAACAATGTATGATAATTGTTTTTGCGCATCCAATAAAGAGTGATGTAGAGTTTTAAAAAACCACTCCATCCAGTATGTAATGTCTAAAGGCTCATCTTTTTGAAATCTACCTGTTGTTTTGTCTAGTGCATTATAGTATTCTTTTCTATCTTCATAAATACTCTTTGACATAGTATAAATTTTTGAAAAAGAAGATTTTTCCAGTTTAGACAAAACTCTATCTGTTAAAGCTCTAGTTATACGACCATTTCCATCATCAAAAGGGTGAATAATTACAAACCAAAGATGTGTAATTGCTGCTTTTTCTAAAGAGCTAGGTGATTCATTAAACCATCTAATAAAACTATTCATTTCTTGATCTAATGTATCATAAGGTGGTGCTTCGTAATGAATCTTTTCCTTTCCATAATCACCTGATACAACTTGCATAGAGCCATCACCTCTGAATTCGGCTACTTTTATTTTAGACAATCCACTGTAACCCTTTTCAAACATTGCATGATGCCAAGCAAATATTTTTTCTAAATTTAAAGCTTCATTATAATGGGTATTAGCATCAATTAATATCTCTACATAATTGTCTTCTTTCCTAATAGCATTGTAATGCTCATGTGATTCTAGTCCAAGTTTTTGTTTAATAGAAGAACGCACACTTTGTCTATTTAATATTTCACCTTCTATTTGACAACTAGCAATTATCTCATTTTCAAGGGTAGTAGCTAAAGAGTATTTTGTACTTTCTTGGTCCATCAAAAGCATAAAAGTTTTTAGCTTACCTTGCTCATATGCGATATCTCTTAATATTAGCGATAATTTATCTTTATCATATTTAAAATTAGGATACTCTTCGTATTCCCAAATCCATTTTTGTTTTTTCATAGAATCATTTTAACTAAATTAGTATGAAAAAGCAAACTTTACATACCAAATAACGGTATGTAAAATCATCTTTATCGTATCATTAACTCAAAAAAATTTAAAATCCATTATTCATTGAATATGCTCCAATTCTTAACTCTTTTTGGAACAGACTATTTTTTAGTAAAATATGATATACCTTACTTTTCAGAGAACATCAAAGCTTAGGGCTTTATTAGTTTTTATCTTGTTGAAAAAAGTATAAAAATACTTCAAAATGAAGCACTTTTTGGCACAAAACTTAAATTTATAATTGAGTATAAATACTTAACATTAAAGAAGAGCCTAAAATAGCAGTTGCAAGTATTTCTGCCATTTCATTTCGAGTTAGTTGTCTATTGTTTTCAAGTTGTCCTTGATGTGCAATATCATTTCTATAGTTTATATATACTTTTATTTTGTCTAATACATCATTGTCGATACTATTGATATTTTTTATTTGACAAATCTCATTTATGAAATTATCAAGCATATATGAAAATGGTACATATTCTTTGTTTTTTATTTTTTCGATTGCTTTTCTTTTATCCCTATTTAAATAACAATAGCTAGCAAAATTATTAGTAAATTCTTTATAGCATATTTGTTTACATATAAGTTCTAATGCTCTATTTGCATTCATAATCAACTCATATGGTTTATTGTCAATATAATCATTTAATGTATTCATTAAATTTTTAGTATTTAAATCATCTATATCCTTATCAAGCCATTTCACTGTTACAACTAATTTATTGTCTATATCAGAAGGAAGTTTATCAGCAAAAAAATTTGTTGCATAAAAACTGAGAATATTATCGTGTATGATAGTCTGAGTATATCGAGTGTTATTTGGTATTGGTGTTAACATAAATAAATTACAATTAGGAGTTAAATTAATATCTAATATTTTTGAATCTGCAGCTTGGAATGACCCCAATAAACTAGACATAATTTAATTCAGTAAATTAATATATCAATGATAAGAATCATTGTAAAATTTGCAAAGGTTAAAAAATGGCAAGAATAGTATATAGTGAAGAATTTA
>Ga0193963_1001596_pt1 | contig 11193 bp, 9 predicted proteins | sample FB_6_MG_FD_140359 | JGI IMG/M metagenome (GOLD analysis project Ga0193963, IMG submission 140359) | Microbial mat bacterial communities from the Broadkill River, Lewes, Delaware, United States - FB_6_MG | ecosystem: Environmental > Aquatic > Freshwater > River > Microbial mats | place: USA...
CAGGAGTAATGATATCACTTGTGATATTAGGTCTTAGTGGCTGTTCGAGTCAACCAACACCAAAAGAGCTAACAACATGGAAAAAAGAGTGTAAAAAAATACAAAATGACAATGAAGATAGTCATTTTATATTTGCTCAAGGTGAGTGTTTAGAGTACTATGAATCAAAAGGTAGTAAAAAAGATGAAATCACAGTTCTGATTCACGGAAGTTGGCCTAGAGGAAGTGATCCATTAGAAAGAAGATATGCCCAAATTGCAGATGATATGTCAAGAGAAACATCTATCACTACACTTGCTTTGGCTATGCCTGGATATTCATATAGTACAAGCAATAGATACAAAGATATGTCTTGGAGAGAAAATAAAACAGTCATACCAGCAGAAGAAGAGTTTGTTAAAATTGTAGCAAGTTTTATCCAAAAACTAAAGACTAAATACCATGCTAAAAAAGTTAACATCTTTGGTAAATCATCAGGGGCAATGCTTGGTGGAATAATATCTGGATATCAACCAGGACTAATTGATAAGTATATTTTGATGGGTGGAGCATACGATGTATACTTTACTTATAGACATAACAACTGGGGTACAAAAAATCCTGGTCTTTTATCCTCTGTTGATTTTGTATCAGATGTAAAAAAAGATGCACAATTTTTAATAATAGCTGGTGAAGATGATAGAAAAGCACCACCTTTATTTGCAACTCAGTATAAAAAAAGATTAAACAATGAAGAGATAAATGCAGAAGTATTAGTTATTCAAGGCGCTAAACATAGCAGTTTAGAAACAAACTATGAAGTTTTAGAAGCAACTTACAAATTTTTAAATAAGTAAAAAAGGAAAACAATGTTCAAACTACAAAATTTTAAGAAAATAATAGCTATATCAATATTAGCTTTAAGCATAAGTGCACAGGCAAAGATGGAGTATCCTGATGCAACAAACTTAGACTCAGTATCATTTTTAAATGCTTCAGAATTAAAAGAGCTGTATTCAAACAAAACAATGAGTGGTAAAAATCTAAAATTCAAAAAAAAGATAGAAATATTTTACAATGAAAATGGAACATACAAAGGAACAGTAGCAAGTGGAAAGAAAAAAGTTTCTGGAAAATGGTTCGTTAAAGACAATGGTTCTATATGTTTTAAAAAAAAGATGAGAACTAACTGTAAAAAAGTATATAAAGATGGTGATCATTATATTATCATAAAAAATAATAAGATGACTAGTAAAGTACAATTTAAATAATACTCTTCAAAACCTCCATAATCTATCTTAAATACAATAGATTATGGTTAAATTCAAAACAAAATTCTTAACTTATACCAAGAAATATAAACTATACTTAATAATATTATTATATAAATATAACTTATAATTTTACTAGATTAAACAAGTAAAAATATGTTAAAATTTCGCCATTAAAAAAAAGGAAATTTTATGAAAAATAAAAAAATGGTATTATTCTCCATTATAGCTTTAGTCTTAATCTTTGTAGGTATTGGTTATCAATACAAAAAAAGTGAAGCAGACAAATTAACAGCATTGGCAAAAGAAAAAGCGATGTTATTTAAAAGAGATTATTCTTATACTATTGGTCCAGATGATGCGAAGGTTCAATTAGTTGAGTTCTTTGACCCTGCTTGTGAGACATGTGCTCAGTTTCACCCATATGTAAAAGATATAATGAAAAAAAATGAAGGAAAAATTCAATTAGTTCTTCGATATGCTCCATTTCATAATGACTCTGATAAAGTTGTTGCTATGTTAGAAGCAGCAAGAAAACAAGGTAAGTTTTTAATAGCATTAGAAAATGCATTTAAAATTCAGGCATATTGGGCAAGCCATGGTACTCCAAATCTTGATGTTCTTTGGAGATCATTACCAAGTCTTGGTTTAGATATGGAACAACTGATAAAAGACCTAAAAGATCCTGAAATTCAAGGAATCATTGCACAAGATATTGCAGATGGAAAAGTTTTAGGTGCAACAAAAACACCCTCGTATTATGTAAATGGTAAACCTCTTCAACAGTTTGGCTTACGTCAATTAAAAGAGTTAATAAATCAAGAACTAAATAAATAATACAAAAAAAGGAGTTGCAAAATTTGCAACTCCTTTTTTATTTCAAGTATTATTGATTATTTTAAATCACATTTTCCAAATGCACAACGAAAATATCGAACAACCATAAATACAAAAAATAAAGCAATTCCTATCTCAAATGTTTTATATAAAATCTCCATATTCATCCTTACTTAATTTATAAAGAATTATATCAATAAACTCTTTACTTTATACACCTTACACCATATCTATCTTTTTTATAGTACCAATCCTCTTTACCATCACCAAAATAAAATGGAAAAGCAGCTAGTTTATTCTCTTTTACTTCTGTACTTGTCCAATAAGATACAGACAATTCAAACCCTGGTACTTCAGAACTTTTATTGTATTTATTCCATAGTTCTTTAAATTGTTTTTTACTTGGAAGTTTTCCATTTTGTTTTGTACAGTATGCATTAGCATCTTTCCAACTCATTCTTGTAGAAGCTTCTTTTAACCATACTAAATCTTGAGCATATGTAAAACTTGTCAGTAAAATTGTTGTTACTAAAACTTTTTTGAATGTTAAAAACATCATATTTTTATCCTTTTTTCTATTATTATTTTAAAATATTTGTGAGTTTACAATAATTTTAGTTTTATATTTATAAAATACAATTAAAAACATACATCTATTAAGGCACCATAGAAACTGACTTTTGGTCACTTTTTAAGATAATTTTATTATAACATTTAGTAAATACAGAATATAATATTATATTATACGTAAGAGGTAAAGAAAAGAGGTATATATTTAGAAAGACAAATAGAATAAAAGTAGAAAAGAATAAGATATTTAAAAAGCTAAGATAAAAATATCTTAGCTTTTGTTTTTATAAAGAATCTAATGTTTTAACTAGATTTTTTGCAAGATTTTTGTAGTTTCTGATATTTAAAAGTCTATCTTGACCATTTTGACCAACTTTTGATACTTCATCTTTTGTTAAAGTTATAATATATTCAATTTTTTCTTGAATAGATTCTTTTGTAAAGTTACAAAACCATGCATCATATTCATCTGTAAATACTCTATTGTTATTTGCATTATTTGTCATAAAACATGGGATTGAAGAAGTATAGTAATCCAAAATTTTAACAGGTGTAGAAGTATTAAATAAAGGGATATCTGGTAAAAGAGAAACTCCAATATCAGCTTGTGCAATTAGATCAAGTAATTCATCTTTTGACTGTGCATTGTGCACTTCAATTTTATTTTTGATTGACGGATAAGTATTGATAATATTTTGAGTATACTCAGGATCTTTTGTAGATATCATCAGTTTCCACTTATTCGTTCTTACTTGAGAAAATGCATTCAATACAACATCAAACTCTCTTAATTTGTCTAAAGTACCTGCATAAAAGAATCGTTTTTCATCATCATTATGTTGTATATTTTCATGTAATCTTTCAGGATCAATACACAATGGAGATATAAATGTCTTGATTGTTACATCATCAAAGTATTCCTCTTTCATTCTTTGAGATGTTGGTAAGAATAGATCACATTGATTGATCATATTTGTTTCTGAAAATGTTTTAATTTTATTTTGTACTATATCTAAAAAGCTTGTTTTATTGTTTGCTTGATCCACTTCCATCTTTGCTCTTCTTTTAGGAAAAGACAATCTGTAACCAACTTTATAATTGTATTTTGATCTACTTTTTAAAACAGACTTCAAAATTGTACCAATATTTCTTACTACAACATAAGAGTACAAAGATACATCTATCTCATTTCTATTTAACTCTTCCATTATTTCTGATTGAAACTTTGATGGAACAACAAATCTATTTTCTTTTAATTCTGTATCGGATTTAAAATCTGAAAAATAAACTATATCAACTTCACAGTATTCTTTTAAATATTTTTCGAACAATGGTCCAATAAAACTATGATCGGTATACTCTTCTTGATCCGTAATGTATAAAAATTTTTTCATAAAGCACTCCTATTTATTATAATGATATAAATAAATGTTATCATAAACTAAACGAAAATAAGAGTGTTTGTAAAATACTTTGATTAATATATGATGAAGTAGTTACTTTTTTACCATTAACATATCTCTTATTCAACTAAAAGTTCATCATAAAAGTTAAAATTCTTAGATATTTGTACATTTTATACAAATTGTACTATTTTAGAACAATTTAACCTATAATTAAAGAAGTAAAAAACAAGGTAGTGAAAAAAATGCCCAATTTTCTCTTATATTGGGACACTCTGTCATATAAATTCTAATAATAATTTTATTTTCGATATAATATTCCAAATAGAAATAAATTATAAGGTGGAGTTATGGGAAATAAGTATGAAGTTGTTATAGTTGGTGGAGGAATATCTGGAGCTGCACTAGCATACGAGTTAGCGAGATATACAGATATTAAAAGTATCTGTGTTATAGAAAAATATGAGGGGATAGGTATATTAAATACATCAGGAAGAAGTAATTCTCAAACTATCCACTTTGGAGATATCGAAACGAACTACACTTTAGAAAAAGCTGCTGTAACTAAGCAAACTGGTAAAATGGTTGAAAAATACTGTTTACAACATGGACTAGAAAATGATGTTATGCATTCTCATCAAAAAATGGCACTAGGTGTTGGTGACAAAGAAGTAGAATATATGCTAAACAGATATACGGAATTTAAAGACCTATTTCCAAATCTTCAAGTATGGGATAAAGAAAAACTAAAAGAGCTTGAGCCAAGACTTATTTTTGATCAAAATGGAAAAGAGAGACCTGAAACAGTTGTAGGTGTTGGTTCTATTGGAGAATGGACAACTGTTGATTTTGAAAGAATGGCCAAAAGCTTAATTGAAAAAGCACAAGAGGAAGAGGGAACAACTGTTGATGTACTTTTAAATACAAAAGTTGAAAAAATGGCAAAAGATGGTGAGAAATTTATCGTAACAACTTCTGGAAAAACTATTGAGGGAGACTTTGTTGTTGCAAATGCGGGAGCTCATTCTCTTTTATTAGCACATGAGATGGGATATGGTCATGAATTTTCTTGTTTACCAGTTGCGGGAAGCTTTTATCTAACAAATGACACAATGTTAAATGGTAAAGTTTATATGGTACAAAATCCAAAACTTCCATTTGCTGCACTTCATGGAGACCCAGATATTTTAGAAGATGGTCTTACAAGATTTGGACCAACTGCACTTGTTATGCCTAAACTTGAAAGATATAGAGCACCACTTTTAGATTTAGACTTCTGGAAAACACTAAGACTTGATGGAACTATTATAAAAATCTTATTTGATCTTATGAGTGATAGTGATGTAAGAAATTATATATTAAGAAACTTCTTATTTGAAATCCCATATTTCAATAAATTATTATTTGTAAAAGATGCTAAAAAAATCATCCCAGCACTTACGGCTGATGAGATTCGATATGCAGACGGATTTGGTGGTGTTAGACCTCAAGTTCTAAATAAAGTAGAGGGTAAACTTATGCTAGGGGAAGCTTCTATTAATACAGGTGAAGGGATTATCTTTAATATGACTCCATCACCAGGAGCTACAAGTTGTCTTGGAAATGCGAAAAGAGATGTTCTAAATGTTACAAAATTCCTTGGAAAAACTTTTGATTTAGAAAAATTCGAAAGAGAATTAGTTGAAAAAGTTCCAGAACCAGGAAATGTAGATAAAGATGAGCAGATGAAAAATGTTGCTAAAATTAGAAGTCAAATGAAAAACTAAAAAGTTATTAAACTTTGAAAATAAAAAGGATAGTTGTTTTGACTATCCTTTTTTTATATCTTTTTACAGCCTTGATATGTTAAACTTACTTACGTATACAAAGAGATGTTTAAACGTAGATGTTTTTGTGTCTTGTAAAAAAGGTATGGGTAAAATAAGATGATACATATTTATGAAAATAAAACATTATGTAAAATTGTATTAGAAGATAACTGTACAAAGGAAGATACAACAAAGTTAATACTTTTTATAAAAAAAGATATTGACATAAAGATAACATTTCTTAATATAAATCATCTAAAATCAAATATCATACACTGTTTAAATACTCATAAAAATAAACTAAAACTCTTTACAAATAGCAAGTCGCTATGGTTGTACCTAAAAAAATTATCAATTGATATAATATATAGCTATCATAAAAAAAACACCTATTTACAACATGACACCATAAAAGCAATTGGGATTGGGGGAAGTGCTGGATCATTACGAAATATTATCAAAATACTTAAAGCACTCCCTTTAGCAGATATCTCTATATTTATAGTTATGCATATTCTTCCACATGAAAAAAATAATTTGGTTGAAATTTTACAACAAACTACAAACTATATGGTTAAAGAAGCATTTCATGGAGAAACAATAAAAACAAAACATATCTATATTGCATCCCCAGACTTTCATATGAGGATTGAAAAAACACGTATATATCAATCACATAAAGAAAAAGTTAATTTTTGCCGTCCTGCTATTGATGTACTATTTAATACCTTAGCTATTGAATACAAAAGTACACTTTTAGCAATCATCACTTCTGGATATTTAGATGATGGATGCAAAGCCTTAGCAGAGGTAAAACAGCAACATGGAACTGTAATCATTCAAAATCCTGATCAATGCGAAGCAAATGATATGCCACGCAATGCAATTACAACAAATAACTATGACTATATTCTAGATTTAGATAATATTTCAAGTTATATAAATGATAAATTAAACTCTACGTTGAATTTAGAAGATAGAGTTCTTAGCTTTACACAAAAGATAGAAAAAGTTTATGGATACGATTTTACTCAGTATGATCAAAATTTGCTATCTAGAAGAATTGAACTTTTAAGAAAAGAACTAAAGATAGAAAGTTTCAACGAATTTGAAAAGCTCCTATTAGGAGAAAAAGAGATTTTTGAATTGTTATTTGAAAAGTTATCAATAAATGTAAGTGAATTTTTTAGAGATGGTACGATATTTGAACAATTTAGAGACGAGATTGTACCTATTCTTAATACATATCCACATATTAGAGTTTGGAGTAGTGGTTGTTCAGCAGGTCAAGAGCCCTACTCTATAGCAATACTTTTAGATCAAATGGGTCTTTTAAATAAATCAATAATCTATGCAACAGACTTCAATGAATTGATTATTAATCAAGCAAAAAATGGACTTTTTTCAATAAAGGACTATCAAGTTTGTAAACAAAATTTTAAAAAAATTGGTGAAAAAAAAGATATAGACGAGTGGTTTTATAATAATGGGAATTATGTAGAGATTAAAGATAAGATTAAAAATAAAGTTCAATTTTTCCAACACAACTTAGTAACTGATGGAGAAGTCAATGAATTTCATATAATTTTTTGTAGAAATGTCCTAATCTATTTTGATAAAAAGCTACAAAATAGAGTTATAAAACTGATAAACAGTTCACTTATACGAAATGGTTTTTTGGTCCTAGGAAACTCAGAACATATAATTGACACAACTTATTTTAAGCGACAAAAAAGTAAATATACAAATAAAATATTTAAAAAAACAAAAAATTGGATAGAAAAGTAAATATTTTAATAGATAAAGGGAAAATAGCTCATAAATTGATATTTGCACTATTTACTTTTTTAAATTTCATCTTTATATGATAAACTGACAATATAATTACAGGAGCCTTTATGAAACCATTCCATTTTGAAAATCAATTTTCATCACAACTTTTACATGAAACAGTAAATCATCCAAATATAAAAGTAGGAAAGTTCTCTTATTATTCAGGGTACCACCACAAACATGATTTTAAGCAATGTGTACGATACTTGCATGAAAAGAGAAAAGATGTTGATAAATTAATCATTGGTAATTATTGTTCTATAGGTTCGGGTGCTGTATTTATGATGGCTGGAAATCAAGGACATCGTAAAGACTGGGTGAGTACCTTTCCTTTTTATTTTCAAGCAAATATATTTAAATCTTCAAAAAATGCTTTTGAAAAAACAGGAGATACTATAATTGGAAATGATGTTTGGATAGGCTCTGAAGCTATGATCTTATCAGGTATTACAATTGGAGATGGTGCAATAATTGCAGCTCGTGCAGTGGTGACAAAAGATGTGCCGCCTTACGCAGTAATAGGTGGAAATCCAGCTACACTTATAAACTATAGATTTAATAAAGAAGAGATAAAACAATTATTAAATATAAAATGGTGGAATTGGGAAGAGGAAAAAGTAAAAGAGTGTATGCCTCTTATTTGTAGTCCAAATATCCAAAACTTATGGGAATATTGGACTAAAAATAAAAAACAACTAGCCGAATAAATATACTCTATTTACCTAAAGCTTGAATTAAAGTTCTCCGTCTATCGTTTACTCCATTTACAAAAATAGTTGGAGTACCTTGAACCATCACAGCTTCTCCCATATCAACATCCGTTACAATTTCATCTTTTACATCTGCTTTATTTAGATCAGCTACTGTAATTTTTGTTTTAAAAACATCATTGAAACCATCTAAAATATTTTTTGGATTTGTTTGTCTTACATTAAAATACTGACTAAAATCTGTTGCATATATTTTAGACTCAATATCTTTGATACCTTTTTGTTTTGCAACAATCATTGCTCTACTTAAAGTTTCAGCTGCTGGATGAATAGTTAATAGTGGAAAATGATAATAATACAAAGCGATATCTTTTGAATTTCTTTTTACTTTATCTATAATAGCTGGTAATGCTTGTTTACAAGCTGGACATAAAGGGTCTGAAAATACTACTACTTTATTTTTTGCATTTGCATCCCCTGCTATTAGATGATCTTTTTTGTAGTAAGATTTAGTAACTTTTGGCATAAGAACCTCTTTGAAACTTCTTCCTGTTTTCATATTTATCATATCCATTGAAAAGCCATCACCATTACTAAAAAACATATCTTTTGCTTCAACAATTCCTTGACCAGGCACATCAGCTTTGATATTAAGTATATATCCATACCAACCTTTTATAGATAAAGCCTCTTTTGTAACAATATCAATATTTTTTATAGTGATACCCTCACTTTGAGTAAATCTTGCTTTTTCAAAAGCGATAACTTTTTTATCCACTTCTGCACTAGCAAATAGTGCAGACCCTAATAGTAAAGTTACTATTGTTAAACGTAATGATTTCATAAAATTTCCTTTTTATTAATTATAATTTAATCTTTTGTTATTATACAAAAGTTTTGTGTAGTATTTGTGAAGAGTAAAATATATTTTAGCTTTTTTTAATATGTTATACTAATATTTTAATATAACACAAAATCAATTATACACTTTAAGAAAATTTATATTACTATTCGTTTATCAAAACTAAGGCTTTTCTTGACACTAGAACAAAAACTACAAAATCTACCCATTTCTGCTGGAATATACCAGTATTTTGATAAAGATGGCAAACTATTATATATAGGAAAAGCCAAAATACTAAAGAATCGTGTAAAAAGTTACTTCAAGTTTACACCACATCTGCAACCATCACCAAAAGTAAGTGATAGAATATACAAAATGATATCAGAAGTTCACGATATGCACTATATCGTTGTAGATACAGAAAATGATGCATTGATACTTGAAAACTCTCTTATAAAGCAACTAAAACCAAAATACAATATACTTTTACGTGATGATAAAACCTATCCGTATATTTATCTAGATACAAGTGAAGATTTTCCACGTTTAGAGATCACTAGAAAAATCCTTAAGAAAAAGTCTATCAAATACTTTGGACCCTTTAGTACAGGCTCTAAAGACTTACTTGATAGCATCTATGAAATTGTTCCTTTAGTTCAAAAAAAAGCATGTATCAAAACACAAAAAGCATGTATGTTTTATCAAATCAAAAGATGCTTAGCTCCTTGTGAGGGTAAAATAAACAAAGAAGAATACAAAAAGATTTTAGACGAAGCACTCTACTACATCACAAACAAAGCTAAAATAATAGAAAAACTAACAGTTAAAATGGAAGCATATAGTGAACAATTTAGATTTGAAGATGCTCTAAAGATGCGAGACAGAATACAAACTATCTCAAAGTCTCAAATAAAATCTACACTTGATTTTGCTAAAGATGAAGACCTAGACCTTTTTGCAGTACAACAGTCTGATACAAAAGCAGTAGTTGTAAAGATGTTCATACGTGGTGGAAAACTTATCTCCACAACACATAACTTTGTAAATATCACAGATATTACATCAGTACAAGAGATATATAAAACTGCAATAGTTAACTACTACAATGAAGAGTTACCTACGATTCCATCAAATATTATCATCTGTGAAGATATACAGTATATAGAAGAACTAGAAGATTTTATCTCAAGTAAATATAATAAAAAAGTAACAATAACCCTCCCTAAAATAGGTACAAAAAAGCAATTAACACAAGTAGCTATAAATAACTGTGTAGAGCTATTGAAAATCGATAAGAGCAATACAAACAGTATCATCTATAAACAGCTAAAAGAGTTATTTAGCCTCGATAATACCCCTACAAGATTTGAGTGCTATGATAATTCACAAATGATGGGACAAGCTAAGGTAGGAGCTATGATTGTGTGGGATAGAGATAAGTTCTTCAAAGAGGATTATAGATTATACAATTTAGAAGCCAATGATGAGTATGGACAAATGAGAGAACTCTTAAGTAGAAGAGTTGAAAGATTCAAAGAAAATCCAGCTCCAGACCTCTGGGTTATTGATGGTGGTGCAACGTTACTAAAACTTGCTTACGATATAGCCCAAAGTGTTGGGGTCAATCTTGAGATTATTGCAATTGCAAAAGAGAAGATTGATGCAAAAGCGCACAGAGCAAAAGGTAGTGCAAAAGATATCATATATACAAAAGATGAAGTTTTTAAATTAGAAACTTCAGATAAGAGACTACAATTTATACAAAGATTAAGAGATGAATCACACAGATCTGCTATAGGATTTCATAAGAAACAAAAGAGACGTGAAGACAAACAAATCTCACTTTTAAGTATAAAAGGTATTGGTGAAGCAAAAGTGAAAAAATTGTTAAACTATTTTGGTACTTTTGAACAAATAAAAGAAGCTGATTTTGACCAA
>Ga0193963_1001597_pt1 | contig 11184 bp, 10 predicted proteins | sample FB_6_MG_FD_140359 | JGI IMG/M metagenome (GOLD analysis project Ga0193963, IMG submission 140359) | Microbial mat bacterial communities from the Broadkill River, Lewes, Delaware, United States - FB_6_MG | ecosystem: Environmental > Aquatic > Freshwater > River > Microbial mats | place: USA...
AACACATAAATTGCATCTTGAAAAAGAGATTGCTTTAGGACAAAAATTATTTTTTGATACAATATTATCAAAAAACAATACTCAAAGTTGTGCCACCTGTCACAATCCTCAGCATGGATTTGTTGATAATCGAGATAATGGAGTTCAAGGTGCTGGGAGTTTGGGAGATGATCAAAAAAGTATAGGTGATAGAAATACGCCAACTGCATCGTATGCAATGTTTTCACCCAAGTTTCATTTTGATGAGAAAAAGGGTCAATATGTTGGAGGTCAATTTTATGATGGGAGAGAACATACTTTAAAAGGGCAAGCAGGTGGACCTCCTACAAATCTTGTGGAGATGGGAATACCAACAAAAGAATTTTTAGCTAAAAGATTAGAAGAAGATAAGTTATATAATCAAGAGTTTAAAACTTTATATGGTGATGATATTTTTGAGAACTCTGATAAAGCATACGAGATGATGGCACAAGCAATTGCATCTTTTGAAACAACAAAAGAGTTTGCCCCGTTTGATAGTAAATATGATAGATTTTTAAGAGGTGAATATGATTTGACTGTTTTAGAAGATTTAGGACGAACTTTATTTTTTAGCAACAATAATAATAATTGTGCTTCATGTCATGTACTTAAAACAGAAGATGCACCATACGAAACATTTACAAACTATCAATACCACAATATTGGTGTACCACAAAATAAACTTTTAATGGAAAAAAATGTAGTAGACCCAAAAAACTTTGTTGATCATGGTTTGATGCAAAACCCTTTAGTAAAAGAGTTGCCAAATGCAAAAGAATTTGATGGAAAAATTAAAGTACCAACACTTCGAAATATTGCAATAACTGCACCTTATATGCATAATGGTGTTTTTAAAGATCTTGATACGGTTGTTAGATTTTATGATAAATATGTAAATAAAGAACAAAAAATAAATCCAGAAACAAACAAACCATGGGCAGAACCTGAAGTTGCTATTGGTAAAGATGATATGGATTTACTTACAAATGCAAAAGCATTAAATGAAAGAAAAATAAAAGCGTTGGTAGCTTTTATGAAAACTTTAACAGACAAACGATATGAATATTTACTAGAAGAGGAAAAATAGATGTTAAAAAAATTATTGATAATAAGTGTTTTATGGAGTACTTTTTTAAGTGCTAGTGAGGTTGTAAATGTTTATTCTCATAGACATTATGCTGTTGATAAACAACTTTATAAAAAGTTTTATAAACAAACAGGGATAAAAGTAAACCTTTTAAAAGCATCATCAGCTGAGTTAATACAAAGAATTGCAAAAGAGGGTAAATTTACAAAAGCAGATGTTCTTTTAACAACAGATGTAGGGATGCTAGAATTAGCACGAAGTAAAGATATTTTTGTAGCTACTCAATCAGATTTTTTGAATAAAACAATTCCTGCACATTTAAAAGATAAAGATAATTTATGGTTTGCACTTACAAAACGGGCTAGAATTATAGCCTATAATATTGATGAGGTGAATGCAGATGAATTAAGTACTTATAGTGCTTTAGGTGAAGAGAAGTGGAAAGATAGAATTGTTGTTACTAAAGCAACTGAAGTTTATAATCAATCTTTGTTGGCATCATTTATTGTAAATGACGGATCAGAAAAAGCTTATGAATGGGCAAAAAAAATAAAAAATAATATGGCACGAACACCAAGAGGAGTAGATAAAGATAGTTTAAGAGCTATTGCATCTGGAATTGGTGATGTTGCTATTGTGAATACATATTATGTAGGACAAATGATAAAAGGACGAAGTTTTTCAGATCGTGCAACTTCAGAAATGATAGGTATATTTTTCCCAAATCAAGGGGTAAATGAAAAAGGAACACATATAAATGTTTCAGGGGCTGGTGTTGTAAAATATAGTAAACATAAGGAAAATGCGGTTAAATTTATCGAATTTTTAGCAAGTGTTGAAGCACAAGAACTATTTGCAAAAGAAAACTTTGAATATCCTGTAAATCCAAATGCAAAAATGTCACCACTTTTAGAGTCATGGGGCGCTTTTAAAGAAGATAAAACAAGTTTATATAAAGTAGGTAATAAAAATACTGAGGCTGTAAAAATGTTCAATCAAGTTGGTTGGGATAGATAGATTATTAGTATATAAATACTAGGAAAGTCTGAGTTTAAAAAAGGTATAATGATAAAAAATATAGAAGGATATATTCAATGAATAAGAATCTTGATACTTTAGAGATTAAATTATTTAAGTTCAATCATAGTGTTGACTATTTACCATACTATAAAACTTATAATATAGAGTATACTCAAGACGAATCTATATTTGATATTTTAAATAAAATAAATAGCTATGAAAGTTTTTCTTATGAGTCTTTTGAAAAATGTAATGTTAAAATAAATAATTATTTTTTTAGTGCAGATATCTTAGTAAGTGATGTTGTAAATAAAGTTGGAAATGAGTTACAAGTAGAGCCTATTAGTTTATATCGAGTTACAAATGATTTGATTATCGATACAAAAGATTATGATGAAAAAATAGAGCTTTTTGATTCTTTTTTAACTAAAGAAGAGAAAAATACTTATAGAGAAAAATATAAATTAGAGTACTATTCATCACTTTCTATGATTATAAATAAAGAGTATATTGGCGATCATTGTTTACTCATAGCAAATGATATTCTTGAAAAAAATGCTATACATGAAAAAGCTATTTTAGACATTATCACAAATAAAGATACAGGTATTTTATATCACACTTCTTTAAAAGCACGATTATTTCAAAATAAATATGATGTTGAATCAGTATATGAAAAACTTTTATCAAAAATAAAAACATATAAGAATTTACAAAATAGTGTAAGAAAAAAAAGTGATATAAATGAAGATATTGAAATAACTCAGTACTTTAAAGGTTTTAATATAGCTTTATACAATAAAGAGGGGTGTCTGTTTAGAAAAGTTATTTCTAAAAGTAGAGCTACTTATCTTCACTTGGATTCTAGAAGATATGATTTGGCTTTTAACTCATCACTTGTAAATAAAGAGTTTTCTCTTAAAATAGCGGGAGAAGTATTACTTGAAGCAAAAGATAAAAATGCAGATTTTTTAATCGTGAAAGATGAAGCAGACTTAGCTATTTTTGATGCAAAGCAAAGGAAGATAGAAACTATAATAAATAGAGAGATTAAGTTACCAGTAATTACTCAAAAAGAGTTTGAGATGTTACTTTTGGGTGAGAAAGATACTTCAAAAATTGGGCTAGATAAACATAAAGTTAAAGTTGAGTTTATATAGTATTAGAAAACTTGTATTAAGAGTCATACAAGGCTCTTGCTGAGGTATTTCTTTGTTGCTTAAGTTCCATATCAATATATTTATATTGTTCTGCTTTTTCTTTTTTATTTAGTGCAATAGTTATCCTGTTGGAATTTTCTGGTTTGTACTCATAAATTGAAAAGTTGTTTTCATAAATAGACAAACGAATTGGTGTGGCGATTGAATATGTTGTTAATATTGCATCATCGCTTAGTGTTTTACTAATATCTTTAAAATATTCAACAGTCCATAAAAGTGGATTTACCTCGCTACTAAAGGCATCTTGATACACAATATCAATATTATGTAAAGTTTGAATATATTTTCTAGCATCACCATTAAAAATTTCAATCTTTATATATTCATCTTGATATTTAAAAGTATTTGAGAGTTTTTCAATAATGGGTTTAAATTGTTCAAATTCATAAGGGTATTGAAAATCTTTCAATGATTCTAAAAGTTCAGTATTGAACTCCGGAGAGAATATATTTACTTTGATATCTAAGTTATTTTGTTTTATATAATAAAGTGTTGCTAAGGTATTATATCCTATTCCAAAACAAATATCTAAAATATTAAGTTCTTTTTTATTCTGATGATAGGTAAGTGCTGGAATGATATGTTTGGATAATGATTCGTTTAAAGCGCCCTCTTTAGTACTATGATAGTGTTGATTAAACTGAGTACTAAAGAGAGTATTTGAACCATCTTTAGTTGATATAGGTTCTATGCTTCAATCTCTTTGAGTTGTTTTTTAGTAAGAAGTAATTTTTTATTGTTCATAATTCCTACCCCGTTTTTAACAACAAATAGTGCAGTTTTTTTCGCACTTTTTAATGAATGCATATTATATGTACCACATTGGTATAAGTTTAACTCTGGAATATCAGCTTCACTTTTCACTTTTAATACATCTTTCATCGCTTTTACTGTAGCTTTTGCAACATCTTTCTCAGATGGAGTTCCTAAACAGCTCATATAAAAACCAGTTCTACATCCCATTGGAGAACAGTCTATTATTTCGACATTTTTGTTATTTAAATGCTCTCTAATAAATCCTGCAAATAAATGCTCTAATGTATGAATCCCTTTACCTGTCATTTTATCTTTATTTGGTTTGTGAATTCTAATGTCAAATACACTGATTTTATCACCTTTTTTCGATTTCATTGTTTTTGCAATTCGTACTGCCGGTGCAGTCATCTTTGTATGATCTACTTTAAAACTATCTAATAATGGCATATTTAATCCTTTTGATTTTTGAAATTATAACATAAAAAAACCTAAGGGTTTTAAACCTTAGGTTGTAATCTTGAATTTTAAGATATAGAACTTTAAAAAATTATTTTAAAGGTTCTAGCTTATCAGCTCGTGGATATATAAAAACAGCTTTTCTGATTACGAATACAACATCAGGATTTTCTTTTGCATACGCTTTTAGAGTTACTGTAATAGGTGTATCTTTTGTAAAATCATTTACTAATCTCTCTTTAGTTGAAAGTTGAATCACTTTTTTTACCATTTTATTATGTGATAATTTGAAATCTGTAAATTTTTTAATCTCAAACTTGTCAGCATATTTCCCAATCACTTCTATAGTATAAGTGTAGTTTTCTCTTTGTGTATTTTGGAATAATAGTAAAAAGTTATTGATTACTTCATTATTATCTTTTATTTTGTAAAGTTGAGTTGTTTTATTGATGTTTAATAACATATACTCTTTTTTCCCACCCATAACAAATAACATACCAATGATAAGCAGTAAAGCAATACCATACATAATTGTTTTACCACGGATTAATTTTGTTTTGTTACCTTTTATAACCTCATTAGTACTTGACCATTGAACTAAACTTTCTTTACCTAAATTACCCATAACGGTTGTACATGCATCAACACATTCTAAGCAGTTTATACACTCTAGTTGTGCACCTTTTCTGATGTCAATGTGTGTAGGACAAACAGTTACACAACTTTGACAGGCTGTACATTCATCTGTTTCATTAGGTAGGTCTTTTTGTTTGAAAATGATTTTCTCTTTATTTTCATTATAGATGTTTCCACCTCTATTGGTATTATATATTGCTTGTATTGTATCATCATCATATAATACAGACTGAACTCTAGAGTATGGACAAACATAGACACAAAAATTTTCTTGTAAAAAAACAACATCATAAACTAAAAAAGCAGCAACACCAACAATAAAACCAAGTAATATAGTGTGGTCCATTGGATTTTGTAAATATGCAAAGAAATCAGCTGGAGGAATAAAATACCACATAAAATCAGCAGCAGCTAGTAAAGCAAGAAGTGACCACAATAAAATTCCTACCACTCTTTTAGCAATATTTTTTGGCTCTTTGAGGTTTGGTTCTTTTTGTTTATTTTTAATTCTTCTTAAACCAAGAAGTTTTCCTTCAATCAAATCTCGATAAATTACTCTAAAAATTGTTTGAGGACAACTCCATCCACACCATGCACGACCACCAATTGCAGTTACTGCGAATATCCCTAAGAACATGAACATTAACAAGAATGGCATCATATATAATTCTTGCATATCAAATGCAACGCCCATAAGATGTAATTGTTTTTTATCAAAAGATAAAAGAAAAATTTGGTTACCACCTATTTGAATAAATGGTGTAATTAATGCTACTGAAGTAGCAACTAGATAAATCCAATATCTTTTTATTCTATATGAAGCAACTTTAACTTTTGTATTCATTGGAATCCTTTGTGTTATCTAATATGAATTATATATTATTCTAACTTATTAATAGCATAAACTTAAGTAATATATATTTAATTATTTATTATACTCAGTACTATGTAATGTTATTATTACTATAATCTAGCTATGAAAATACTTAATTTCGATATAGAAACCTCAAAAAATCTCTTAGCTTTTAGTGCAGGAGTTGATTCTAGTGCATTGTTTTTTTTACTACTTGAACAAGAGATATCTTTTGATATAGCAATTGTTAATTATAATCAAAGAACTCAATCACAAGATGAAGTTATATACGCTACGCAGTTAGCACATAAATATAATAAAAAATGTTTTATTGCAAATTATCCAACAGATATGAAATTTAGTGAAAAAAATGCAAGAGACTATAGGCATAATTTTTTTAATGAAATAATTAAAGAGCAATGTTATGAATCTTTGATTACAGCACATCAATTAAATGACAAATTAGAATGGTTTTTGATGCAGTTAACAAAAGGGGCAGGATTAACGGAACTTATAGGGATGAAGGAACTCTCCTATAAAAATAACTATCAAGTACATAAACCACTTTTAAATATTAGTAAAGATGAGTTGTTAGAATATCTGCATGATAATAATATAAAATATTTTGTTGATGAATCCAATAGTGATGAAAAATATAGAAGGAATTACTTCCGACATAATTTTTCAGATCAATTAATACAAAAGTATCATCGTGGTATAAGTCAAAGTTTTAAGTATTTAGAAGAGGATAATCTATCACTTTTAGGTAACATAGAACAAAGTAATATAGAAGAACTATCTATAATAAACTTTGATAGTGATATAAATATCGCCTTGCGTGCAATTGATAAAGAGCTAAAAAAAAGAGGCTTTGTAATATCTCATAAAACAAGAGATGAGTTAAAAAAAGATAAAGCAACAGTCATCTCACATAAAATTGCTGTAGCGATAGCTGATAACATAGTATATATTGCACCTTATAAGATAGTTGATATGAGTAAAATATTTAAAGAAAAATGCAGGGTGAAAAAAATCCCTAAAAATATACGAGGTTACCTCTTTTTGTTAGAACAAGAACAACTTTTTACTTTTTGAGTTGTACTTGCTTTTTGTTTGCTTGATGAAGTTCGATTTTGTATTTTACCTCTAAAGAGTTCTCTATTTTTGAAAACACAATTGGGTATTGTATCTCTATAGACATTGTTTGAGAATTGAGTGATTCAATAAAATCAAAAAACTCTTGAGGGGATTTTATAGTTGAAACAACAGAAAAATAAAAAGTTGTTAGTGCATTATGTTCTTTTTTATCAAAAGTAATGATAGAGTTTTTAAGGCTCAAACTTTTTATATAGTCAGTAGCTTTTGCTGGGGCTAAAAAGTTATATCTTTTATATTGTTTTTTTTCAATAGTTTTATAAAAGTCATATTGAGATTTTAATTTTTCATTTTGAATAATTGTATTGATTAGAATCTCATTTTGGTGTTCTAGTAAAACTTTTGAATGGCTATAAATATTATTAAGTTTGATTTGCATATCGGCAAGAGATGTTGAATTAGCTATAAAATTTGATACGAATGTCGAACTATTTCTATTGATTTCAATATTTTTTAGAACTGCATCATAAGGGACAATATCAAATAGCATTTTTATATTCTCTGTCATGATTGCATTATTTTGTATATGATTTGGAAGAGATGCAACAGCAGGTTCGATTGTTTCTATCTCTTGAGGTTCTTGTTTTTGGTTTGCTAGTGGTTTCCTAGCTTCTTTTTCCAAAGGTATTTGTTCATTTTTTAACTCATTGGTAATATTATTTTTGTCATCTAACAAAAAATTAAAAACACCAAGTACTAATAAAATACTTACAAAAGCCAATATAATCCAAGTATAAATATTGGTATCATTTCTTTTGATTCTTGGTACTATGAGGTTAAATATTTTAGAGTCTTCTCTTTGCACTAAATCATCAATATAGGTAGTTAATGAAATAGCACGATATTCAATAGGGATCATCATGGCTTCCATAAGAGTTTTTAATTGTGAATCTGATAATGGCTTTAAAGTATATATCATCTCAATATGCTCTAAGAATTCTACATCTGCATTTTTTGAATAATAATCTTCAACTGTATCTATAAGAAATTGTTGTATCTCTAAAAAATTAACCTCTTCATAAAGTTTTTGACCAACTATATCATCTTCTAAAAATGTTGCATCTTGTGTAGATTCAAATGGTGTTAGTTGTTTTATTGTGTTATATACTATTTGTTTTTTATTATTATATATTACTAAATAGATAATATTATTGTATATAAAAAAATTAAGTGAATTTATTTTTGCATTTTGTTTTAAGTATTCGACTACAATACTGTATGGTGATAAAACATAATCTATCCCTGTTTCATGAAAATATCTATCTATTGAATTAATCTCATTTTTGGGAATAATGATACTTTGATTATCAGTGATTTTTATTGAATCATAATTGATAACATCAACACTACTTGTTGGAACAATACTTTGATTTGGGCTTTCACATAAAGAGATAAGATATGAATGATTAATATTGCTTTGTAAAGAATTTAATTTAAATTTTGCATCTTCTGGCAAATTCTCATTTGTAAGTAAAAAAGCAGAGTTTTCCTCTTTTATTATTTTGTCTTCTTGTATTATTTTATAATTTATTTTTAATTGTTTATTTTGTTGTAAGATATTTATAAATTGCTTTTTATTGTTATTAAACACAGTTCGACCTTTATAGAATGAATAATAATTATTATACTCTTTTAATGATTAAAACTATTTTCTAAGTTGGTGTTTATTCATCTCTTTTAAGATTAATTCTTTTGCTTCTTCCATTTCCATATCTAAAACATCGATAGGCTCTCCCACATAAAAATCAATTTTACCAAAAGGTTTTGGTATAACAAACTTATCCCAAGATCTCATCTGCCAATATTTTGAGGGTACTGCACTAAACGGAAGTATTTTTGTTTTTGTTTTTTGAGCTATTACTACAATTCCATCGGCAACACTATATATAGGACCTTTAGGACCATCAGGTGTGATTGCAACATCAATGCCCTTTTTAATTGACTTAATAGCACCTATTAAAGCCTTTGCACCACCTCTTGTCGATGAACCAGCCAAAGAATCAATTCCTAAAAACTCTACAGTTTTTCTAATAGCTTCACCATCTCTATGTTCACTAATAATAGCTTTTACTGTACCTTTTGGTTTAAAGTTTTGATAATTGAATGGTTGCATTAAAAGGTCACCATGCCACATAGAAACAATAAAATTTTCCTCTTCTTCTATTGCTTTAGTGGTGTGATAAACTTTTTTATTTGTAAGATATATAAATCTTACAAATAGTTGTAATAAAAAGGGTATAACTTTTAGCTCTAGGTATCTAAATATCTTTTTTTTCATAAAGTAGTAGTTATGAAACCACTTCCCCTTTTAATGATGTTCTATTAGCTTTTGTAATTTTTACATCTACAATTTTTCCAAGTAACTCTTCACTACCTGTTACAAAAACTTGACAATAATTATCACTAAATCCAAATATTTCACCATTTGGTTTTAAATCTTCAAACATCACTTTCATAGTTGTACCTAGGTATTTTTCCATGTGTTCATCTTGATGTGATTTATGTAAGTCGATCACTTCTTGTAATCTTTTAGTAGCCACTTTATCTTCGATTTGATTTGGCATATTTTCAGCTGGAGTATGAGGTCTTGGTGAGTATTTAAAGTTAAATATTGATTCGAATTTCACTTTTTCTACTACATCAATTGTATCTCTAAACTCTTCATCAGTTTCCCCTGGAAATGCAACAATAATATCTGTTGAGATTCTTACATTTGGAACCATGTTTCTAATCTTTTCACATCTATTAAGGAACCATTTTTTGGTATATCCTCTTCTCATCTCTTTTAGAACTTTATCATTTCCTGCTTGTAAAGGGACATGTATTTGTTTACAGATTTTAGGATTTGATGCAAACTCTTGTAAAAATTCATCATCCATATGTAATGGATGTGGAGAAGTAAAGCGTATTCTTTCTAATCCATCTATTTTACTAATATCTTGAAGAAGTTTAGTGAAAGTTGATTTGTCTCTTTTGTCACTAAAGTTTTTTCCATAGTTGTTTACATTTTGACCTAATAAAAAGACCTCTTTAGCTCCATTTTTTACAGACTTTTCTATCTCTTTTATGATGATTTCTGTTGGGATACTTATCTCATCTCCTCTTGTAGCAGGTACAATACAAAAAGTACAACTTTTATCACAACCTAAAGAGATATTTACACTACATCTGTAAGATGATTGTCTAAAATCAGCAAATTCATAAGTAGTTTCGTCATTATTGATATCTATCTCAACAGTACCTTTTTTTTCAACTGCTTGTGATATTTTTGAGATATTTCGAGCACCAACTACAAAATCAACATAAGGAGCTCTTTTAATGATATCTCCACCTAAGTGACTAGCTGTACATCCTGTTACACCGATTTTTGCACCATCTTTTTTCTTTTTATTATAGTTTCCTAATTCAGAAAAAAGTTTTGCTACAGGTTTTTCTCTTACTGAGCAAGTATTGATAACAATTAGATCAGCATCTTCCATATTTTGAGTTGTTTCGTAAGATTGATGTTTTCCAAGTTCTGCTATCATATGTTCTGTATCTCGAACATTCATAGCACAACCTAAAGTTTCAATGAAAAGTTTTTTTGATGGAGCTTCTGAAGTCCAGTTGCTATTTTCTTTTTGTGACACACTATCTACTTTGGTTATAAAGAGTGAATCTCATACATATATTCATCATCAGATAAACCGTATTTCACTTCTCTAAAATGAACTGTATATCCAGCTTCTTCAAATTTATCAACGATAGCCATCATATCTTTGTGCGAGTTATCTCTGTCAAAGTAAAAAATCTCTTCTTCATTTTTTGCTAAATCTTCTAATAATTTATCAAAATTTACTTTTTTTGGCTTTGATGTAATCTCTTTTCTTGCTAATAAAATATCCATTTTATGATTTTCCTTAATTTGTAATAATCTTGCATTATAGCAATTTTGCTCTAAATATTTGTTGAAGTAAAAATTCTATATAATATATACTTAT
>Ga0193963_1001599_pt1 | contig 11165 bp, 13 predicted proteins | sample FB_6_MG_FD_140359 | JGI IMG/M metagenome (GOLD analysis project Ga0193963, IMG submission 140359) | Microbial mat bacterial communities from the Broadkill River, Lewes, Delaware, United States - FB_6_MG | ecosystem: Environmental > Aquatic > Freshwater > River > Microbial mats | place: USA...
AAAAACATAATATAATTCCGTCCACTTTTCGTAAGAATAGTGACTGTCGGAGTGTAGCGCAGCCTGGTAGCGCACCTGGTTTGGGACCAGGGGGTCGAAGGTTCGAGTCCTTTCACTCCGACCATTTAAATTGTGGTAGGTATAGCTCAGTTGGTTAGAGCATCTGGTTGTGGTTCAGAGGGTCGCCGGTTCGATTCCGGTTACTTACCCCATTTTTAAATATTTTGATGCTTCCATAGCTCAGCTGGATAGAGCAACGCCCTTCTAAGGCGTAGGTCGCACGTTCGAATCGTGCTGGGAGTACCACTTTTTTTAATCTTTTTTGTAAAAAAGATATTTATGCGGATGTGGTGAAATTGGTATACACGCTAGACTTAGGATCTAGTGCTTTACGGCGTGAAGGTTCAAGTCCTTTCATCCGCACCATTTATACTTAAAGTATCTTCAGTTTACTGAATTTATACTTTTGCGGGAATAGCTCAGTTGGCTAGAGCCTCTGCCTTCCAAGCAGATTGTCGCGAGTTCGAGTCTCGTTTCCCGCTCCATTAAAAAGCCATAAATAAAAAGTTTTTGACTTTTTGTTTATGGCTTTTTTACTTTTAAATAAATGCTTCCATAGCTCAGCTGGATAGAGCAACGCCCTTCTAAGGCGTAGGTCGCACGTTCGAATCGTGCTGGGAGTACCACTAAAACACACTAACTTAATAATTTATCCCTCGCTAAATCATTATTTTTATGTAAACAAAATAATAAAGGATAATCATGTCAATAATTGATGTAAAACTAACAGAAAAAGAAGAAATTTGTATAAGACTTGTTCAAAACAATGAAAACATATTTGATGCTTGTAGTAAAGCAGGAATAATACTTTCATCTGAATTACTTACAGTACTTAAAAACACTTCTAAATAATTGTTAAATTCTATAGGCTCATTACCTATAGGGATTTTAATATCTCATATAATTAATACACTCATAATAAAATTTTAATTTTCAATAACCATTGTCATTTTAATTCCAAATATTTTATTATAGTTGTTTTTATTAATAAACTTGTTCACTTTTACCTTTTAAATTTAACACTTAATTAGAATTTTGTTATAATATAATTATTTTATATATAAATTGAGACAAAAGGCAAATTATTGAAAAAAGCATTCTCTTTAATGGAATTAATGGTTGTAATTATAATTCTTGGATTATTAGCAGCGTTCGTGCTACCAAACTTAACAGGAAAAAGTGAAGAAGCAAAAAGTAAAATTGTTTGTATTCAAATGAAAAGTATTGCTCAAACATTAAAAATGTTTAAACTTGATACTTCATCATATCCAAAAACTGAAGAAGGTCTTTCTCTTCTTGTAGAAAAAAAATATTTTGAAGATGGAAAAGCACCAAGGGATTCTTGGGGTAATGAATTTATTTATATTCAAGGTGAAGAAGACTTTGATTTAATATCACTTGGTTCTGATAAAAAAGAAAGTACAGCTGATGATATTTATTATTCAAAGTGTAATCAATAATTGAAATTGAATAGAGTGAAAAAAGCTTTTACTCTATTGGAGTTAGTAGTTGTAATCATTTTAATTACAACTACATATTACTTAGTTTTTTCAAACACTAATTTTTCTGTAAAAAATGAAAGTAGTAACTTTTCATTAAAATCTTTGAAGCAATATTTATTATCAAATTTCAAATTTGAGAAAAAACTTGATTTTTTATGTATTCAAAAAGAGTTGAAGTGTTATATTAGAATTGATGATGAAATAAAAGAAGACTTTATAATTGAAAATGTATTTGAAGAAAAACCAGAAGTCTATGAATACAATAAAGATATGAATGTAATTGACTATCGAGATGTTAATATTAACAATATAAGTGAAAATATTGTTTTTTTATTTTCAATTAATAGTGATTATAAAGGAAGCGAAATTATTTTAGATACATTAGATGAAAAAGTTTATTTGTTTAATTCAATATTTAATGAAGCTAAAATATTTACTTCAACAAATGAAGTATTAAATACATTTGATGAGAAACAAATAGAGGTTCAAGATGCTTTTTAAATATCAAGGTTTTGACTCTACTGGAAAAAAAGTTAAATCTAAAATTGAAGCTTTAAATTTAAATGAAGCAAAGGGAAAGTTAAAAGTAAAAGGTATTTTATACACTTCTTTAAGTCAAGAAGATTTTAATTTATCAAAGTTTTCACTAAAAAGAAAAAAAACTCTTAGCTTATCTTCTTTATCTTATCTCTCTAGAGATTTAAGTATTTATTTAAACTCAGGAATATCGCTAATCTCAGCTATTAACTTACTTAACCAAAGATACAAAAATGATAAAGTACTTAACTCATTTTTTGAATCAATTTCAACATATTTAGATGAAGGAAAGAATTTTTATGTTTCTTTAGAGTCTCAAAATGTAGTTAATCTTCCAGAATTTTTTAAACAATCTGTAAAAATTAGTGAAAATGGTGGATTATTAGAATCTGTTTTGTTAGAGTTGGCTCATTTTTTAAAAGAGCAAGATAGAATAAGAAAACAAGTTTCTTCAGCCTTGGCTTATCCTTTATTTATTCTGTTTATTTCTTTTTTTATGGTTGGTTTTATGTTAAGCTTTATTGTTCCAAAAATCACAAGTATTTTTACTCAGATTGATCAAGAATTACCCCAGAGTACTAAAATTGTAATTGCTTTAGGAGATTTTTTCTCAACTAATTATATGTATATATTAGCAATTTTATTTGTGATTATAACTTCGTTTATAATATTAATGAAAAAATCAAAAGTATTCAAATATGCCTTTGATAAATTTACTTTAAAACTTCCTTTTTTCTCAACAATGATTGAACAAGGCGAGTTAGCAAGATTCTCATACATGAATTCTATTTTAATAAAATCTGGAGTTCCTATTGTACAAAGTATAAATTTAAGTGCTAATATTTTAAAAAACTCTGTGATTAAAAGGGTATTTGTAGAAGCTTCTAAAAGTGTAGTTGAAGGGAAAAAGTTATCAGTATTATTAAGTACAAATAATATTTATAAAATTGATGAGGCTTTTATTCATTCGATTGCAATTGGTGAAGATACTAGTAAAATGTATGAAATTCTTAATAATCTTGCAACTTTATATAATGAAGCAAATAAAGATAAAACAGATATTTTTCTTGCTTTATTGGAACCTGTATTTATGTTAATAGTTGGTGTTACAATTGGATTTATTGTGATTTCAATGTTATTACCAATATTTTCAATGAACTTGGGTTAATATGAAAAAATCAATTGTTTTATTAATTTCACTTCTATTTATTTCTGCATTATCAATTCTGATTTTAAAGAATTTGGAAGATACTAATTCTTATATAAAAGAGCAAAGTAGCAGATTAAATAAAACGCAAATGATTACGTTAACTAGCAATGCTCAAGTTGAAGTAAGTAAAGTTATTAAAGATAATAAAGAATCAATAGATGAACTTCTTTTGGAAAATGATAACTTATCAATTCCCACAAAAGTAGGGAATAGTGAACTTTTATTCACTCTTGTAAAATATGATAAGGTTGATGTAAATTCTTTAAGTTCAAAAGATAGTAAAGAAAATAGTATTGAAAAGCTTTTTAATGAATATAATATCTCAAGTTTTTATAGTTTTAAAGATATTTATAGAGTACAAGAGAATCAATATAAAGAAAAAGATAATAGGTTTATAAAAAATAGTAAACAACTTGATTTTATTATTGATAAATTTATAAAAGATACCTATAGTGATGAAATTTTAGATATAAAAAATAAAATAGGTTTTATAAATAAAAGTGCTAATAGCGATTTATACGAACTTTTTATAAAGATTAATCATTTAAACGAGCTTTTTAAAGCTTATTATATACTTGATAAGGAAGGTAAGGTGGCATATTTTGAGTCTAGTTTCAAATAAAAATAAAAAAGTGTTCTTATGTACTAATACTAAGATTGCAACAATAGAAAAAGTAGACATTATACTTTCTCCAGAATTTTACTGGGTTAGGATATTTGATATTCCTGTAAAAAATATAATGCAAGCAAGGCATGTTTTACCAACATTATTTGAAGATATTTTAGAAAATATAACAAATTTATCATATCAGGTTATAAAACTTGAAGAGAATAAATATTTATGCTTTGCTTATATCAATAAAAAAATATATGATGTAATCAAACAATCAGGCATCTCTTTATCTTTAGTTAATGGAGTATATTTTGCACAAAATGAATGTAAAAAATTTACGCAGTTTAATAGTGATGGAAAATCTTTTATGTACTCAGAGGATGGAATTTTAATAAAAGTTCCTAAATTAATTACAAGTAATTCCATTGATTTATCAGAAAAAATAGACTCTATTGAATTGTCTTCAAATAAAGTTAATATCAAATTGTATAATAATTTATTAACTTCAAAACAAATCTATTCAATTCTTTTTGTTTTAATTAGTATTTCAATATTGAATATATATAAAATTATTGATTATAAAAAAGAAGTAGAAATCATAGATAAAAAAATAGAAAAAATTAAAATAGAATCTAATCTTCCAAAAAGTTTGCTACAAACTAAAGCTATTTTAAAAAGTAATAGTAAAAAATTAGAAAATGAAATTAGTAAAAGAGATTTCTTAGAATATATATTAGTTAAAAATAAAATCAAAATTAAAACAATAAATTTAAAAGCTGAAAATTTGAGTTTAATTTTAGAAAATTCTAATAAAAAAGATATAGAAGATTATATCTCAAAAAAATATAAAATATTATCTAGTAATATTAATGGAAAAGATTTAAATATAAGGATTAAATTATGAGTAGATTAAATCCTTTATATATCATCGCTCTTTTTATTACTATCTTATTGATATCTTTTTATCTTTTAAATATTGAAAAAGAGAACTTTTTTAGTAAAAACAGTGAATATAAGTCTATTAGTAAAAATGCAAAAGATTATCAGGCATATCAAAGAACTTGGAATAATAAAAAAAATATAAATAAAACAATTGATCAGATTCTAAGGAATAAAATATATGTAAACTCAAAAATATCAAGATTTGAAACAAAAAACAGTATAAAAGTAAGTATTACTTCAAGCGATGAAAAAGCTTTAAACAATTTTTTAAATAGGGTTTTAAATAAGCAAATGATTATAAAGAAACTATTGATAGAAAAAACTAATATCAATTTAGAAATAGGACTTAATTAATGAAAAAAATATTTAAATTCTTTTTCTATTTAGTATTATTGCTCTTTTTCATAATTACACTTTTACCTAAAGAGTCTTTATATAATTTACTTGAACATAAATTATCAAATGAAGAAGTAATAATTTCAAATGAGAAAAGAGACGAAAAATTATTTGTATTAAATGTTAGTGATGCAAAAATTTATTATGAAGGAATTAATGTAGCAGTTATAGATAAAATGTCTTTTTCTACTTTTCTGTTTTTTAATAATATTAATATTTCTAATGTAAAAGTTGGTGAGAGTTTATCTAGAATGATTCCTTCATTAATTGAAAATATTGATATAAAGTATTCAGTTTTGGATTTTAAAAATGTTAAAATACAAAGTTATGGAAGTTTTGGAGAGATAAATGGAAAATTAGATATCTTTGCAAAAAAGATAATCTTAGAATTAAAAGCATCTCCTATTATGAAAAGAAAATATAGCAAATTATTAAAACAAATGAAATTAATTGATGGTAAATATATATGGGAAAAGAATTTATGAATACAAGATTTAATAAATTGATACAAAAATCAATTCCTTACTTATTTATATTTCTAATTGCATATATTATTGCAACAGTTATTTTTATCATTCTTCCAAAAAATGGAGTTGATTATATTGAAAAATCAACATCTTTTTTAGAGTATAAAAAATTTGATGGCTTTTATTCTAAAAATAGTATCAAAGTTAAAGCAAAAGTAAAAAAAGAGAATAAAGATAATCAAAAAACCTTAGTAAATTATAATTTAAAAGCTATATATTCAACAGTATCAAATTCAGGTTGGATAACAATTGTTAATAAAAGAACACAAAAAAGTTATATTTTATCCCAATTTGAAGATATTGATGGCTATGTTCTTACGCGATTATATAAAGACTATGTAATTATGGAAAAAGTAGCAAAAGAGTATAGATTAGATATCAAACAAGCAAATAATAAATTAAAAGAGTTAGTTTCTGAAATAGAAAAAGATACAAATATAAATATTATTGAAGATGCTTCAAATGTTAAGATTAAAAGAAGTTATTTAAATTCATATATAAATGATATTGATAAAATTTGGGAAAATATTCAAATTCAAGAAATTAGAAAAAATAGTAAAATCGAAGGATTTGAAGTAAAAAGAATTCAAAAAAATTCAGCTTTTACAAAGTTAGGATTAAAGAAGAATGATGTAATTAAATCTATAAACAATAATACTTTAGAATCGTATGAAGATGCATTCAAAGTTTATAACAATATTAATAATATTAAATATTTAAATATAGAAGTTTTAAGAAATAATGAAATAGTGGAGTTAAATTATGAAATTGATTAGGGTTGTTTTATTAGTATTAGTATTAATATTTAGTTTTTCATCTTTTGCAGATGAGAAGTTAAATATTAATTTTAAAGATTTAAAAATCATGGATTTGGTTAAAATCACATCTAAGATAATAGATAAAAATATTTTAGTAACCGAGAATATAAAAGGTAATGTAGATTTTATTTCAACAAAACCAGTTGACAGAAAAGATTTAGTGAAAATATTGATTTATTCATTAGAAGCAAAAGGCTACACACTTATTCAAAGTAAAAATATAATGCGAATTGTAAAGCTAAATGATAGTGCAAAGAATAATGTACCTGTTGTTAACGGTAATAATAGTAAATTGTACTATCAAATGCTTACAGAAGTTTTTCCTGTTCATAATGCAAATGCAGATTATATTGCTTCAAAAATCAGACATTTAATTTCAAAAAATGCAAAACTTGTTACTAATAAAGAATCAAATAGTTTAATACTTACAGATTTTAAAGACAATATTAATACAGTTAAAAAAGTTGTTAATGTAATGACATATGGTGCTAAGAAAAGTATTGAAATCATTAGATTAGACAATATCAAAGCAGATGATGCAAAGAAAAATTTAATCAATGTAGCAAAATCAATTTTTAATGAAAAAATAGAAACTGAAAAAGTTTCAATTATCTCAAATGCAGATGATAATTCTCTTGTAATAGTTGGTAAAAACCAAAATATAAAATATTTAAAAAAATATATTCAAAATATAGATAGTAATGATTCATTAGTTAAAAGAGTTGTAAAAGTAATTTCATTAAAAAATGTTGAAGCTTCAAATGTAATAAAAATCATTGATGGAATTATTGGAAAAAAGAAATACCTAGATCCAAATGCAAAGCCATTAGCATCTGTTGATGAAGAATCAAATTCAATTGTTTTAATGGGACCTTCTGATGAAATTGATTATATAAAAGCATTACTTAGCGAATTAGATAAAGAGAAAGCTCAAGTTTATGTACAAGCTAGAATTATTGAAGTTACAAATACTTTAGTTGATGAAATTGGAATCAAATATGGAATTTTAGGAGGAAGAACAGGGAGTAAAGGCTTAGGAACATTTTCTTCAAGTTTAAATGGAGGAAGTTCAATCGCATTTACTCCTGGAGATATTGGTTTATCTATTCCTACTCTTACATCTGGTTTAGCACTTGGAGCTTCAATTAGTTTGTTAGACCAAGATGGAGCTTTAGATATTGTCTCTGAACCATCAATTTTAGCTATTAATAATAAAGAAAGTTCAATTTATGTTGGTGAAACTATTTCTGTTAAAACTTCATCTACTGTATCAGATGCAGGAACTACTAATGATAATTATTCAAGAGAAGATGTTGGTTTAACTCTAAAAGTAAAACCACGTATTTCCAATGATAATAAAGTTACTTTAGAAATTACAACTGTTTTAGAAGATGTAAAAACTACAGAAACAACAAGTGGAAATGCAGATACAACAAAAAAAGAAGTTTTAACTACAGCAATTGTAAAAAATGGAGAATCTGTAATCTTAGGTGGATTAATAGAAGATAAAGTAGAATCAACAGAAAGTAAAGTTCCTGTTTTAGGCTCTATTCCTCTTTTAGGTAAATTATTTACACATGATAAAACTGATTCAAGAAAGAAAAGCTTAGTTATTATTGTTACGCCTTATATTATTCCAAAATCAAAAGATTTAACTTATGTTAGAGATAAATTATCTGAATTAAAATTATTAGAAGATAAGTATTTAAAAGAGTCATTAATTAGGTTAAAACAAAAACAAATTGATAATTTAAAAAAAGAAGATTTATATAAAGCTAAAATGCAAGAGCTAGATAAAGAGTATAAAGATATAAAAAATCAAAGTAATAAAGCTTTAAATATCCAAAATGAGGATATAGATAGCAGAACCGAGCATGAAAAAAGAGTTGCTGAGATATTAGGAAACTAGATGAATATTCAAGAAATACACAATACCAATCTATTACCTTATGAAATTGAGAATTATACTTTTGCTTTAAAAAATTATGTTTTATTTTCTAAAGTTGATGATGAAATTGTAATTATATTATCAAAAGAATATATGAGTACTTCTTTTGATTATTTATCAAAATGTGAATATGAATATGAAGTAATGTTTTTAGATGAAATCTCTTATGAAAAACTTTACAATAAGTTTTTGGAAATTAGAACAGATAAAGAAATGAACGCAATTCAACAAGAACAAGAAGATGCAACAATTGAAGATGAAGATTTTTCAGTTAGTGAGTTTTTGAAAGTTGGAAGTGATATTTTAACATCAGAAGAATCTGCTCCAATTATCAAATTTGTAAATTCACTTTTTTATCAAGCAATAAAAAAACAAGCTTCAGATATTCATATTGAAATGCATGAATTTAAAGCAGAAGTAAGGTACCGTGTTGATGGGGTACTTTCAAAGCATATAGAGCTTGATAAGAATATTATGTCTTTAGTAATTTCAAGAATTAAAGTTGTTTCAAATTTAGATATTTCTGAAAAAAGAATACCTCAAGATGGTAGAACACAAATTAAAATTGCTGGAAAAACTTTAGATATTAGGGTTTCAATTCTTCCTACTTTTTATGGTGAACGAGTTGTAATGAGAATTCTGATGCAAAGTGAAGATATTTTATCTTTAAAAGAGTTAGGTTTTCCTTCTTATATTACAAATGAATTAGAAAAAATACTTAAAAACTCATATGGAATGGTTTTAGTTACAGGACCTACAGGAAGTGGAAAATCAACTACATTACACTCATTATTACACCAAGTTGTAAGTGTTGAAAAAAACATTATAACAGTTGAAGATCCGGTTGAATATAAATCAAATAAATTTTCACAAATCCAAGTAAATGATAAAGTAGGGCTTTCTTTTGCTTCTGGTTTAAGATCAATTTTAAGACAAGATCCTGATATCATTATGCTTGGAGAAATTAGAGATAAAGAAACAGCTTCCATAGCAGTTCAAGCTGCACTTACAGGGCATTTACTTTTCTCAACTTTACATACAAATAGAGCACCTGCAGCAATTACAAGACTTATGGATATGGGAATTGAAAACTTTTTAATTTCTTCATCTCTTTTAGCAGTTTTAGCACAAAGGTTAGTTCGAAAATTATGTGAAGCGTGTAAAGAAGAGGATGATTCTGAGGCATCACATGCTTTATTTAATTTAAATAAAGACATAAAGCTTTATAAACCTTGCGGTTGTAATGAATGTAAATTTACAGGTTACACAGGAAGAATTGCAATAGGTGAGCTTTTTGTTCTAACAGAAGAAGTAAAAGAGTATCTAAAAACAGATGTTGATGATAATACTTTGATGAAATTAGCTGCTAAAAATGAAATGATATCATTAGACCAACAATTAAGATTAATGCTAGAAAATGGTGAAACTTCAGTCGCTGAAGCTGTAAGAATTGGTATTAAATAAATGAAAAAATCTTTTTCATTAATGGAAGTAATTATCGCAATAATAATGTTAAGTGTTGTAATGCTTACATTGTTACAAGTTAAAAGTGATAATATCTTTTTAGTGACTAAGAGTAAAGAAAAATCTGTGTTCCAAGATTATATTCAAACAGCAATTAATATCAATGAAAAAGATAATATCAATGAAAATAGATATTTAGGAAAATTATATACATTTAAAAATGATGATATAAGAAGAGAATTAAAAGATATTAAAATAAAAGTAAAAAAAGAAGAAGTAGATACTGCAAGTTTTAAAAACGATGTTGTAAATTTTAGTATCACTACATATGAAACAAGTTATAGCATAGAAGATGATATAAAAAAAAATATGTATTCTTTTAAAATTAAGTTGTGATTATGAAAAGAGCTTTTACACTACTTGAGGTAGTAATATCTATTACAATTTTTATGATTCTATTATTGTTCTTATATAAAGTTCTTGATCAAACGAAGCTTTCAAATACACAATTTAAAACAAAAGAAATTGACATTAAATCAACAAATCAATTAAGTAATATCTTTCTTGAAGATATTCTTGAAAAAACAACTAAGATTACATTTAAAATAGATAATGATAAGAATACACAAATTACTTTTAAAACTTCAAATACATATCATAATCCTTTTTATAGTTATGTAACATATCTTATTTCTTCAAATGATAAACTAATTAGAATGGAAAGTAAAGATAAGTTTTTATTTCAAGATACTCCAATTGAATTTTATGATAATGCTTTTATAGATATCCTCTTAGAAGATATAGAGTATTTTGAAGTAGTATCTAATGATACAAACTATACGATTGTAATTAAGCAGAAAAATAGAGATAGGTTGATTTTTAGTGCTTATGAATTCTTGTAAAATCAAGTAAAAAAAAGCTAACAAAATAAATTGCTAGCTTCTTAAATTAAGGAGAGGGGTTTCTTGTTAAATTATTAACAAGAAGTTTGAAGTCTAGTATCAGTGTCTTCTTCTGGATAGAATGAAGCTAGTGTACAATGACTAATAGCAGATGCTGCTAAAATATTAGTACTTGCTGCTGATGTTTGTGTATTGTTAAAACTTAAATAATCTGGTGTATCACTATTTTCTAGTGGATAAAATGAT
>Ga0193963_1001600_pt1 | contig 11149 bp, 10 predicted proteins | sample FB_6_MG_FD_140359 | JGI IMG/M metagenome (GOLD analysis project Ga0193963, IMG submission 140359) | Microbial mat bacterial communities from the Broadkill River, Lewes, Delaware, United States - FB_6_MG | ecosystem: Environmental > Aquatic > Freshwater > River > Microbial mats | place: USA...
AACCTTTTGCTTTAGGATAGAAATACGTAGCACTACCATAAGTGACTGTAAATACAATAAGGCTTATTATAGAGTTACTAGTAAATAATTGTGTAATAGTTACTGCAACTGCTGCTAATGAAAATATGATAACTAACTTGATTATAAACCCATAGGGTGTACATTGTCCTAGCATTTAAACCTCTTATATGTTTTTAAGAAGTATAGCAGAGTATTCTTCAATAAATAGCTGTATTACTGGAAAACTTAAGCTCCATAAACAGTTTTTTTAGGAAAATACTCACTACTTTACAATCCTTCCAATATATGAGGTAAATAGTAAATTTAACACAAAGGATTTATTATGAATGTAGGTTATGCAAGAGTTTCAACTTCAAGCCAAAATAATGAATCAGATCGTGAACAGTTTAAAATTATGATGGACTTTGTAAGAGAAGGAATTGAAGCTGCAAAGAAAAAAGGTGTTCCGTTTGGTAGAAAAGCTATTCTTGGTACTAAAGAAAAGAATATCATATACAAACAACATGAAAAAGGAAAATCTGTTGCATTCTTATCCAAGATTTTTCATGTAGCTCGTAGTACTATCTATAGAGCGATTAAAGATATAGTTAAAAAGAATATGAAACACCTAATCATGTCTCTTACGAGTGATTGTTATACTATGTACTGTGATGCTCAAACATCAGGAGGACTGGCTATAGATCCTCAAACGAGTACATAAAAGAAGTTGAAGACTTAACATACGGTTATGCTTCTATCATCGGAGAAATAATTCCTAGAGGTGCTACTCCAATAATAATTCATTAAGGAAGTTTTTTACTTCTTTGATTATTTTTTTATATCAACTAAATTACAAATACCATCAAACTGTAAAAAAGACTTTGTTTCTTGTAAAAAGTTTTTAGGTGTTGAATTTGTAAATGATTTAAAATCCCTTATAAAATGTGACTGATCAGAAAAATTATATTTAAAAGCCAATTCACTAAACTCAATATTAAATTGTCTATATTTCATATAATCTAATACAGAATAGAACCTTCCCATTCTACTAATATTTTTTGGAGTAAGCCCAGTATATTGTTTTACTTTTCTTTCAAGCTGCCTTGCAGATAAGTCTTGTTCTTTAAAGAATCTATCTAAGTCACCTGTTTTATAAAGTTGACATATATTTTCAGTAACTAAATCCGTTTTAAAGCTTTGCTTATAAAATAAATTTTCACAAAACTTGTTTAACAATGAGCATAGCAAAACCTTATTATCTTTTAATGAATACAATCTTTCTATTAAAGAATCTTCTATGTCAATAGAAAGATCTTGAAGTGTGTAAATTTTGTCTTCTAAGTTAATAATAGGAATATTAAAAAGTTTATAAAAAACACTTGGGTTTAGTTGTATATCCACTAAAGAAATATCATTACTAATAAAATCAGAATGAGCTTTAATAACAGGGGGAATAACATATATACCTTTTTTAATAATCCCATTTTTATATATGGTTAAATCTATTTGTCCATTAAATATAATACAAATAGTTGCACAACCATCTGGCAAAATATTTCTAGTATGAAAATCTGTTCCTTTTCCTCTTCCTTCTAAAAACCAAAAGACCTTAATCCAGTCTTTTAGTTTTTCACTAGGAAGAAACATTTTTGATGAAAACATCTATATTCCTAAATTAAAATGTATATGTAATTGTAGCATAAAGGCTCTCTTCATCTGCACCTTTATCAATATCAGAATCAAACTCAGTATATGATAAATCAAGACTTAAAGAACCTTTTGAAAATTCAAACTCTTTTGTAATACCAACATTAAAGTTGTCACCAATATCTTCAAATGAACCAACACTACCATGTAATGTTAATATATCAAAATCATATGAACTAAATCCTTCATAGTAATCATATTTATCCCCATCATTTTCAGTATAAACACCCCAAATATATTTACCTCCAACTGATAGTTTCCCAAATGGATAAACTACTTCTAAAGCAACTTCATCTAATGTAGGTAAATCACTTGAATTTGGATATAAAAACTTTGTATATGATAATGTTGTTTCAAGATTTCCTAAATTAGTCGCATATCCTGTATATAAATCAATTTCACTATCAGCATCTGCTCCTTCAAATTCAACATTTGAAGCCCATACTCCTCCAAAGAATCCCCCATAAATAAATGTTACCTCACCAAAAACAGAACCTTTATCATTTGTTTGAGTCATACCTCTTGATATATAGTTATTTGTTGCTGTTATACTTGTAACTACATCTACTTCACTTGCATTAATTGTTGATACTGTACTTGCCGCTAAAACAGAACTTAATAGTAATGATTTTATCTTTTTCATTTTTTTCCTTAATTTTTTGATATTTAAAGTATAACGTTGAACAAAATATTTTACTAGATGTCTAATGTGTAAAAAAAAATCAGAAAATATTGATAAAATCAATAAATATGCTAAAAATGTCGTTTTTCTTCTAATTTTATTAAAATTTTCATAATTAATTTCTCATTGTATATTTTTTATACACAAATGTCGTTTTTTTTCTATACCAAATTCCTATTAACTTCTATAATTCTTCCATCAACTATTTGATAACAAAGTATAAAGGAGATAAATTGAAAACTAAAAGTTTTAATTCAATACTAAAAATTGGTATTGGTCTTTTGGTAGGCTCAGTAAGTCTTAGTGCTTCTGAAGCAATAGACGCAAAATCTATTTTAGATACAAAATGTACAGCATGTCATACTGGCTCTACAAGTGAGGGACTAAGTAGAATTTCAGAGTTAAGAAAAACACCTGAAGGCTGGTACATGTCTATTGATAGAATGCAAAAAGACCACGGACTGGTTCTAACAAAAGAAGAAGAACAAAGTGTAATTAAATATCTATCAGATACTCAAGGATTAAGTTATGAAGAGAGTAAACCTTATAGATATATATTAGAGAAAACACCAAACTATCAAGAAGATGCAACAGTAAATACTTCATTTATTGAGATGTGTGCTAGATGTCACTCTCAAGCAAGAGTTGGTTTACAAAGAAGAACTAGTGATGAATGGTATAACCTTGTTAATTTTCACTTAGGTAAATTTCCTACTTTAGAATATCAAGCACTTTCACGTGATAGAGACTGGTTAGAAAAAGCGGAAAAAGAAATGGTTCCATTTTTAACTAAAAAGTTTGGAAATGACAAAGCGTTCAAACTTAAAGATATCGATTATAGTGGTGAGTGGACGCTATTTGGTCATAAGTTAGCAGATGGTGATTACTATGCAACAATGAAAGTAATCAAAATAGAAAAAGATAAATATAAAGTTTCTTTAAATGGTGAATTTATAGATGGAAGACCTTTACTTGCAACTGGGGTGGCAAAGGTTTACAGTGGTTATGAATTTAGAGCCACTTTAAATATAAATGGAATCTCTTATAATCAAGTATTTGCAATAAATCCTAAAACTCTAGAGTTAAGTGGAAGTATGTTTGAGACAATTCATCCAGAAGAGTATTCTTATGTAAGTGGTATAAAAAATAGCAAAAAAGAAATTTCTATTTTAGGTATTTCACCAATATCTGTAAAAGCAGGAACTTCACAAGTTATAACAATCACTGGAAATAATTTAGATAAATCAATTAACTTATCAAGTGGACTAAAAATTAATAAAATAATTGAAAAAACTTCTAATAAAGTTGTATTAAATGTAACTGCTGATTCAAAATACAATTCAAAACAAATAGATGTAAAAATTGGTTCAAAAAACTTTGAAGATAAAATTACTGTTTATAAAAAAATTGACTCATTAAAAGTATTCCCATCTTATGCAATTGCTAGAGTTGGTGATGGTGGAGGTGCAATGCCAAAACAATATGCTAGTTTTGAAGCTGTTGGGTATTTAGCTGGAGATGATGGGAAGATAGGAACTAATGATGATATTTCATTGGGGAAAGTTGATGCAAAATGGAGTGTTGCACCATTTGATGAAAGAGCAAAAGAAGATGAAGATACTAAGTTCGCTGGAACAATGGATTCATATAGTGGTAAATTCATACCATCTTTTGCAGGACCTAATCCAAAAAGAAGATTTGGAACTAACAATGCTGGTAATCTAAAAGTAATTGCTACATATAAAGATGATGCTAATACATTAAAAGCCGATTCACACATGATTGTAACTGTTCAAAAATGGGTTAATCCTCCAATTAATTAGGAGATTAAGATGAGTAATAATGAATTAAAGATAAATAAACAAAACTATCGAATAGTTAGAAATGAGGATGAAAATCTATTATTTCATGTTCCTTCAACTTCTTTATTTGAAATTGATGAAACAAATGAAAAACTAATCAATAGATTAAATATGAGTGAAGTGAAAATCAGTGATTTTTCAGCTGAAGAATTAGTTGAACTTGAAAAACTAAATATTATTGGCAAAGAAGAGAAACAAGATTATATAGAAGTTAAAAACTTCCCTGCAACTACACTTATTTTAAATGTAGCATCAGGTTGTAATCTTAGTTGTACATATTGTTATAAAGCAGATTTAGAGACGCTTGATAACAGTGGAAATATGACTTTTGAGACAGCAGTTGCGGCAATTGAGAATCTATATAAAGGAGCTCCTAATCAACCTGTATATAATGTTACATTTTTTGGAGGAGAACCTTTAAGTAATTTTAAATTGATTGAAGATGTAGTTGAATTTGCAGAAAGTTTTTTTAAGCAAAGAAAAGCACTAGTAGATTTTACTATGACTACAAATGGTACTTTATTAACAAAAACTACAATTGAGTTTTTAAGAGAACATAAATTTGGTTTAACTATTAGTATGGATGGACCAAAATATATTCATAATAAAACTAGATTAACAAATGCAGGAACTGGTAGTTATGATTCAGTAAAAAAGAAAGCTCAATTACTACTTAGTATGTATACAGAAAGACCAATTGGAGCAAGAGTTACACTTACAAGAGGAGTAACACAAATCGAAGAGATTTGGGATCACTTATTTAATGAACTTAACTTTACAGAAGTTGGGTTTGCCCCTGCAACAGCCAGTGATAATGCAGTATTTAATTTAAGCGAACAAGAATTACTAAAAGTTTTTGAAGGCTTTAAAAAAATGGGTGAAAAATATATTGATTCAGCGTTAAAAAGTGAATTTAATGGATTTTCAAATCTACATAGACTTTTAGGGGATATCCATGCAGGAAGAAAGAAAAAGCTTCCATGTGGTGCTGGAGTTGGTCTATTATCTGTAAGTTATGATGGAAATTTTGATTTATGTCACAGATTTACAGGAAGTGATTTTACTAACTTTGGAAATGTAAAAACAGGACTTGATAAACCAAAACTGTCAAACTTTATAGAAAAAAGATTAAATAAAAATGATGGTGATTGTTCAACTTGTCATATTAGAAACCTATGTGCAGGTGGATGTTATCACGAAAGTTATATTAGATATAACGATCCATCTAAAGCAGTTCTTCATTACTGTGACATTATGAGAGATTGGATTGATTTTGGATTATATGCATATTCAAAAATTAGAAACAATAATCCAGAGTTTTTTGACCTATATTTTAAAGAAGAAAAAGGAGATGTAAATGGGCTTATTTAAACCTTTAAATCCAAAAGCAGATTTATTAAATAAATCTATAAAAGAAGGAAAAGAGAAAGAAGTTGTTGCAATGCAAAGTATTGTTGGATGTACATCAACATTTGATCCAGGTTGGGAAGTAGATGCGTTTGGTGGAGTAGGAGGTCTATGTCAACCAATGGAAGCTGACCTTTATGGATGTTCAGATCCATGTTGGTGGCCAACACAAGTTCCAGATACTATGAACAATCCAGGATGGAGTTCTAAATCACCTTCAACTACAAAAGATTGGAGAAAACTAAGTTCTGTTTTCCCAATAGATGATAAATAAGAGGATTTAAAATGAAAAAGATTTCAATATTATCAACATTAATTTTAGGTATTTTTATATCTGGTTGTAGTTTAACTCAACCAACAACGCCTACAAATAGTAAAGAAAATCTAAAATTAAAAACAGACAGAGATTATTTAGCAACAGTGAGTAAAACAAATGATTTACATATAATAGATGGGAAAACAGAGGAGTTATATAAGTCGTGTAAACTTAAAGGTTCTTATATATCTGGTGGATTAATTATCTCGCCTGATGGAAATACTGCATTTGTTTTACAAAATAACTGGGGAGCTATTTATGGGTATGATATGAATACTTGTGAAAATACCTTTAGAGCAAAATTATCTTATGACAATGTTAGAGCTATGTCTATTTTCTCATTTACATTAAGTAAAGATGGTAAAAAACTATATACGATTTCAAATCCAACTGAAATGTTAAATGACAGATATAAAGTATTAGACCCAGTATTTAAAACTTTTAATGTTAATGATGGATTAGATGCAAAACCTGTTAATAGTTTTAAAGCACCTAGACAAATTACAATCATGGCAACAGCAGATGATGGAACTGTTTATGCATCTGGTTCAAACTTATATAAAATAAATCCTGAAAAAAAGGAGGTTTCAATTGCAGCTAAGTTAAGACATTGGGATAAGAAAAACTATTCATCACCTGATACTTTAGCTATGTGGCCAATTGGTAATGTTTCAAATGAGTTTTTACTTATGTATACAGCAGCAAAATTCCCAAATGATAAATTTAATATGGATGAAGCTGAGTATGTTTGGGGAGCAACTAGACTTGACTTAACAACAAAAGAAATCGAACAAGAAGATTTTGCACCAATAGAATCAATTATGTTTACAGGTATGACTCATCCAAAAGATTCAAATATTTTATATGGTGTATTAACTGACCTTACTAAATTTGATAGAAAAAATCAAAAAGTTATAAAAAGAGTTTATTTAGATCATACTTATTACTGTATTAACTTTTCAACTGATGGATCTAAAATCTATTTAGGTGGTGCACTAAATAAAGTAGCAATATATGATCCTGATACATTAGAACAGAAAAAAACAATTGTATTACCTGATGGCGATCTTGGGGCTGGTACACTACAAGTTTTTAGAGTGAAATAATGATGCAAAAAAACAGAGCTTTAAATATTTTAAAACAGTATATATTTAAAGAAAAAAGAGCTATTTCTTTACTACTTGGTATCTCAATGATATCAAGTGGTATAGCCATAATTCAACCTTTATTAATGCAAAAACTTATTGATAATGCATTAATGTTAAAAGATTTGAATAACTTCTATTTTTATGTTCTCCTAATAATAATTATATCAGTTGTAGGAATAGCTCTTTCTGTTTTTTTACAATATAGATACACTTCACTATCTGTAAAAATACTTTATAAATTAAGACTAGATATTTTTGAAAAAATATTTTCAAATTCAAAACTATTTTTTCAAAAATACCAAATTGGGGATTTATTATCACGTTTAGAAGGTGACATAAATGAATTACAAAGATTTGGTCTAGATTCTATTTTTGCACTTTTTTCTGCATTTTTAGGACTTATTGGGGCACTTATTGTGATGTTTTATTTTGATACATCATTAGCTCTATTTGCATTAGTATTATTTCCAATTGAGTTTTATCTTTTAAAGCCTATATATCCAAAAATGCATGACATCACAAAAGAGCTTAGACAAAGTACAGCAATTATTGGAAGTTTTATAATTGAATCCCTAAGATATGTTGATTTTTTAAAAAAGTTTAATAATATTGATGAAAGAAAAGACAACTTATATAATCTACAAAATGTAAATAAAAATAGAATTCTAAAACAACAAAAAATCCAAATTGTATTTACACAAATACCTGTAATTATCAGTTTAATAGCTAGAACAACATTGATTATTTTTGGTGGACTAAAAGTAATGCAAAATGAAATCTCTATTGGTGAACTAATAGCCTTTTTAAGTTACTTTTCTATGGTACTATCTCCTGTTCATACTTTACTTGGGATTTTAAATAATATCCCAAAACTAAAAGTTAGTATCAATAGATTAAATGAGATAATTCCAGTAAAAGAAAATAAAAAAACAATTAAAAATTTAGAAAAAAATTTACATATAAAAATTGAGAATTTATCTTTTATTTACCCAAATAAACAAGAGATATTTAATAATATAAATCTAGAAATAAAAGCAAAAGAGAAAGTACTAATCACAGGAAACAACGGTACTGGTAAAAGTACTCTTACAAATTTACTTTTAAACTTTTTAAATCCAACTACTGGAAAAATATCAATAGGTGATTTTAATATAAATGATATTTCAAATACAACTTTACAAAGATATATTGGCTTAGTTGAACAAAACCCCGTGATATTAAATACAACACTTAAAGAGAACCTTCTTATTTCAAAAAAAGATGCCTCAGAAGAAGAATTAAAATCAGTATTAGAAAAAGTTGGACTAAATAATTTTATAAATAAATTAAATGAGACTTTAGATGAAGATGGTAAAAGTTTATCTGGTGGTCAAAAACAAAGAATCTCAATAGCAAGATTAATATTACAAAAACCATCTATTGTTATTTTAGATGAGCCTACATCTTCTTTAGACAAGGAGTTTCTAAAAGTTATAGATACATTAATAGATGAGAATTTTAAAGATGCAAGTAAGATTATAATTTCCCATCAAGAATGCTTTAAAAATGCAATTAAATATAAAATAGAAAAACAAGATATAAAAAGAGTTGAAGATGAGTAAAGAGATTTATGTAGCACTACTTGATAGTGGTTGTAGGTTTAAAACCTATGAAAAGTTTTCTATAAAAGCAAATAAAAAAGGTATATGTAAAATATCTGAAATAGAAGATATAAAATTTGAGCATGGGAATATTATAGGAGAGATTATAAACGATACAAATATTCATATCTATGATATTCAAGTTTTTAATGAACAATTAAGTACCTCTCCTATTGAAGTTTATCATGCATTAAATTACTTACTTGATAAAAAAGTAGATGTCATAAACATGAGCTTAGGATTTAAAGAAAATTATAAAGAGATAAAAGAGGTTTGTGAAAAACTTATCAAAAAAGGGGTCACAATTGTTTGCTCTTATCCTAGGAAATCTTCAATATCTATTTATCCAGCTTCATATGAAGATGTGATAAAAGTAACTTCAGAAGGCATGTGCAAAGATGATAAAGTCGTTGCCTTATATCCAAATAAACTTTTTTTTGGAGCTAATCCATTTTCTAAGAATAAAGAAGTAGCAGGGTCAAGTGTGGCTGTTGCAAAATTTACTAAAGAGTATTGTAAGTACCTAAAAAAAGGATATTCAAAAGAGGAAATTCTAGAAGAATTTTCAAAAAGGAGAGTTCATGAACCAATCAAACATACATAAAAAAATAGTTGTATTAGGAGCAGGTATTGCAGGTGTTACAACTGCAATTGGACTAAAAAGACTAGGTTTTGATGTAACTATTATCTATAAAAATAGAGCATTTACAGCTTATGAAGGATTTAGTGAAAAAACAAAAGATGGCTTTAAGATGATGCATTGTATCAATGCTTATAATAGTCTAAAAACAAAATCAATGAGAAACTCAAATTGGGCAAATATTTCAAAAAGTGTAAACTATGAGTATGTTATTTGTAGAGATGATTTAGATAAAGCTTTATTAAAAGATGCAAAAGAGTTTGATATAAAATTAGTCAATGCAAGTGTAACAGGAGAAATAAACTTAGAAGACAAACCAAAAGTAAATTACAAACTAAACAATACTATTGAAGAAATAAGTACTGATTTTATAGTCGATTGTAGAGGTCGATTTACTCCTTATAAAAATGACTATAAAGAAGGGCCAAAAAGTTTTTCAATACTACAAGAGTTGGAAATACCAAAACAAGCTGAAAATAAAACTTCAATTGATTCTATTAAAAATGGTTGGGTTTGGCAAGCATATGTTGGTGAAAATAAAGCTTACTTACAATTTACTTGTGATGAAGAAACAGCAAAAAAGATTAAATCTTTTGATGATGTTTTAAAACATCTAGAAAATCAAAACTTAGAGTTATGGAGTTTAAAAAAGTATAAAGCTAAAAACAATATTGTAAAAAGAGACTCTTATAGTAAAGTACATAAAACTATTGTAACTGATAAAATGATTTTAATAGGGGATAGTGCATCTAGTATTGACCCTCTTTCTGGTAATGGAGCTTTCCAAACGATGAGTATGTCTAGTATTGCTCCTTATGTTGTAAATACTATTTTAAATAAAAAAGAAAATAAACAAACAGCAATTGATTTTTATAAAAAAAGAGTTAATTATATATTTGAAAAGTTTTCAAACGTAGGAAAAGAGTTTTATGAAATGGAAACCAGATTTGATAGTGAGTTTTGGAAAGATAGACAAACATGGCCAAAAGCTGTAAAAATAGAATCTCAAAATATAAAAATAGAACAAGGTGCAATAGTAAAAGAAGATTATATAGAACCTAAAGAGGTATTGATTACTCAAGATAATCCATTGGGGATATACTTTTTAGGGGACATTGAAATTGTTCAATTAGTTAAATATTGTCTTGAAAACAATAAAGAAAAATCAATAAACTACTTCAAAAAATATACAGAAGATTTAAATGAAAATTTTGTCTATATGTTAAACTTGTGGTTACAAAAATATAAACTTTTATAAAGAGAGAATATGAAAAAGTTATATATATTTAAAGTTGGTTTGACTTTTGAAGAAACTAAAGAAAAACTTGGAGATTTTGACTTTTAGTAGCATTATATTTTAAAAGATTATTAAATCTAATTGGTGTTACTCTCTTTCAAAAACCAATAAAAGCCAGTAAAAATTGCAATATTGAAGATATAAAACAAGAAGTAGCTCAGTACATTGCAGTTCTAGTCTTTTGTTTTGTAATTATATATTATCTCGCAAACTGTTAAAGGTTATGATTTATCCTGTGTATTTTTTTGATCTGGCTACACTTATGAGTCTCATATACAAAAGTTCCACAACCTGTACTTATTGAACATGTTCAAAAATTAAACTATTTTTGGAACAAGCCTTCCGTTAGTAAAAGCTACTCTGAATATAAGAAGTTTTAAATAAATAGTATTGTCTATATTATAGGGAATATTCCTATACATTGCCACTCAAGACTGCCGTTATTTATTG